>JAEEGL011215455.1_pt1 | contig 33485 bp, 31 predicted proteins | sample 9134231 | NCBI WGS metagenome assembly JAEEGL01 (sample SAMN16246548, study PRJNA631951) | gut metagenome | biome: gut microbiome; feature: rumen; material: fiber-attached | host: Bos | place: Iran: Karaj | collected 2018-10 | reverse complement strand
AGGACGAACAATACGTTTATTTTGTCCTTGCCTACGGAGAGGAAATCAAAATTGCCAAAGGCGGCTTACATTGGGTGTATGTTTAAGAAACCTAACGTGGAAGCGCCCGGGGCCGAAGCTAAGGTATCAGTGGCTGTCGTGAGCTGTTTTGGCCCCCTGCATAAAAACCATTATATTCGCGTGTTAATAACCCCCTTGATGATGAAACGCTTTGTTTTAATGTTCGCTGCCCTTGGCCTGCTATTTTCCTGCACACCGGAAAACAATCCCGGTGAACTTACCACCACCGGAGAGGCTCTTGAAGTAACTGATTATTCCGCTATTCTCACCGGCTATGCCAATCTTCCGCTTGAGATGGGCGGTGCCGAAGTGGGGGTTATGTATGACAAGAATCGGTCTTTTGAAAGTGCGAAGAAGGCAGTGGCAACAGGACTTGACGGAAATAATAAGTTTACGGTTCCCGTCAATGGTCTGGAACAGGGTACCACGTATTATTTCAAGTCTTATGTTCAGAACGGGATGGCAGTAAAGTACGGTGCCGTAAAGTCCTTTACGACCCAAAAGTCAACGATTCCTGCCGGAGCAGTTGACCTTGGCATCGTTATGACCCGGGAGGACGGGACCACTTACAAGCTTTATTGGGCAACATCCAATCTCTGCAAGGATGGTCTTTGTTCCAATCCGGAGGATTATGGTGATTACTACGCCTGGGGTGAAACCGAGCCAAAATTGAATTATAGTTGGTCAACTTACAAGTGGTGTAAGGGAAATAGTTCAACAATGACCAAGTATTGCAATGAATCCAACTACGGATACAACGGCTTCACGGATAATAAGACCGTTCTCGCCCCGGAGGACGATGCGGCGGCAGTCGCTTTGGGCGGCAGTTGGCGTATGCCGACAAAGGCCGAGCAGGACGAGTTGAGAAGCCAATGCACCTGGACTTGGACAACAAACTATAACGGTACAGGCGTAAGGGGCAGATTGGTTACCGGTCCCAACGGTAACAGTATATTCCTTCCTGCTGCCGGCTACCGGGCTGGTACGAGTCTCTACTATGCGGGCTCCTACGGCTACTACTGGTCCTCGTCCCTCAGTACGGACTCCCCGTACTACGCGTACTTCGTGTACTTCAATTCAGGCAGTGTGTATTGGGACCTCGACCTCCGCTGCGACGGGCAATCTGTCCGTCCCGTCTCAGAATAATAGGACGGCCAGGGCTTTGCCCAGCCGTCAGGCTGTTTGCGCATGCGAACAGCAATAACGAAAAAAGGTGGCTCGGAAGTGAGTCACCTTTTTTGTGCCCGGGGCCGGGCTCGAACCGGCACGTCTTTTAAGGACACAGGATTTTGAGTCCAGCGCGTCTACCAATTCCGCCACTCGGGCCTGCGAGGGAGCAAAGGTATCAATTTTCTCCAACTTATCAAATTTTTGCCTAACTTCACGCCAAATTAACGCGAGGTATGTGCTTCAAAAAGAAAATCAAACTGTATTTCAGTGATTCTCCCGGCGCCCTCAAGCGGCGCCTGCGTTCCTATAAGCAGGTTTTCGTGGTCTATGACGAAAACCTGGCGCCCTGGCTGCCCAAACTGAACCTCGAGGGGAAGCGGGCTTTTTCCATCGTCGCGACGGAAGAGAACAAGAATATCAAAACCGCCTACGAAGTCTGTAAATGGCTGCTCGAGCAGGGAGCGGACCGCGATGCGGTCGTCGTTGCGGTAGGCGGTGGCGTGACCACCGACATCGCCGGTTTTGCCGCAGGGATCTACAAACGCGGCATCCGCTATGCCAATGTGCCGACGAGCCTGGTCGGGCAGGTGGATGCGGGCATCGGCGGAAAGACGGGCGTCAATGTCAGCTCGTTCAAGAATATGATCGGCCTGATCAAGCAGCCGGAATTTACCTGGATCTGCCCCGCCCTGCTGGAAACCCTTCCGGAGAAAGATTTCCTCTCCGGCAGCGCGGAACTGCTCAAGACCTTCATCCTGGAGGACAGAACCGCTTACGAAGAAGCCGTCGACCTGCTTTCGGCAAGTAACCGCAAGCCGGACGCTTACGGGAAACTCATCGAGGAGGCCGCCCGCATCAAGGCCCGCGTCGTGGGCAAGGACGAAAAGGAGAACGGACTGAGGCGGGTGCTGAACCTCGGCCATACCTACGGGCACGCCATCGAGTGGTATCAGCACGTGCATGGAGAGGAAGCCCCGCTCACGCACGGCGAAGCAGTGGCCGTCGGCATTATCAAGGCGGCCGGACTTTCCGAAAAGCGCGGTTACGCGGCAGCCGGTCTGGAAGCCAAACTGCGCGATGATTTCCACCGCTGCGGCCTGCCGGTCGACTGCCCCTGCCCCGAGGAGGCCCTGGAAGAGGCCGTCTCCAAGGACAAGAAGGCGGAAGGCGGGAAAATCAATTTCGTATTCATCGAGAAAATCGGCAAAGTCCGCATCGCCAAATTATGATTTGCACCAGCTTGCAGCACAAGTCCCTGGAAGAGATTTTCGGCATCCTCCAGGACCCGTACGTGGAAATGGCGGAGATCCGCCTGGACCTCTGCGACCTTTCTGACAACGACATCGAAGAACTGTTCAGTTCGGCCGACAAGCCCCTGATCGCTACCTGCCGCAGCACGGAAAAGGAGGCGGACGAAGCGCTCCGCCGCCTGGAAATCGCGGTGCAGTCCGGTGCGCGCTATGCCGACCTGGAGGTTGAGGCGCCGGTACGCATCAGCCAGCGCCTGCGCAAGATCTGCCGGGAATACGGCGTGGGGCTCATCCGTTCCTGGCACGACTTCGACGGTACGCCGGATGCCGCCACCCTCGAGATGTATTTCGAGCGTTGCCTGCGCTACGGCGCCGATATCGTCAAAATCGTCACGACCTGCCGGAGCGATGCCGATGCCGAACGCATCCTCGCCCTGTACCGGCATCCCGACCGCCGCGGCCGCCTGATTGCCTTCGGTATGGGGGAAGCGGGGCGCGACAGCCGCATCGAATGCCTCCGGAAAGGGGCTCCGTTCAGTTATGCGGCACTCAGTGCCGAGGAAGCGACGGCTCCGGGACAGTGGCGCGTGGACCAGATGCACAAGGCCGTTTACGGCGATGCACGCACTTTCTTCCGCAATTCGCTGGAAATGCCTGCGTCGAAGAGTTTTGCGCAGCGGGCCATCCTGGCGGCCGCCCTTGCCGACGGGACTTCCCACCTGCGGGGCTATACCCCCTGCGAAGATTCCGAAGCGGCGATCGCGGTGGCCAAGGCCCTGGGCGCCAAGGTCCGTCGCGGCCGGACGCTGACCATCACCGGCATCGGCGCCGGGAAAGGCTGCCTGGACCTGAAGCAGGTGCAGGTAGGCAATTCCGGGCTACTGGCCCGCCTCTGCATTCCGCTGTTCTCTGCCTTGAACGGCGGGGATGTGCTGCTGGACGGCGGAGAGCAACTGCGCTCCCGTCCGCTCGAGAGCGCATCGGACATCATGGCCTCCTTCGGCGTGATGCTGCATCCTGTAAACCCGCGCGGCGACAAGCAGATCCATCTGCCGCTGCGCCTGCAGGGTGCGCTGATGCCCGGGAATGCCGATATCCCCGGACGCGGCGGTTCGCAGCTCATCTCCGGGCTGCTGATGGCGCTACCGCTGCTGGACAAAACTTCCAAGGTTTTTGTCACCGACCCGCGCAGTATCCCCTATATGTTCATCACCAGCGACGTGCTGGCTTCCTTCGGCATCAAGATCGGCAGCGAGATGGAGGGAGATGAGGCGCTGCTTGAAGACGGCGACTGGTCCGCGTGCAGCGGCATTACCTTCCGTATTCCCGGAAACCGTTGCTATAAGGCGGCGGAACTGGATATCGAGGGCGACTGGAGCGCGGCGGCGGCCTTCCTCGTGGCGGGTGCCGTTTTCGGCAGTGCGCAGGTGCAGGGCCTTTCTTCCCGCTCCCTGCAGGCGGATCTGGCCATCTGCGACATCCTCCTGGATGCGGGCGCCAGTGTCGCTTCCAGCGAGGACGGCGACGACATCTGCGTCTGCAAAGGCCCGCTGGAAGGCTTCGAGGCGGATTTGAACCACGCCCCGGATCTTTTCCCCGTGGTGGCGGTGCTTGCCGCCTTCTGCGAAGGGGAAACCCGTCTGAAGGGGGTACGGCGACTGCTCGGCAAGGAATGCAACCGCGCGGACGCCATCTCGGAAATGCTCTCGCAAATGGGCGTTCCGGTAAGCGTGGAGGGCGATGAGATGACCATCCGCGGCGAGAATTACTGCTCCCGCATCCTGAACGGACGGCTGCTCAAAGGTGGGAATTTCAGTTCGAATCACGACCACCGGATGGTGATGGCCCTGAAGATCGCGTCGCTCGGTGCGGCGGAACGTATCGTCATCGACGATACCGCCTGCGTCGCCAAGTCCTTCCCGGACTTTATGGAGATGTTCGATTAGCTTCGATAAACCGCAGCTCCGCTTCCAGCATTTCGAGTTTGTGCATCGGGCACCCGGCTTCCCGGGCCTGCCGCAGGGCTTCCGTATAGATGGCACCGATTTCCATCGGCCTGCCGAAGTCGTGATCGAGCTTCATGCTGGGGGCATAGGGCTTCATCGACAGCGTCATTTCCAGCATTTTGTCCGCAAAACTTTCGTCGATGCGCTCCACGCCCAGTGCGCGGGCGGCGGCGATGACCTCCAGCATCTGCTCCCGGATCAGGGCGGCGGTGGCCGGATGGGCGAGCAGTGCGTCCGTCGAAGTGTTCAGCGCGACCGTCATCCCGTTGAAGGGCATATTCCAGACCTGCTTTTTCCAGCGCGCTTCGAGGTATTCGGCGCTGACGGCCCGGATGCCCGCATCGACGAAATCGCGCACCACCGCTTCGGCGCGCTCCTGCGCTCCTTCCGTATAGGCGGCGATGCTGATGTGCCCGAGGTCCTGGTGGTCGATGATGCCGGGCCGGGTCTTGGCGCTGCAGATGAAGGCCAGTCCCGCCGCCAGCCGCAGTTCCGGGAACATCGCCTGTACCTGCGCTTCCACGCCGATGCCGTTTTCAATCAGCACCACGAGCGTATCGCTCTTCAGCAGCGGCGGCAGCAGTTCCCGCAGCAAAGGGTTGTTGACGGATTTCAGTGCGACGATGACGACATCGCTGCGGGGCATATCGGAAGTGCTGGCGTAGGCATTGGGGGCATCGAGCCGGAAGTTTCCCCGCCAGGAATTTACCTGCAGTCCGTGCTCGCGGACGTATGCATAGTCCTTGTGGAAAAGGAAGTGGACCTCCTTTCCCGCCCGGGCGAGGCTGGCGCCGTAATAGCCGCCCACACCCCCTGTTCCGATGACCGAATAGACCATAAGGATTTAGTCTGCCGACGGAATGGGAGAACTCAGGTTCTTCATCCCCGGCTTGAGGTAAAGTTCCTGCTCCACCTTGCCGCCCATCAGACGGACCCAGGTGCAGAAGCCTTCGTCACCGGCAGTGAATTCGAAGACGCGGGCACCGCTGGGCTTGAGTTCGTTATAGACCGTATCGCAGCCGCCGTAACGGCCGTAGATTAAGAAAAATCCCTGCCACATCAGGACATAGTCGTTGTTGTGGTCGTGGCCGGTCACGATGCCCTGGACGTCGCCCATCTCGCGCATGGCCAGGAACAGGCCGGAATTGAATTTGGGGACCGCCGGTTCTTCTCCGACATTCCCTACGATAAAGCGCCTGTTCTTCCCGTCGTCGTGCAGCGCGTCCCGATACTCCGGGACGGGAATATGGAAGAACGAGAGGGCGGGTACCGGTTTCCCGGCATTGCGCTCCGTAAAGTAGGCGCTGGCCTTGCGGTACCAGGCAATCTGGTCCGCGTGGATGTAGCCCCAGCTCTTGATGCCTGCGGGATAATCGCGGTTACCGCTGTCAAAAAGGTAAAAGATGCGCTCCAGTCCTTCCGGACCGGAGAGCGTGAGGATGTTGTCTTCGGCCAGGTTGACGCAGCCGGGAAGGGAACGGATCAGCTTGTGCATCTCTTCCCGGGTCAGGTCGAAGTCGCTGTCGTGGTTGCCGAGCGCTACGGCAAAGGGGATTTTCCTGTCTATGATGGGCTGCAGAAGGGTCCGGGCAGAGGCTTCCGCCGGCTTTCCGAAGACGATATCGCCCGTATGGATGACGAAGTCCGGTTTTTCCTCGTCCAGCATCTCGATGACATTGTTCAGCGCCCGTTCACTGCGCGGGTCGCCCAGGATGTAATGCGTATCCGTCAACTGGAGGATCTTGAATTTCCCGTCCTGCCGGTAATGCAGTTCGCCGGCCACCCGCGGCCGGTCCGCTCCGCAAGCGTCACTGTTGAAAGCAGCAGGAAGGGTAAGTAATGCCAAAAGAACAAAAAATCGCTTCATTATGTAAATCGCTTTGTTGAGACAAATGTAACACTTTTCTCTGAAAAACATTTCGTATCTTTGTCGTCTTACGATGCAAAGCGCGAAAAATGACATTCCTGTCGGAACAGCGGCGGGAAGCGACTACAAGGAAGGTTTCGTCACGCAGGTCGAGCAGGATTTCGTCCCCAAGGGCCTGAGTGAGGAGATCATCCGTACCATTTCCGCGCGCAAGGGAGAGCCCCAGTGGCTGCTGGACTTCCGCCTGGACGCCTTCCGCAGATGGCAGAAGATGACGCCCCCCACCTGGGGCCATCTCGAGTTGCCGGAGATTGATTTCCAGGAGATTATCTATTACGCCGCGCCCAAGCGGGACGAAGACCGTCCTACGGAGATCGATCCCGCGCTGATGGAGACCTTCGACAAACTCGGGATTCCGCTGCACGAGCGCGAAGTGCTCGCGGGGGTCAAACCCAAGAGCAACGTGGCGGTGGATGCGGTCTTCGATTCCGTGTCCGTGGCGACGACCTTCCGCAAGACGCTCTCCGAGAAGGGGATTATCTTCTGCTCCTTTTCCGAAGCCGTGCGCGAGCATCCCGACCTGGTGCGCCGCTACCTTGCGAGCGTCGTTCCCGCCGGGGACAATTTCTACGCGGCGCTCAATTCCGCCGTCTTTTCCGACGGTTCCTTCTGCTACATCCCCAAGGGGGTGAAGTGTCCGATGGACCTGTCCAGTTATTTCCGCATCAACGCCAGCGGCACCGGGCAGTTCGAGCGTACGCTCATCATCGCGGACGAAGCTTCCAGCCTCAGTTATATGGAAGGCTGCACCGCGCCGATGCGGGATGAACACCAGTTGCACGCAGCGGTCGTGGAGATCATCGTCGAGAAGGACGCCGATGTGCGCTATTCGACGGTACAGAACTGGTATCCCGGCGATGCGCAGGGCCGCGGAGGCATCCTGAACCTCGTCACCAAGCGCGGCATCTGCCGCGGCGAGGGCAGCCACCTCAGCTGGACGCAGGTGGAAACCGGTTCGGCCATCACCTGGAAATACCCTTCCACCATCCTCAAAGGGGACAATTCGTCTTCCGAATTCTATTCGGTGGCCATGACTGGCCACTACCAGCAGGCCGATACCGGCACGAAGATGATCCATTTGGGCCGCAATACCCGCAGCCGCATCATCAGCAAGGGCATCTCTTCCGGTCACAGCCAGAACAGTTACCGGGGGCTGGTGCATATCGGGGCGGGGGCCGAAGGGGCCAGGAACTATTCGCAGTGCGACAGCCTGCTCATCGGTTCCGACTGCGGTGCGCATACTTTCCCGGTCATCCGGAGCGCCAATCCCGCGGCGACGGTGGAGCACGAGGCGACGACCTCGAAAATCAGCGAACAGCAACTTTTCTACTGTAATCAGCGCGGGATTCCGCCGGAGGATGCGGTGGCGCTTATCGTGGGCGGTTATGCCCGCGAAGTGCTGCAGCGGCTGCCGATGGAATTCGCCGTGGAGGCACAAAAACTACTTTCCCTGTCCTTGGAGGGGGCAATCGGATGACAGCCTGGGTATTGGATCTCAGCGCCTCGGTCTTGGGGCTGACCTGCGTGTTCCTGGCGGGACGCGCTTCCAAATACAATTTTTGGGTGGGATACCTTTATACGGTGGCCCTCTTCCTGCTGTTCTGGAACCGGAACCTGTACGCGAATCTGCTGCTGCAGCCGATATCGCTGGGCATCAATATCCTGGGGCATTATCGCTGGACGCATCCCCGGGAAGGGGAGCGCAGTGCGGAGGATGCATCGGCGCTCAAAGTCAGTATGCTGAACTGGTGGGAGCGTGCGCTCTGCGTGGTTTCGGTGCTTGTGCTGGCCTTTCTCTGGGGGCTGGCCCTGGACCGTCTGTTCCCCGCTGATCCCCATCCTTACCTCGATGCGGTGGTCACGATGCTGATCCTGACGGCGCAGTTGCTGTCGGCACTCAAGAAATGGGACTGCTGGATGGCGTGGCTGATGGTCAATATCACACAGATTGCGCTGCACAGCAGTGTCGGCAATCCATTTATGACCATCGTCAGCGGCCTGTACCTGATCAACGGCTGCTGGTCCCTGTATTCCTGGATGAAACGTTATAAGAACAATGGATAATTTGCTTGAAATACGAAACCTGCACGCTTCGGTGGGCGATAAGGAGATCCTGAAGGGGATAGACCTGGTCATCCGCCGCGGAGAGGTGCATGCCGTGATGGGACCGAACGGGGCCGGGAAATCGACGCTCAGCGCCGTGCTTACGGGCCGTCCGGACCTCGTGGTGACGCAGGGCAGCATCCTGTATGACGGACGCGACCTGCTTGCCATGCAACCCGAAGAGCGTGCCTGGGCGGGCATCTTTCTTTCTTTCCAGTACCCCGTGGAGATTCCCGGGGTATCCATCACCGCATTCATGAAGGCGGCGGTAAACGCCAGGCGGCGTGCTTCCGGGCTGGAGGAACTCAAGCCGGCGGAATTTTTGCGTCTGCTCAAGGAGAAGATGGCCTTTGTGGGGATGAAGCCGGATTTTGCCTCCCGTGCCGTGAACGAAGGCTTCTCCGGCGGGGAGAAGAAACGCAATGAGATTTTCCAGATGGCGATGCTGGATCCGCAGTTCGCCATCCTCGACGAAACGGACAGCGGTCTGGATGTGGACGCGCTGAAGATTGTGGCCTCCGGGGTGAACGCCCTTCGTTCGCCGGAAAAATCGGCCATCGTGATTACGCATTACAAGCGTCTGCTGGACTATATCGTGCCCGATGTAGTGCACGTGCTCAAGGACGGCCGCATCGTCAAGACGGGAGACCGCTCCCTGGTGGAGCAGATTGACCGGCAGGGATACGAAGGACTGGATGGATAGATTGTTTGTCATAGGCAGGGATGAAGTTCCGGCGCGCTTTGAGGTGCTGCCGGGCGAAGCGCTGCGCCTGACTTTCGTGAAGTTGCCGGGGCTTTCCGTCCCGGTGGAGACGGAGGTGCTGCTGGCGCAGTGCGGCTGTGAGGCAGACGTCGCCGGCCTGTATCTCTGTGAGGGGGATGACCGCTTCTCGCTGAAGCTGAACCTTCGGCACGAGGCGGGGGAGTGCCGTTCCCGGCAATTGTTCAAGGGGATGGCTTCCGGCAATGCCCGCGCCCTTTTCGACGGCCGGGTGTATGTGGCCCACGGCGCGCAGAAGACCGTTGCCCTCCAGGAGAACCACAGCCTGCTGCTCGATGCCGCGGCGAGCGTGGAGAGCCGTCCGCAGCTGGAGATCTATGCCGATGACGTGGAGTGTTCGCACGGTGCTACCGTCGGATCGCTTGACGCACAGCAGCAGTTTTATATGCAGAGCCGCGGGATTCCCCGCGAGGAGGCGCTCCGCCTGCAGAAGATATCGTTTTTGTCCCCGGTGCTGGAAAGGCTGCCGGAGTCTTTGGTGAACGAAGTAGTTTCCCGTTTATGAAAATCTGCCCCGGCCCGAAGATCAACATCGGCCTTCAGGTGAAGGCGAAGCGTCCGGACGGGTATCACGAGCTGGAAACCCTGTTCGTGCCCTGCGACGCTTTTTCCGATGTGCTGGAGCTGGAGGAGGCGCCTGCCCTGCAAGTGGAGATTCCCGGGGCGGACTGGCCGGTGGAGGAGGATCTGACCGTGCGTGCCTGGCAGTTGTTGCACGACGAGTTCGGGATTCCGCCGGTACGCATTTATCTGGAGAAGCATATTCCCGTCGGAGCGGGGCTGGGCGGCGGTTCTTCCGATGCCGCGGCCGCGCTGAAGCTGCTCAACGGCTTGTTTTCGCTGGGGCTTTCGGATGCCGCACTGGCCCGGCGGGCGGCCCTGCTGGGTTCTGACTGTGCGTTCTTTATCTATGGTACGCCGATGTTAGGAACCGGCCGCGGCGAGGTGCTGGAGCCTTTTCCCATCGACTTGTCGGGCTATCGCATCGTCGTGGAGATGCCCCAGGGAGAGCGGGTGAGCACGCGGGAGGCGTATGCGGGCATCGTGCCTACGGTCCCGAAGCTTCTGCTCCGCGAGGCGCTCTTGTCGCCGGTCGCTGCCTGGAAGGATTGCGTGTATAATGATTTTGAGGCGACGGTATTCCCCGCGCATCCGCGCATTGCGGCGCTCAAGGCCGAGATGTATGCGCGCGGAGCCGTGTATGCGGCGATGTCCGGTTCCGGTGCCGCGGTGTTTGGATTATTTGATATAAAGGGAGAAAATATTCAGCAAGCAACGGGCGCTTGTCGCTTCGCGACCCTATCCGGGTAAATGCGCCCTAACGCTTGCTGAATATTTTCCTGGATATATCAAAAAAATGTAGAAGGCTGAAGCGAAACATATTCATATCGGTGCTGGTTTTTCTGTGCTGTCTTTCAGCAGCGGCGCAGACGACCAAGGTGCGCGGTATCGTCAAGGATGCGCAGACGGGGGAGCCGATTGCCTTTGCGGCGGTGTTTTTCAAGGATACGACCATCGGCCTGACCTCCGATAACGAGGGTAAGTATAATCTGGAGACCCGGGACAAGGCGGCGACCATCCTCTGCTGCCAGCTGCTGGGCTACGAGAGTCAGGAAGTGACTGTCCGTCAGGGCGGCTTTACCGAGGTGAACTTCAATCTGGTTCCCTCGGACAACCGCATCAGGGGCATCGTCGTGAAGGCGGACAACCGCAAGATCAAGCGTCTGCTCGCGGGTATCGAGGCCAACCGGGCGCGGAACAATCCGGAGATGCGCCCGCGCTATTCCTGCGATGTCTATAACAAGATGGAGTTGGACCTGACGCACGCGAAGGAAAGGCTCAAGAGCAAGCGCTTCCTGCGGGAGTTCGGCTTCGTGTTCGATTATATGGATACCTCGTCGGTCTCCGGCGTGCCCTACCTTCCCGTTATGATTTCCGAGACGGTGACGCGGCGCAGCCATTCCAGTAATCCCGATGTGGACGGGGAGACCGTCCTGGCGAACCGGATTTCAGGCATCAACCCGGATGCGAACCTGCTTACGCAGTTCACCGGCAGCATGCACCTGAAAATCAACTTCTATAATCCCTTTATCAATTCCTTCGACGTGGAGTTCCCTTCGCCGATCCAGGCGGGAGGTCTCCTGTTTTACAATTATTTTATCATCGATACCCTGCAGGTGGATGCCCGCAAGACCTACAAGATCCGCTATCATCCCAAGGGCGGCATTTCGTCGCCGGCCTTTGACGGAGAGATGCTTGTGGATGCGGAGGACTTTGCGCTGCGTTCCATCCACGCCAAGATGATGCGGGGCGGGAACGTGAACTGGCTGCGGGATATCGTCATCGATGCGGAATACACCCGTCTGGAGGACTCCACCTGGTTTTATAAGAAGGATAAATTGTACGCCGATTTCTCCGTCGCGCTCGGGGACTCTTCCAAGATGATGTCCTTCCTCGGGGTGCGGCAACTGGAATATTCGAATCCCGACTTTACGACGGAAGTGGTCTATAAGGGCACGGACGGGCCGGTGAAGGTGGACAGCGAGGCGAACCACAAGGATGAGGAATACTGGGATACCGTCCGTCCTTATGAACTGACGGACAAGGAGAAAGACATCTACAAGATGGTGGAGCAGGTGAAGGATGTCCCGCTCTACAAGGACCTGTATTCCATCATCTATACGATTATCAACGGCTATTGGGAGAAGGGGCCCATCGGTATCGGCCCCTATGCCAAAATCATCAGTTTTAATAATCTGGAAGGGGTCCACTTGCAGATGGGGGTACGTACGAGCAAGGATTTCAGCAAGATGCACCGCCTGGGCGGGTGGGTCGGTTACGGTTTCCGGGACCGCGAGGTGAAGGGCGGAATCAGTTATGAATTGCTGCTGAGCAAGGAGCCTACCCGCAAATTCACCTTCGAGGCCAAGTATGACCTTTTGCAGCTGGGCCGCGGAGCGAGCACCTACACGGACCAGAATATCCTGTCGTCGATTTTCGGGAAGGGCAATGCGCAACGGCTTCTGCCGGTGATGCATTTCTCCGGGAAATACGAGCACGAGTTCAATCCTTCCTGGAATTTTGAAGCGGGACTGGATGTGAAGCGATTTTATGCCAACGCCTATGTGCCGCTGTGGCACCAGGACCAGCGCTGGCAGTCCTCCATCGCCACCAATGAGGCCCACCTGATGCTGCGTTATTCCAAGGATGAGACCGTGAACCGCGGGCATTTCATCAAGACCTACGTGCATACCAAATATCCGGTGGTGACGCTGTGCCTGACCGGAGGTATTCCAGGCATCCGGAAGGACGATGTGGGCTTCTTCCGCCCGGAACTTTCCCTGGACTGGAAATTCCGCATCCCGCCCATCGGCATGTCGAAGATCCATATCAATACCGGCATCATCATCGGACAGGTGCCCTACCCGCTGCTGCACCTGCACGAGGGGAACGGGACCTTTATCCTGGACAAGAGTGCGTTTTCCTGTATGGATTTCTTTGAATTCGCCTCCGATACCTGGGCCACCCTGTTCTGGAACCACAATTTCAACGGCTTCTTCCTCGGGAAGATTCCCTGGGTGAAGAAACTCAATCTGCGCGAGGAGTTTACCTTCAAGATGGCCTGGGGTTCCCTGCGGGACGAGAACAACGGCCGCACGGGCTATGCGCCCTTCTCCTTCCCCGAGGGGATGGGAACGATGGGCAATATGCCTTATATGGAAATCGGCGCGGGCATCAGCAATATCTTCCGCCTCCTCCGGGTGGACTGCTTCTGGCGGCTCACCCATCGCGAAAAGGAAGTCGACGGGGAGATGGTCAAGGCCCGCAACCTCTTCGTCGTCAACGTCGGCCTGGAATTCCGTTTCTAGACTTTATTTGCTCCACCGGTGGCAGAGCTGACCTTCGGTATCGTAGGTCTTGACCTCGATTCCGTCGGCTGTGACCATCACGTCCATCCGTTCCATGTTGCTGTTGACCAGGACCGGATAGTTTTTGCCGTCCTGCCCCGCCTCTACGCACATCCACTTGTGATGGTGGGCGCTCAGCATCAGGTCCACTCCGGCCTTCTCGAGAAGGGGAGCCCAGTGCTCGGTAATCCAGCGCTGGCTGTACCAACTGGCCTTTGTCGCGAGGGTAGGTATGTGGACGATGCAGATTTTGACGGGAGCGGAGACGAAGGACGGGTCCTGCAGCGCCGTTTCCAGCCAGCGGGTCTCCCGCTCGCGGTAACGGTCGAAATCGGCCATTCCGGCATACTCGTGACTGCTGTCGGGTTTATCCTCGCCGGCATCCAGCACGATGAACGCGGCCGGTCCCTGCCGGAAACTGTACCAGAACTCCCCGGTCGGGGTGGGGAAGAGGGAGTGAACCCCGTAGGCCGCCCTTCCGCGGCTTTCGTGGTTGCCCCTGGCAAAGAACAGAGGGAGTTTGGCCGCCTGGGCTGCGATGGGCTGGATGCTGTATTTGGCGACGGTATCGAGGCTCTGCGCGTAGGAGACGATATCGCCGTTGAGCAGGATGAAGTCGGTCTTTGCCGGGTCAATCGGAGCGGCGAGTGCCGTAAAGCGCTTGTTCTTGAAATGGATGTCATTGAAGACGGAGAAGCGGCAGGTGTCGGCGGCTGCATTCAGCGTCTTTACCGAATAACTTATCTTTTTCGAGGAAATCAGGCGCCGCGGACCGTAAACAATGCGGTAGGGATTGGAATCGTCTTCCACCGTCTGGCCGACGAGGCGGTAGCGATAAGTCGTCCCGGGGGCAAGGGACTCGACCCTTACACAGTGGAAGCGGCCGAAGAACCTGCGTCCGTAGGAGGTTTCATAGATGCGCTCGCGGGCCATTGCCTCGAAGGGCGTCCCGTCGTCCGGAGCGATTTCCACGTAATCCAAGGAGGGTTTCTCGCTTACCCAGAGTACCGTAAAGCCGTGTTCGTCCACATTGTGTACCCAGGGGCCATAGAGCAGGTTGGAGGCAAAAAGTTGTCCTGCAGGCAGGGAGAAGGCCAGCAGCAGGAGAAGGAGCTGCTTGCGCACGCCGGGACAGCCCTCGCATTGGCTGCAGCCCTCGCAGTGCGGTTTCCGCCTGGAGGAAAGGAGCTTGAACAGGGCAAAGCACGCAGCCACAAGGACCAGAAGCAAAATGACGATACTCAGGAAATTCATAACACAAGGAGGGCTAGATGATACACGAGCCAGGCGGCCAGCCAGGCGATGAAGCATTGGAAAAAGATCATGAACAGTGCCCAGCGGGGGCCGAGTTCACGCCGCACTGCGGCAATGGCGGCGACGCAGGGCGTATAGAGCAGGCAGAAAACCAGCAGGGGAATGGCGCTCAGGGTGGTGAGCGATGCCGTAACGCCGAGCAGTTCCATCGTCGAAACTACGCTTTCCTTGGCCAGGAATCCGGTGATCAGAGCCGTCACCACGCGCCAGTTACCCAGTGCAATCGGGGAGAACAGGGGCGCGATCCATCCGGCGATGCCGGCAAGCATGCTCTGTTCCGCATCCGAAACCATATTGAGCCGCCAGTCGAAGGTCTGCAGGCACCAGATGACCAGGGTCGCCAGGAAAATCACGGTAAAGGCGCGCTTGATAAAATCGACGGTCTTGTCGGAAAGCAGGTGCAGGACATTGCGCAACTGCGGGAGTCGGTAGTTGGGCAGTTCCAGCACGAAGGGGGCCGCGCCGCCTTTGCGGTGGCGCAGGGCCCGGCCGATGAGGGCCACGACGATGCCGGTGACGATGGCGAAGAGGTAGAGGCAGGCCAGAACCAGTCCGCCGTGTCCGGGGAAGAAGGCGCTGCTCAAAAAGGCGTAGATGGGCAGTTTCGCCGAGCAGCTCATGAACGGCGTCAGCAGGATCGTACGCCGGCGGTCATAGGCGGAAGGCAGGGTGCGGGCGGCCATCACTCCGGGCACCGAACAGCCCAGCCCGATCAGCAGGGGTACGATGCTCCGGCCGGAAAGGCCGATCTTGCGCAGGAAACTGTCGGTGAAATAGGCTACGCGCGCCATATATCCGCTGTCTTCCAGCATCGACAGGAAGAAGAACAGGAGGATGATGATGGGAACGAAACTCACGACTGAGCCGACGCCGCCGAAAATCGCATCCACGACCAGCGACTGTACCGCCGGACTGACCTCCATGCGCTCCATGCCCGCGCCGATCAGGGCGCCGAGCGCGGAAATCCCCTGTTCAAGCAGGTCTTGCAGCGGTGCGCCGAGCACGTCGATGGTCAGCCAGAGGATGAGCGACATGATGGCTGCGAAAATGGGAAAAGCGGTCCATTTCCCGGTGAGGACGCGGTCGATGCTGCGGCTGCGCAGGTACTCCCGGCTTTCGCGCGGCTTGACGACGGTCTGCGCGCAGAGTTTCCGGATGAAAGCGTAGCGCATATCGGCGATGGCGGCGGCCCTGTCCAGTCCGCGCTCCTGCTCCATCGCGGCGATGAGCCGGTCGATATTCTCCTTGTCTGCGGCCTGCAGTTTGAGCGCACTCTCCACCCAGGGGTCGCCTTCCACGAGTTTGGTGGCGGCGAAGCGGACGGGCAGCCCCGCGTCGGCCGCGTAATCTTCAATCAGGTGCATCACGCTGTGCAGGCAGCGGTGCACGGCGCCGCCGTGGTCGTTCTTGTCGCAGAAATCCTGGCGCGCCGGTCCTTCCTGGTAGCGGGCTACGTGCAGTGCGTGCTCCACCAGTTCCTCGATGCCCTCGTTGTTCGCTGCCGAAATGCCGACGACCGGAATGCCGAGGATGCGTTCCATCTCGTTGATGCGGATGGCGCCGCCGTTGCCCCTCAGTTCATCCATCATATTGAGCGCCAGTACAATCGGTACGTTCAATTCCATCAGTTGCAGCGTCAGGTAGAGGTGCCTTTCCAGGTTGCCCGCATCTACGATATTGATCAGGCCCCGCGTGTCCGGAGCCAGGATGAATTCCCGGGAGACGAGTTCTTCCGCCGTGTGGGGGGAAAGGGAATAGATGCCGGGAAGGTCCGTGAGGGTGGTGTCCGGGTGTCCCTTGATAATCCCTTCCTTGCGGTCCACCGTTACGCCCGGGAAATTGCCCACGTGCTGATTGGAGCCTGTCAGGGTATTGAAGAGCGTGGTCTTGCCGCAGTTTTGCTGGCCGGCGAGGGCGATATTCAGTGCGGTGCCTTTCGGCAGGGGATTCGCGTGGTCGCGGGAATGGTATTTTCCGCCTTCTCCCAGGCCCGGGTGGGCATTGTGGTCGTGGAGGTAGGCGTTGAAGCGGACATCGTCCCCGACCGTAGCGCTATCCCCGGCCTGGCCGGAGAGTTCTTCCTCCCTGGCTTTTTTGACCTTGATGGCCGCCGCATCCTCCTTCCGCAGACTGAGCGCATAGCCGCTGACCTGGAGCTGGATCGGATCGCCGGAAGGTGCCCGGTCCACCACTTTTACGATTGCGCCCGGAATCAAACCCATGCCGAGGAGGTGCAGGCGCACCGCCCCCTCTCCGCCGACCGTTTCTATAACGGCGCTTTCCCCTTTCCTGAGTTTATCTAATGACAGCATACGTATCCATCCGCAAAGTTAATCCTTCTTCGCTTTTTTCCCTATCATTTTCGGGGAAATTTTGTAATTTCGCAGACGTGAAAGATTTGTCCGTCATATGTGTAAACTACAATTCCGCGGAAATTACCGCGGCGTGTCTGGACAGTGTCTTCGCGCATACGTCCGGGCTGGATTTTGAACTGATCCTCGCGGACAACGCTTCCGTCGATGCCTCGCGTGGACGCTTCAGCGGCGATCCGCGTATCACTTACCTTTACAGTGAGGAAAACCTGGGTTTCGGCCGGGCGAACAACCTGGCGCTCGCCAGCGCTTCGGGCCGGAACATCCTCTTCCTCAATACGGATACCCTACTGAGGGATAACGCCTTGAAATCCCTTTCCGACTATCTGGATGCCCATCCGGCAGTAGGAGCCGTCGGCCCCAACCTCGTGGATGCCGATGGCCGGCCGGGGCAGTCTTTCATGCGTTTCTATCCCTCGCTCTGGGCGGAGTTCGATACCTTCTGGGATGGGCTGCCTTCCCGGCTCCGCTATGGGAAAAGGCGTTTCTTCAATTCCGGCAGCCAGCCGCTGGAGGTGGCCGTCATTTCCGGTGCGGCGCTCTGCGTCCGCCGGAGCGTCCTGGAAGCCGTCGGCGCCTTCGATCCGGATTTCTTCATGTATTTCGAGGATACCGAACTCTGCCACCGGATCTGGGCGGCCGGTTGGAAGCTCGTGAATCTTCCTTCCGTCCGTATCGTCCATCTGGGGGGCGCGAGCAGCGGAAACCTCGCCACCCATGCGATGAAGACCTGCTCCTGGAAAATCTATCTTTCCAAGACGCGTCCGCCGCGCTGTGCCTCTTTCCTGCTCCTGTGTAGAAAGTGCACGGTGCTCAGCAGAATCGCGCTTCACAGTTTCCGTCCGCGCTTGCGCAGGAAATGGAAATCATATTGGAGGGAACTGCAATGAACCTGCGACTTTCCATCGTCATTCCCGCCTACAATGCGGCGCCCTATATCCGTACTTGCCTTGCCTCGCTGCCTCCCGTGGCGGAAACGGAGGTGATCGTGGTCATTGACGGATCAGCGGACGGGACGGCGGAAATCTGCAGGGAAGAATTCCCGCAGGTCCGCGTCTTCGAGCGGGAACACGCCGGGCAGGGGGCGGCCCGGAATTTCGGCCTGACGCAGGCGGAAGGGGAGTATGTCTGGTTCGTCGATGCGGATGACCTGTTGCCCGAGGGGGCGGCGGAGCGTATGCTTACCCTGACGGACGTCCCTTCCAAGCCTGATATCGTCGCCCTTTGCGGGGCGAACCTGATAGACGGGAAGCCGCTGCGCCGTTTCAGTTGGAAGAACTGCCTGCCCTGCCCGGGAAAAGATTTTCTCTTGAAGCGGAAACTGCAGCGGGGAACCCCCTTCAGCGTGTACAGGAGGGAATTCCTGCTCGCTCAGGGCTTGAAGTTCCCCGAAGGGATCTATCACGAAGATGCGGTCTTTACCCCCTGTGCCTGGTATGCGGCACAGCGGGTGGAGTTTACCGACGAAATCCTGTATTGGGTCCGCCTAACGCCGGATTCCACCACCCGGACCGGCAATCCGCGACGGGCCTTCGATTCCGTCCGGGCCCAGAAGCTGCTGGATGCCTTTTGCGCGACGGTGGAGCCGCGCTACCGGGAGGCCTTTCACAGCCTGATTGCCTCGGATCTGAACCATGCCCTGAAAAACTGCTACGACTTCGGCGCGGAGTTCGCGGCGGATTTCAACCGCTGCGTTTACGAAAACAGGGCCCTGTTCGTCCATCTGAAGAAGGCACCCGAGTGGAAATATAAACTGGAGTTTCTGGCCTTTTCCCTGTTCCCGCGCCATACGGTACAAGTCTATAAGTTCCTGGAAAGTTTCAATCCTTCCCGCTGGCGCACCTCCAGAGGCGTTTGAGCGCCAAAGCCAGTTTCATCGCCGGCCCGGCAGGGATCTTTGAGGCGGCCTCGGCGGCACCCGGGACATCCGCCATCCTGTAGCGGATTTTGTAGAGGGTGTTGACATTGCGCCAGAACAGTTCTGCGCCGGAAATGATTCCCTGTCCGAAAAGGAAGCGGTCGGTAATGATGGTTTCGTTGAGCCCTTTGGCCGATGCGACCATCGCCGCCGTCCGGTTTGCATCGTGAAAGCGGAAATAGTTCATTTCCCGGGGACAATATTCCACCTTCCCCTGGAGGGCCAGCCCGATCCAGAACATATAGTCTCCGTATCCGCCCAACCGGTCCCAGCCGTTCTGCACCTGCAGGGCCGCCTCTCTGCGGAAAACCGCGGAACTGGCATTGACCACCATGTTTTTCCTGTGCATCCTGGTCCGGACGAATTCCCGCCCGTCCAGGCAGAATGCCGTTTCTCCGACCAGGTTCGGGTGCAGGCCGGAGCTCTGTCCCTGCGCATCGGTTTTCAGGGAAGCGCAGAACCACAGCACGGTCTGCGGACAGGCCTCGAAAGCCTGCATCGCCGTTTCCAGGAAATCTGGGGTGCAGCTGTCGTCGCTTTCCGCAATCCATACAAATTCCCCGGAGGCGAGGGCCAGCCCCTTCTTCCACTGCGGGAAGGGGGAGCCGCCGTTCTCGCTGTTGGCGACGATGGTCTTGACGCGCGGATGGTCCCGGTAGGCTTCCATCAGTTTCAGGCTGTCGTCGGTCGAAGCATCGTCCAGCAGGATGATTTCGTAGTCCCCGTAGCGCTGTGCGAGGATGGAGTTCATCCTTTCGGGCAGGAATGCCGCGTAGTTATAGTTGGGAACGATGACGCTGACCATAATACTGCAAAGTTGCGAAATTTTATGGAAATCCATAACTTTGGGCTTGTGAAATCTAAACTTGCCGTTTACACCGCCATCACCGGAGCTTATGATGAGATTCCCGTGCATAGAGTAGTCTGCCCCGATGCAGATTATTATTGCTATGTAGGGAAGGGCGAAAAACGGGAAGAAAACTCGGGCCCGTGGAAGATGGTGGAATTGGACGCTCCCGTGTCCGCTCCCCTCGAAAGGGCGCGCTATGCCAAGACCCATCCGGAAGAGCTGCTCCCCGGCTACGAATACACCCTGTGGATCGATGCGAACATCGATGTCGTCCAGGAGGAATTCTTTTCCGTCGTGCGACAGAAGATGGACGGGAACGTTCCGATTTCCGGGATTTGGCATCCGACGACGGACTGTGCCTACGAAGAAGCCGTCCGGGTGGTGCAGGGCGGCCGGGAGAAGGCTTTCAGGGCGCTCCGCATCCTCCGCTTCCTGCGTCGCAACGGTCTGCCCAGGCATTTTGGGCTCTTCGAGACGGGAGTGCTGCTACGCCACAGCGGAACTGATGCCGCGGTGCGCCGGCTCGACGATATCTGGTGGTCCTTGATTTCCCGTTTCTCCCGCCGGGACCAGTTGTCCTTTTCCTATGGCATGCGGGAGGCCGGACTGGCCTGGGACACTTTGCTCCCTGCGCCTGCCAATGTCCGGAATCATCCTTTCTTTTCCTACCGGAACCACAGCCGTGCCCTCCCGGAAAGGGGCTTCCTTTACCGTAAGACCCACGGCCTTCTGGTGGCCCTGACCCGTTGGTATGCCGAACGCTGAGAAATCTGCCAATATCCGGATCGCGAAGAATACCGTCTTCATCTACATCCGCATCATCGTCACCATCCTGGTGGGGTTGCTGACCTCCCGTCTGGTGCTGCAGGCCCTCGGCGTGGACGATTACGGAATCTACAATGTGGTAGGCAGCACCGTCGGCCTGTTCAGTTTCATTACGGTGTCGCTGGCCGCGACGACGCAGCGCTTCATCAATGTGGAGCTGGGCAAGGCCGGGGGAGATCCCCAGCGCGTCTTCAATGTCTGCCACGTCATCCACATCGCCTCCGCGGCCCTGCTCTTCCTGCTGACGGAGGTCATAGGCATCGTGTATATCCAGAACTGGCTGAATGTGGCGCCGGGAAAGGAGGCGGACGCGATGTTCGTCTTCCAGGTTAGCGTGGTCGCCGCCTGCCTGGGGATCGCCAATATTCCCTTCCAAAGCATGCTTGCGGCCTTCGAACGCTTCCGGGACCAGGCGCTGGCGGATATCTTCTTTACGCTGGTGAAACTGGCGTTGGTGCTGGTGCTTATATTCTGCTCCGGCAACCTTCTCCGCCTGTATGCCTTGTTTATGGGGATAGGCAGCGTCCTGGCCTTCGCCTTTTACCACGGATACTGCTATCACCGCTGGAGAAGCATCGTGCGCTGGAAGTTCGTCCACGGCTGGAGTGCCTACCGGGAGCCGCTTTCCTTCAATAATTATAACCTGCTCTCCGCGGGAGCGAACGTCGTCAAGTGGCAGGGCGGCCATATCCTCCTGAATTATTTCTTCGGGACGGCGGTCAATGCCGCCAACGGGGTTGCCAATCTGGTAGCCACTTACGTAGAACGCTTTACGGGCAATATCGCTACAGCGGCCGCGCCGCAGATTATCCAGAACCACAGTAGGAACAATGCGGTCCGGGCCCGGTACCTTACCCGGACGGTAAGCCGCATGAGCCTGCTGGTCAACCTGATGGTATTCTTTACGGTCATACCCGACCTGGATTTCCTGCTGGGCCTGTGGCTGGGGAAGGGTATGCCGGAAGGGGCTGCAGCCTTTACCCGCTGTACCCTGATACTCGGTCTGATCAGCTCTACTACGGCGGGGCTTTACCAGATGATCAATGCCTCCGGGAAAATCAAGTGGTTCAAGATCCAGTATGCCCTCTTGTATTTCGCGGCGCTTCTCCTGTCCTTCGTCATTTACCGGACAGCTGACGTTCCCGCCCATACGCTGCTGCTGGTCTTCATTGTCGCCGATGCCCTTTCCCGCGTGCTGACGCTGATCCTTTGCCGGACCATCCTCCACTATCCCGTCAGGGAGTTTATGCGCAGCGCCTATCTTCGTCCGGCGGTCGTCACCGCCCTGATGTGTCTCTTTATGCTGGGCTACCGGAGCCTGCCGCTGTCCGGGACGGCGGCCCATCTCGCCGGGACCGGCATCGCGTTTATCACCGTTACCCTGCTCTGCTTTTATTTCGGGCTGGAAAAGAAGGAGCGCCGGCATATACAGGAGACCTTGGCCAGAAAGCGCTTTCATACCCTCCGGAAACTGCGGATGCGTTTCGCTCCGGCCCGCCAACTTGCCCGGGACCTTGCCAGAGACGGTTGGAAAGCCGACCTTGAGCATCCGAAGGACATCAACGAAAAGATACTTTGGCTGATCTCCCACAAGGCGTCCCGGGGCTGGGGGCGTTATGCCGATAAGATCGCCGTCCGGGAATACCTTGCGCAGTGCGGTCTCCAGGACTTGTCGGTTCCGCTGCTCGGCAGCTGGAAGCGCGCCTCCGAGATCGACTTTGCCGCCCTTCCTGAGAAGTTCGTACTCAAATGTAATCACGATTCCGGTTCGACGGTCGTGGTAGACAAGGCGAAAGGGGTGGACGAAGCGGCTGTCCGCGCTTCCCTTGACCGGGCCCTTAAGAAGAAGTTCGGATATATCGGCGGAGAGCGCTTTTACAACGAGATTCCTCCGCGCATCCTGGCCGAACCTCTGCTGGAGCCGGATCCCGGGGCGAAAAGCATCCCGGACTACAAGGTCTGGTGCTTCGACGGCGTGCCGAAGTATATCTGGGCCTGCTATGACCGTACGGAGGAAGGCGTAGCCGTCAGGCTGTATGATACCGGCTGGATGCCCCACGATGAAAAGGTGCGGCTGGTCAGCCATTGGCACGATGCGGGAGACCGTCCCGCGCCCCGGCACCTGGCAGAGATGCTGGAGGCGGCTTCGCGGCTTTCCAAAGGCTTCCCCGAGGTGCGTGTGGACTTTTATGAGGCCGGGGGAAAACTCTATTTCGGAGAGATGACCTTCTCCTCCATGGGAGGAAGGATGGAATATTATACGCCCCAGTTCCTGCGCGAACTGGGCGATTACTGCAAATTGCCCTATGAACAAGACTGAATTGCTCCGCCTTTACCCAACGCCTTTCTATCTGTTTGATGAGGCTGCCTTCAAGGACAATCTTGCCCGCCTGCTGGCAGAGTTTCGGGCCTTCTGGCCGGAGTATACTCCCGCCTATTCCTTCAAGACCAATTACACGCCTTACATCTGCGCGCTGGCACGGGAAGGCGGTGCTTTGGCAGAGGTAGTCTCCGATATGGAATATTCCCTGGCAAGGAAACTGGGTTTCCCGGACCGGGAAATCATTTATAACGGACCCTTCAAGGGGCCGCTTTCCCGGGAACTGCTGCTGGGCGGCGGTATGCTCAATGCCGACAGTGCCGACGAGGTGCGCCGTCTTTGTGCCCTGGCCGCCTCCCGGCCGGAACAGTCTTTCCGCCTGGGACTGCGCATCAATCTGGATATCGGTGCGGGTTTCGTCTCCCGTTTCGGGATGGAGGTGGACAGTCGGGAAATGCGCGACGCCCTCTGCGCCATCGAAGCCTGCCCGAATCTGACCGTCAGCGGCCTGCATTGCCATATCAAGGCGCCCCGCGATCCCGAATCCTGGTATCGGCGCTCCGAGGTGATGATTGCCGCGGCGGACCGTTACATCGACGGAGTTCCCGAGTATTTCAGCCTCGGGAGCGGCATGGTGTCCGGGCGATATGACCAAACGGCGGAGGAGTGGGCTTCCTTCAAACCCTCCTGGCACGATTTCGCCGAAGCGCTTTTCGCTCCGTTCGCGGCCCGATATGGCGGTTCAGGCCCCCGTCCCCGCATCTTCACGGAACCCGGAAGGGCGCTGATAACGCGTTTCGTTTCCCTCTTTGCCCGGGTGGACAGCATCAAGGCCGTTCAGGACCGGGTGCTGGCGACTACCGACGGCAGTTCCCAGAATATGGGAGAAATGTGTACGATGGCGCGCGTCCCGGTGAAACGCTATCCCTGCGGTGCGGAAGAGACGTATTATGACCGTCTCGACATCATGGGTTATACCTGTCTGGAGCAGGATGTGATGTGTCCTGCCTATATCGGTCCGATGGCGGTGGGGGATATCGTGGAATTCCCGAACGTGGGAGGTTATTCGCTGGTCTACAAGCCCCAGTTTATGATTCCCCAGTGCGCGATGTACGCACTTCTTCCGGACGGAGGCGTCCGCACGCTGATGCGGGCCGAGACCTTTGACGATATTTTTTCCAGATTTACTCGGAATTGATGTAAAATAACCTGCGGCAACGGGCACTTGTTGCTGCGCAACCCTATCCGGGTAAATGTGCCCTAACGCCGCAGGTTATTTTACGTCCAACAGTCCTTCCGGAACGGCGAGGTCAAGGGTACGGGCATCGGGGTCGATGTCCAGGACCAGGTCTTCGTGAAGGGGGATGAGCGTTTCGCCGATGCGGAGGCAGGGATTCCCGGGGATGGGTTCCATCGCGTCGATGACGCCCACCCTGCGGCCCCGGTCGAAGAGCGTCCAGCCGCTGAAATCTTCTTCCGGAAGTTCTCCCGCCTCATCGGCGATGAAAACGGTCCTTCCGACCAGCTCTTCGGCATCTTCGAGGTTATGGCAGCCGGTCAGGTGCCAGACGGCGCGGCTGTTCCCCTTGGGTGTACAGTGTTCGATAAAAAAGGGAACCGGCAGTCCATCGAATTCGATGAACACCGGTTCCGTTGCGCTCATTTCCTGCAAGTCGAAGGTGGAGGATCCTCCGGTGAGGACATCCCCTTCTTTGCCGTAGGCCTTGAGGATTTTGGCAATGCGAAGCATTAAGCTTCGGCGGGAGCCTCAGGGGCCTCCTCAACAGCCGCTTCCTCAGCGGGAGCTTCCTCGGCGGCCTGCTCTGCAGCCTGCTCAGCGGCCTGGGCGGCGGCGAGTTCAGCAGCTTTGCGGGCAATTGCCTCGGCACGGGCCTCGTTGACCTTGGCCTCTTCTGCCTTGGCAGCCTTGCGGGCCTCGATGGCGGCATTCTTGATGCCGGTCTTCTTGGCTTCGACCTTGGCATCCCTTTCGGCCTTCCAGGCATTCCACTTCGCGTCAGCCGCCTCCTGGGTGAGGGCGCCCTTTGCGACACCGCCATCCAGATGGTGACGGAGAAGGACTCCTTCGTAGGAGAGGATACGGCGGGCGGTCAGCGTAGGCTGGGCACCGACTTTCAACCAGGCCAAGGCGCGCTCGCTGTTGAGAACGATGCTGGCGGGGTTGGTGTTGGGATTGTAAGAGCCGAGCAGCTCGATGAAACGACCGTCACGCTTGGAGCGTGCGTCTGCCACTACAATGTGGAAGAATGCGAAATTCTTCTTACCGTGGCGCTGTAAACGAATTTTAACAGCCATTGTGAATCTGTTAGGTTTAAGTTAAACGGTGTACGCCCTACCCGAGGGCGGACCGCAAAGGTAGTGATTTTCTGCTGACGAACAAAATTTTTTGCTTTTTCACAAAAGTGTTGTACATTTGCAGTCCCGAATGCGGTAGTGGTGAAATGGTAGACACGCTACTTTGAGGGGGTAGTGGGCATTGGCCTGTGTGAGTTCGAGTCTCACCTACCGCACCAAGGGGCCGTCTCAGATGAGACGGTCTTTTTTTTGTGCAATGGCAAAGGCAGGAAATATCTGGTATCACCTGATGGCAACGGCGGTCGGTATCGTTTGGGGCGTTACCTTCGTGTCTTCCAAGGTGTTGATCAATGCCGGGATGCAGCCCGCCGAAATTATGACCCTGCGCTTCTTCCTGGCTTATCTTTGTATGCTGCCCTTCTCGCTCTCCGGCGAAGGGGAACGGCGCCTTTTTGCCTCCAGCCTGAAGGATGAACTGCTTCTGGTGCTGCTCGGCGTCAGCGGCGGGAGCCTTTACTTTCTGCTCGAGAATTATGCGCTGGTCTATACCCAGGCGTCAAATGTTTCCATCCTCATCGCCACGACGCCGCTATGGACGATGCTGGCCTCCGCGCTTTTCCTGAAGGACGGAAGCGTCAGGCCGCGGACCGTCCTTTTCTCGCTGGTTGCGCTTTCCGGCGTGGTCATCGTGGTGCTGAACGGCCGGATGGAACTCCATCTGCATCCGCTGGGCGACCTGCTCACCCTCGGTGCCGCCCTTACCTGGGTACTGTACAGTATCATCTTGAGATGGGTAGAAGGCCGGTATCCGGTCGTCTTCATTACCCGCAAACTGTTTTTCTACGGCATCCTGACTATGTTGCCGTTCTTTGCCTTCAAACCCTGGGGCACTACCTGGGCGATACTTTGCCAGGCCCCTGTGCTGGCCAACCTGATTTTCCTGGGAATCGTGGCATCTTTTCTCGGCTATGTGGGGTGGAATCTCGCCCAATCAAGGCTGGGACCGGTATCGATGAACCTCTACCTTTTCCTCAATCCCATAGCCACGGCCATCGTCGCCGTGCCCGTATTGGGAGAGCAGTTCACCTGGGTTACCGCTGCAGGCACCCTGCTCATCCTGGGCGGAATGTACCTGGTTATGAAGGAATAAGGCGACTTCTCAGTGCAGCGGGGTCCAGATTTGGGCGAAGAAAGGATTGACGCGGGCCTCGTCGTCCCAGTTCCAGGGTCGGGGATGCTCTCCGTAAGGCCAGGGGAAACAGTCCGGACACCAGTGCCCGCCCAGCAGGACCAGCCGGGGCGATGCCTTGAAAACGTGCCCCCGGGCGCATTTCCATTCGAGCGGGGTATCCCAGTCTCCCTGTACCATGGTTTCGGAAAGGCACTGTCCGCCGCGCAGTGCGGCCGCCTGGCGCATATCCTCCAGCGTAAAGTCCTCCATCGGCTTGGTCTCGTCATAGCCGTGATCCAGCAGGACCGCCTCCTCCGAAGGATGCGAAAGGTCGCTGTGCTTCCAGTCCGGAATGGCACGGTAGGCTTCCAGGGAACCGTAACAGGTCTCTATCCGTTCCATATCCCCTTCCTTGATCCAACTCTGCGTGCCCAGGCCCTTCTTGTGGGCCATCGCCGCCATCGCCGCCTTGATCAGGTGGGGGAAAAGCCGTGCGGCCTTCGTCGCCTTGGCGATGCGGATGCCGGCGGGAACGGAGCGGCTGCGGCTCATCGTCTCGAAATAGGTCCTGACGGGAATGTTCGCACGGAAGTGGAGGAAGTCTTCGAGCACGTCCCCGTCCAGATACCACATACCGTGGAAATTGCGCGTCGCGAACCACTTCGTCTCGAAAATCTTTTCCGGGGGAGGGCAGCCGATGGCCTCCATCAGCAGACATTCGAACTCATAGTTGGAAATCCGGTACTCCGGGCCGGAGCCGATGTTATAGTAACGGTTCCAGAATTTTTCCGGGACCTCCGGGCGGCAGACCCGCTCCAGCAGGCGCCCGCTGTCCTCGACCGTGGCCCATTCCAGCACGCCGCGCAAGGGGACGTGGAACATGATGGGATCGTAGTTCCTGAGGATGGCCGGGTACAGGATGCCGGACTGCCTCAGGCTTACCCATTTCCGGATGCCGCTGTCGGTGAGGATACGCTCGGCCATTACCTTGGTGATCCCGTAATGGTCGTAACGGGAGACGCAGACCGGGTCTCCGGCCCGGCCCCAGTGCAGGGGCTCGCGGCGGTCGCCCATCTGCGCGACGGAACCGATATACACCACCCTGGGCTGCTTTTCCCCTTGCGCGAGCACCGCATCGCGGATATTTTCGGCCGCCCCGAGGTTGATTTTCCGGGTGGCTTCGGGCAGGTAGTCCGCCTTCGGACTGACCAGTCCGCCGGTATGCAGGACGATATCGCTGCCGCTTACGCCGCGCAGGACATCTTCATAGCGGCAGAGGTCGCCCCAGATGATTTCGATACAGTCCGCGAAAGGCGCCAGCAGTTTGCGGTTTTTCTCCGAGTCGCGCGCCAGCACGCGGACGCGGTAGCGTTCAGGAAATTTCAGGAGTTCCTGCAATCCGGCAAAGCCCATCGTTCCGGTGGCGCCGGTAAGGAATACGGTCGTCTTGTCCATAGTTTATGCAAAGCCGATAAAGCCCGCCAGCGCTCCGGCCAGCAGGATTTTGACGGTAGCTCCCTTGAAGCGGATGGATGCGGCCGTCGCCAGCGCGAACAGCACCCAGCTTTTCCAGGAACTGAAATTCTCTTCGAGCAGGCTGATGGCGGGAATGCCGTCGTTCCACTGTACCTTCAGCATCAACCCCAGCGCCGCTGCGCCGATGAGTCCCGCCACCGCGGGCTTCAGCGCGGCCATGACCCGCTGGAAGATCGGGGCTTCGTGGGCCCGGGCGTAAAAGCGCACGATCAGCGTCATCATGATGAAGGAAGGCAGCACGATGGCCAGCGAAGCTGCCGCCGATCCGAGGGTGGAAACGGCGACGCTGGCGCCCGCATCGCGCAGGACCGCATAGCCCGTGTAGGTCGAGCAGTTCAGCCCGATGGGACCCGGCGTCATCTGCGAAATGGCCGCGATATCGGTGAAAGTGGCCTCGGAGATCCAACCCCGGGCGATGACGATCTCGCTCTGGATCAGCGACATGATGGCATAGCCGCCGCCAAAGGTGAAGATTCCGATAAAGAAGAAACTCCAGAAGAGTTGCCAGAGTAAAATCATTTCCTCGCTCATCGCGCCCTCCTTTGTAAGCAGTAGGCCGTTGCCGCCGCGACCACGATGACCGTCAGCAGGATCCAGACGGGGGACAGCTGCAGCAGCGCGACCGCCGCCATCGTGCTGAAGCTCAGCAGCAGCTTCCACCAGCGTCCGCCGCCGGCGCGGAGCAGCTTGATCGTATAAGCGGCGATGAGCCCGACCGCGACCGGCCGTACCCCGGCGAAAATGCGCTGGACTACCGGCGTGTCGGAAAAATCGGAAAAGAACATCGCGATGGCGAGGATGATGGCAAAGGGCGGGAGGATGCAGCCCAGGGTGGCGACGATGCTGCCCGCAAACCCGTGCAGGCGGTATCCCGCAAAAATGGCCATGTTGACGGAAATCAGTCCGGGAGCGCTCTGGGAGAGCGCGACGATGTCAGGCAGGTCGGCTTCAGGGATCCACTTCCGCCGCAGCAACTCATCCTCGATGGCCGGCAACATCATATACCCGCCGCCGATGGTGAAGGCGCCGATCTTGTTGAAGACCAGGAATAATTTCCAGAGGGAAACGCGCTGCATACCGGTTGGGGTATGGCGTTACTCCGCCCAGGTGACGCGGGAGTAGCGGTATTCCGTCTTTTCTTCGCCGAGGATGGGCTTGGAAAGGATGGTTTCCTTGACGGACTGTACGCGTCCGTCTGCCAGGCTATACTCGAATGTCGTTGTCTCCTGGCTGAGTCCGGTTACGCTTAATTCCCCGGGAAGGTGTGCGCTGACCTTGCCGAAAAGGCCCTGACGGTAGAGGGCGGCGTCTGTGGCGGCACCGGGGATGGCGTTGTAGGGGACGAATCCGTGGAAGGGGATATTCGAGGCTTTCAGGGTGTATAAGAAGTACCCGGTGTATTCTCCATCGGTCCACTTCATTTCCATTCCTTCCTCGACGCCTTTCAGATGGCCGTCGGCGTCATAGAGGACATTGTATTCCGTTGTTTTGTCCTCCGTCGTGATGGTTATTTTGTTGATGAAGCCGATCTCGCCCAGGGTATACTTGTACACCTCGGTCACCAGGGGACTGTCCTTGGCGGGCTTGATGGTCACGGTGATACTATTGTTGCCATAGGTGTAAAGGGCGACGGACTGATTCTTTCCGTCGTCGCAGGCGACCTCGGTCACCCGCCCTTTGTTGTCATAGGAATAAGTCTCCCGCGTACAACTCGTAAACCCTTCGGTCTTGGCGCCGTACTCGTAGCAGCGTACCCTTTGTTTTCCGGGGAGGCTCCCCGGTTCTTTCTCACAGGAAATCAGTGTGGCCGCGCAGCACAGAAAGGCGGCAAATATGGAAATGTGTTTCATAGCTTAAGTGATCCCGGCGCGACTCGAACGCGCGACCCACAGCTTAGAAGGCTGTTCGGGGTGCTTGTAAAGTGTTGATATTTCGGTTGTTATGACATTACTTTTTTGAGTGCACGTTTTGTGCACTACTTAACAGTTTCAAGATCTCGTCAACTTTGGCTTCGATTCTATCAAGGCGTTCCTCGAGGTTGGCCATGCGTTCTTCGACAGTTACATCCTTGAACATATCGCCATTTCCGGTCAGCAACCAGTCCTTGTTCACAAAAGGGAAGTGTGTAACTAACTTGTCTGCTATGTCTTGAGTGATTCCGATTCGTGCGTGCTTAATATTGTTGACGACATCGAAAGGTAAGTAATCGTAGAAGATGTAAGTCTCATTTGCGAAGTTATTCGCGGCTAAGTACCCGTCCAATACTAATCGATTGGCTAGCGCTAACAATCTAGCGTATGCCGGAACAAGACCTTCAGGGCCCCAGTGTAAGAGTATCCGATCTATATTTTCATCCGAGAACTTACTTGAGCCGTTCTCGACGAGCGATACATAACTAGGTGTGGTGCCCAAAAAATCGGCAATGTCCGATTGCTTGAGATTTTTGGCCCGTCTGAAGTCCCACAGAGTCAGTAATTCTTGCGCTGGCATATTCTGCTTTTGTTTCCGCGAAGTTAGTCATTTCGGCGGAAATGTCCAAACCGATGCATAATGACAAGGATTTAAAAGTAGAGATATTTTTGGAAATAAAATTTTTGCCACTTATCTTTGTGAGTGAAAAATTTATAAAACATAAGGATATGACTGAAAGACAACCTGACGTAAACCCTACCCTTCGCTACGAGCTGCGCGAGGTCGCGGAAGCGCTTTCCGTGCGAAAAGCAACGATTTTGAGCTGGACGCGACGTGGGCTCATGACCTCGGAGATCCGGCCTTTTAACGGCCGGAAGGTCTGGACCGGCAAAGAGATCATTCGAGTCTGGAGGTTGTATGCGTAGATAATAAAAAAGAAGCCCCGAAGGGCTCCAGTTTAACCAGGATCTCTCCTGTGATTGAGTTCGTCAAGCGAAGGTAGCAATACTTTTGGTCAATTGCAAGGAGAATCCGAAAAATTGAGGATTTTTCCCTTCCAAATTGCAAAAGACCACTACATCTGGCATCGAAACATATAAGTTGGCAAAGACTCCTAACGGAAGGCCGATTCGCGTCTCTCGAAACTACCTTGCCAACCTTGTCAACTTGACGCCGACGCAAGCAAATGCGATGGTGGTGACAGCGTTTGTGTTAGAAAGGCACAAGGGCAATTGCGTACGTATTCGTATACCCTATAAACTGATTACCAAGAACGGCAAGGTAGATGATTTTAGGGGTGATTTAGAGAAATTTAAAGGCCCCATTCTATCACGCAAATATGATAAGGGTGTGGTTCAAATTGAGCCGTTAGTTTTCGCTGAAGAGATTGAATTCTACAGAGGTGCGGTCGAAATCACAATCCCTCAACAAACGGTGGCTTTTCTTCAGCCTTCTCAGAAAGATTTAGGCTTTGTGTTGGTAGATATGAAGTTGTTCTTGGACCTCCAGGCCACGCGGCAGAAATTTATGTACTGCTTGTATATGCATATCGCTCGGATTGATAACAATTGGTTGCATGGAAGACGTATATATAAGATTGCGAAATTACAACAGTTATTGGGCGAAAGTTCCTATAGCCACAATAAGTTAATAACCCGCGTAATTGAGCCAGTTTGTAGGCGTATGAGGAGCGATTTAAAAATTGTTGCGAGCTTCGAACACCCGAAATTTCCAAAAGGAAGAAATGGGAGGCCCAAAATTGACGAAATAGAACTCGTTGTCTATGGAGAGAAATCGTCTGACGAATCAATCAAGGGTGCGGAGACCAAGATTTTGCGCTTATTGATGGATTATTTGCCGGAGCGTCGAACAGGAATAAATGCGGCTGCTGTATATGATTATTTGCGTGAGAAAAGTGCCGTACTTGATTTTTCGCAAAGAGCAGAGCGTGTAATCAGTAAATGTAAGGGTAATAAATCGCATATCGCAAATGCGTTGCGAAAATTATTGAGAGAGGATTATGGTTTTTGGACAGATTCTAATGTTTCTCGGGCATAGTTTTTATGACTTAAACGACTGAAATCTCTAAAAAACGCTAGAAACTGTCCAAAAACCAGTCACAAATACTAGAATCTGTCCAAAAACCCTATGTAAACCATTAAACTGTCCAAAAACCCAGTCAAAAAATCAAGAATCTGTCCATTAAGTAAATCTGAAATTTAATAAACTGTCCACAAAGTCGTCGGTAACTATCGAAATATGAACAATATACGAAACGTCTTACAATATTTCTTACAATTAAAAAACCTACAGAATTCGCGCGCGCGTATACGTATAGCCCCCACCGCAGGAAGGGGGCGATTAAGGGGATCGCCTAGGGCGAGACCCTACCGAAACCAAAATCCCAAAGGGAAGGAAGAGGAGGGAGTGAGAGCCCGGACGGCGTGTGAGTCCACCACCTAGATTCCCCGCGGTGTACACAAAAACCATCGTTGTAGGTGGGCGTAGCGAGAAATTCATTGCTTTTTTGTGTACCCTTAATATGTGATTGTGTACATTTTTAGTCTAAGATCTATGAGACTTGTTACAACAAAAGCGTTTAGAGCGAGGTTGAGCGAATTCGCCCGGTTGGCGGAGACTGAAACTGTTTATGTCCTCCGCCCTGGAAACCAGTTACTGAAGCTCTCCGCTGTCCCTGATGGGGACAAGGTGCAAATCCTTCGCGTACTTGGCGACAAGGAAAATGAGTTGAAGTCACCTCGCTAGGTCGAGCCTTTTCACGCGCGCGCACGTTTGAATAACTATCGTAGATAGATAATAAAGAATAGCAAAAACATTCGTGAAAATCAATACTTTATCGGCTTTTCGCGGCACTATTTTTCGTGTATCTTTGGCCGCGTTAACTTAAAGATATATGGCAAATAGAACTTATACCAGCGAATCCCATCGGAAATATTCGGAGGCCTGCCAGAGGGAGGTCGACGAAATGGCGAAGCATCCCTTATCTATAGAGCAGATGGAGGAACAGATGGACCGGAACAGGGCGGAAATCCTCAGGAGGCAGCAGGCGAAAATCTGAGGTCAATGGAAGCGAAGAAAGAAGAGCTGCGGCCGCTGCCGTACTGGTCTCTGAAGAAGGCGGGCTTATTCTACCTTGTTTTGGGCGCTACAATCAGCGCGGAACACCTCGATGGACCGGAGGATTACAGGCCTCGCATAGCGCGCTTAAAGCGGCTCTTGGGGGTCATTCCGGAGAAGCAGCGGAAAGACCGCGAAGAGGTGGAAAATGCATTGCGGCTCTCGAGCGCGAGCTCAAAGAGCTTGAAAACGGGGGAATGGTAGTATGAATATCTATAAGTTCTCGGGCGCCAACAGCAGGAACCGTAGCCGTCCGACGTTTCTAGCTTTCTAGAATTATAGAATTCTATATTTCTATATTTAAATATCTGAATATTTGAATATTTTGATATTTGAATATGCGAACAAAACGGCCTCCGACGCCACTCAGTGCGGGATTTTCCCGATATTTGGATATCTGGATATTTACAATATATCGTTAAAAACTTAAAAACTGTATAATTTTCAATTCATTACAACAACAATAGCCCGTCTCGGGGTGCCAGAGACACCCGCCGAACGACCTTGAACAAAAGCCGAAAAAAGTGTTAAAAAACCGCGGAAATAATGCTTGAAAAATTTGGATAAGTGCTTGATTTTCAGTAACTTAGTAGTTACCACACAACTAGT
>JAEEGL011461776.1_pt1 | contig 33488 bp, 25 predicted proteins | sample 9134231 | NCBI WGS metagenome assembly JAEEGL01 (sample SAMN16246548, study PRJNA631951) | gut metagenome | biome: gut microbiome; feature: rumen; material: fiber-attached | host: Bos | place: Iran: Karaj | collected 2018-10 | reverse complement strand
GAAGAAACTGAACCGGGAATCGGCTGGTACTACACAGACTGGCTTACAAAGTTCGGAGCAAACACTTCCATGCCCACACTGGAGATTGGAAAAAATATTGTAGACGATTTTGTTTCTACCTGTGCCCAGCAGTGCCGCGGACAAAAGGCAACACTTTCTGTAATTGACCTTGCTGAATTTGCAAATACAATTCCAGAGAATCTTTCTTCATTCTCAAAATCAATCAGCCGCATGATTTCCAATAAGGATTATAAGACGGTTTCTGATGCCCGTTACACTTCCCGCGAGTTTGCTTCAAGTTCCAGAATTGACCAGGTGGATCTTGTAGACCTTGCAAAAAATGTGGGTAACAGCGAAGGAACAAAACTTGCAAAAGCCTTACAGTCAGCCGTAAAGTACAACCGCACTTCAAGCAACATGACAAATGCTTACGGAGTTTCCATCTACTTCCCTTACCAGAGGGCTTCTTATGTAGACGATGCATGCAGCACTTACGAAGCAATCGGAATGGATGATGACTACGCAGAAGCCATTCGTGCCTTTGCCAGCATGGAAGTGAGCGGTCAGGTTGCATCCGGTGGAAGTGCTTCTCCCGTAAGTTCACTTTTAGGAATGCTTGGAGCAGGTGCAGGCTCTTCTTCCAGTTCAGACATGGTAAGCCAGCTTTTAGGTTCCTTCCTCTCAAGTGCAGGAAGCGGACTCATTTCTGGCCTTAGCGGAAAGAACATTAACTTTATGAAGACAAGCCCTCTTTCCCAGGAAGAGGCAGCCTCCTTTATTTCCTTAAATCACTTTGATGCAGCTTCCCTCAGATGGAAGGAATACACAGACGGCAAAGCAACCCTTTCTCTTTCAAAAGACCAGTGGGCTCTTGTTCACGCACTGGACATGAATCTTTTCTACGATGACGGAGAAGGCTACATTGATCTTGGCTTAGACAACATTTACGACTGGACGGAAGACGGTTCCCTTATTGCAGATACAGACCGAACCTGGCTTGCCATAAACGGACATCCTGTTGCCTACTACCACACAGACACAAGTGAAATTGGTGACAACTACACCATAAGCGGCCGCATACCTGCCATGCTGAACGGAACAAAAGTAAACCTCTGGGTAGCCTTTGACAACGCAAACCCTTACGGCTACATTACCGGTGCCCAGTATGAGTACAACGAAGGAACAACAAACACTGTTGCAAAGAACATGACCAGCCTCAAAAAAGGCGACAAACTGGACTTCCTCTGCGACTACTACACTTATTCAGGTGAATACAAGGACAGCTACTATCTGGGAGAAAGTCTTGTTGTGGGAGACAAACTTGAACTTTCCAACGTAGATGTGGGACGAGGCAAAATAAAAATTACCTACCGCTTTACAGACATCTACAACCAGGAATACTGGACTCCCGCTTTGGAAAGGTAAAGATTCCTACTTTCCACTCCGGCTCTTACCCCTTGCAATAAAGTCCATGCCCCTTTCCGCTTTTCTGGAGAGGGGTTTTGTTTTTACAGAAGGAAATTTTTCTTCAGAACGTCTTTCTGTTAACCTTTCTTTTTTCCACACAGGTTCTTCCGGATGCGGGTCCCCTTTTTTTACATAAGAAAGCCATTCTTCCGGTTCAGGAACTTCAAAGTGCATTTTCTTTCCCGTAGTCGGGTGAATAAAATCCAGTGTGCGGGCATGAAGCATAAGGCGGTGGAAGGGATCTGTGTTTGCCCGGTAGTTTTCGTCGCCTGCAAGAGGATAGCCTTTGGAAGCAAGATGGGCGCGAATCTGGTTTTTTCTTCCTGTATCAAGTGAGAGTTCAAAAAGAGTGTGTGTGCTTCCTCTTTCTACAACCCTATAGTGGGTGCGGGCAACAACAGTTTTTGTATGTTCATCTTTTTTCTGGGGAACATAACCTACGTGACAGGCATTTTGTGCAAGAGGGTCATCTATCATTCCAAAATCTGGAAGGGGGTCAAAGTTTTTTCCATGCCCTCTGTTCTTTTTTGGGTTTTCTGCAACTGCACGGTATAGTCTTTCGGTTACCATTTTGTGCCAGCTGTCCATCACTTTTTTTTGAGTCGCTTCGTTTAAGGCAAACATCATGACACCGCTTGTGTCCCGGTCAAGTCTGTGTACCGTAAGGGGTTTGTGGCTTTTACTCAACTCTCCCCTGCCCCGCAGAATTTTTTCCAGCAGGTCTAATGCAGTACGGCTTTTGCTTCCAGGGTATGGCACGGAAAGTAGTCCTGTGGGTTTTAGGATTACCACAAGGTCATCATCTTCATAAAGAATCTCTATTTTTTCCCTGCCGTAATCTTCCTTGTGTTCCCGCTTGTAAAGGGTGCTTGCCTTAACGTGATGCAGAGTCTCTTTCATTTTCTTTTCCATTCTTTTTTCCTACAAGTGCCGTAAACATTGCAAAGAGAATTGTTATCACCACAAGATAAACAAGGGCAAATCCTTCCATGAGGTTACGGGTCATTTCCTTTCTGAACATGAGTGTAAGGATTCCAATTACAAAAGTCAGTGCGCCTATTACATAGAAAATTATTCCTGCCGGCCTGCTGATTGCTGCTTTTTCCACAGAGGAAGGGAGGCTGAGAAAAAATGCTATGGCAGAAAAAATAACTGCCACAACAATAAAAATTATTCCCACTCCAAGTACAAAAGTTGTGTTCATGCTTTTAATATAAGATACCTGAAAAAACTTGTCTATAAGTTTTAAAGAGGCTTTTATTTCATGGCCTTGAGCTGTTTTTTGCGCTCATACATTTTTCTGTCGGCACGGCTGAAAAGTGAACCAAAGTTTTCGTCTGCACCGGGAAGATATTCTGACATTCCGCAGGCAACAACCACTTTTCCGTCTCCGGCATTTGTTTCTACCTGCCTGTTAAAGTCTTTCATCAGTTCCATTCTGATTGCATAATCTTCGCCATGAAGAAAAACTACAAACTCATCGCCGCCAATACGATAAACCGGACTGTGAATAAAAGTATGGCAGATTAATTTGCCGGCACTTTTTATGAGCCTGTCTCCTTCTTCGTGACCCAGCGTATCATTTGTAAGTTTTAGCCCGTTTATATCACAGACCACAATTCCAAAGTTTTTTAAAATTCCGTCTTCAATCCGTCTGTTGATTCCAAGAATATCTTCCTGATAGGCGTTTTTGCTTTTTACTCCGGTAAGGGGGTCGGTATATGCCATGAGTCTTGCAGAACCAAGTTCCTGAGCCTGTATTTCTTCTACCTTAAGCAGCTGTTCAAGTTCTTCCCGGCGGGCTTCTTTTTCGTCTTCAACAACAAAAGTATGTATGAGGCAGGTACCAAACAGATAGCCCAAAGAATAAAAAGGAAGGATTGGAAAAGCAGTTGCAAGAACTACAAAAACCGTCATTGAGATTCCAAACCAGGCTATTGTTATGTAACGTCGTCTTATTTTACCCCGTGCTTTAGCGGCCACAATGGGCATACAGACAGAAGTGGAAAGAAAAAGCAGAATCTGTGCATACATGGTAATGGTTCTGGCTTTTTCCGTAATATATGTTCCGTCTTCATTAAAACGAAACATGACTGGCTTAAAAATATTCATTATGAGGATTGCGGACTCTCCTATAAGAAAAATAACTCCCGCAAACTTAATGATATTTGTAAAAAAGCTTTCCCTGTTAATGTAGATAATGACGAATCTTGTCCAGAAAAATACTGCGGCTGCAACAGAAATAAAATAAAGTTCAGTCCAGATAAAAGACAGGAGAGGAATTTTTATGTCGTAGATAAAGCCCCAGAGAATATCGAATATGTAATATACAAAAACACACCAAAGGAAGGTTTTGTATATGTGATGGGACTTTGATTCTGTTTTACCACTGTTTTTTAACATTACATCAAAGTTGATGATAATGTGGACTAAAAGGGCAATGAGGCCGACACCAGCATAATTCATATAAAAATATTCTCCCCTACAAATAATAACATGAATTTCTTATCATTTCCATATGAAATTACAAAAAGTTTTTTTCGCATAATGTCATTAATATGAAAAGTACGCCGTAATGGAACTGGGGTTCACTGACACTTTGCTTTTATGGCTAATATGTAGTATAATAAAAAAATAAACTTAACGGTTTGGAGTTTTATGATGCATAAAAAATCAGCGTCAATGACAGCCCTGATTCTTTTTCTTACATTTATTTCCCTTTCTTTCTCATCCTGCATCAAACAGAAAAATGCAAAACGTAACCCCAATGTTGAACCCAATGCAGTCCTTACCCTGGCATTAAGAAACGGTACTTATTCCAATGTCATACGCCAGTGTCTTCCCGCCTTTGAAGCAGAATACAATGTGGTCTGCAACATACTTGAACTAAGCGAAGATTCCCTTCACTCACAGGTGGCTTCAGATGCCCAGAATGAAACCGGTGCCTATGACCTCTGCATGGTTGACGGTTCCTGGATGGCAGAATACACCTCTAACAATGTTCTTACAAACTTAACCTCTCTTGGTTATGAATTGGACGACGACATTATTCCTGCAACAACTGCAATCTGCTACTACAAGGGTGGTCTTTACCTTACCCCCTTTTATGGCAACGTAACTGTTCTTCTTTACAACAAGCTTCTTGTTTCAGAAGCAGGCTATTCCGAAGATAAAATAAGAAGTCTCGAAGACATACAGAACATCTGCAATTACGCTCAGGGTCACAATACAAACGGTTTTGTTTACAGGGGCGACACGGAAAACAACATAGTTGTAGATTTTCTTCCCATACTGCTTTCTTACGGAGGCTGGGTTGTAGATGTACATAACCGTCCTTCCGTAAACACAAAAGCTTTTAAAGAAGCACTCTACGCCTACAAAGAACTTATCAAAACCGGCACTGCCCTGGAAAAAGAAGACTTGATCGATGCAGTTGCAACAAAAAGAGCTGCCATGGCTGTGGGCTGGCCGGGATGGTACTCTCCCACAAGAAACTCTCCCGTAGACTACTGTGCAATCAGCGGTAAAGTTAAGGACACCAGCATTGTCTACAACGCAAACATTTACGGCATCTGGACTCTTGGCATTCCCCGTAACTCAAAGAACAAAGACTATGCCATTAAACTGCTGGACTACCTCATGAACCCCGGAATTCAAAGATCCACCGTTCCCAAGGGGGGCGTTCCCTGCCGCTACTCAAGCCTGCAGAACCCGGAAGTATTAAGAAGATTCCCTCAGTATGGGGATGTATGCAGGGCACTGGAAGGCGGAGTTTACAGACCTGTCATGGAAAACTGGAGCACCTTCTACACCATTTTGGGAAAAGAAATGCGCGAAATCCTTAACGAAAGCAAAAGTGTGGAAGAAGGACTTGCTGCAGCCCAGAAAGAACTGGAAAAAGCACTTGCGGTAAAATAAAGCTCCATCATAAAATCTCTGTTGAAGAAGAGCACTTTTTCTGCTATAATTATTTCATGCAAATAATCCCTATTGCCAGCGGAAAGGGCGGTGTTGGTAAAAGCCTTTTAAGCGCAAATCTTGCCATAGCCCTGGGTCAGGCTGGAAAAAAAGTTATCATCGCAGACTTAGACCTTGGCTCATCAAACCTGCACCTGGTCATCGGTCAGCCAGCATCTAAAACAGGAATCGGCACTTTTCTTACAGGTCAGAGTAAATTCGAAGACCTCATACAGCCCACTGACTACGAGAATGTTTCCTTCATTGCAGGAGACTCAGAAATTCCCGGACTCACATCCCTTAAGGCAAGCCAGAAAAACGAGCTCATAAAGAACTTTACAAAACTGGACGCAGACTACCTCATTCTGGATTTGGGAGCAGGTACCCACCTTACCATTCTGGACATGTTCCTTCTTTCTCCACAGGGAATTGTTGTAACTGCCCCTACTGTTACTGCAACCTTAAACGGATACCTCTTCCTGAAAAACATTGTCTTCCGCATGATGTATAATACTTTCAGAAAGAACTCACCCGCCTACAAATATCTTGAAACCTTAAAAACAGATTCTGCTTCCCTGCAGAGACTCTACATTCCCAAGCTGATTGAAACCCTGGATCAAAAAGACCCGGAAAGCACATCTCTTTTCAAAAAGCGCATGTCAGAGTTCCATCCCCGTCTTGTCATGAACATGATTGATGACCCCAAGGATGCAGAAAAAGCCGCAAAGATCCGCCACTCCTGCCAGCAGTATCTTGGTCTGGATATAGAACATCTGGGCGTAATTTACCGTGACTCAATGCAGGACAAGGCACTTTCTTCAAGACTTCCTGTTGTCATTTACAAACCTCAGTCCATTATCTCCCAGGCCATATACCGCATTGCAGAAAAAATCATGCAGTCAGAAACCCTTACCTTTGATGATGACTACGACATGACAAAGGCAGCGGACACTTCTTTTGAAATTGCAGCAGAAGAAGCCACTGACGATTTCTCACAGAAAATGATGTATGTGGAAGAACTTGCCGGAAGCGGAGCACTTACTACAGGGGAACTTGCAGAAGTCCTTAAACAGCAGCAGTATGAGATTACCCAGCTGAGGAACGAAAACAACCTGCTCAAGAAAAAACTCCTGGAAGCGGCAGCAAAGGGCTTTAAAGTTTAACGAGGTAACATAAATGTTTTCTTCACTTCTTTTCATAAACTATCCTTCATGGATTCATCCGGAAATTTTCCCCGGCATACCGGTCCTTGGTCTTGTACGCTGGTATGGCCTCATGTACATATTTGCTTTTGCAACTGCCTTTCTTGTTCTCCGTAAACAGCAGAGGGAAGGTGCCCTTGACCACGGGGATTATAAGGCAAGCGAAGACGACATCTTTAGTTTTATTGCCTGCGGAATCATCTTCCTGCTTTTAGGGGCACGCATCTTCAGCACACTGGTTTACGACACAAGCGGACTCTACTGGAAAAAACCCTGGCTCATCTTCTGGCCTTTTGACACTGTAACAAAACAGTTCACCGGTCTTGCAGGCATGAGTTACCACGGCGGATTTATCGGCGGTCTTTTAGGCATGATTGTCTGGTGTCTCTGGCACAAACAGCCGGTCTGGAAATGGATAGACGCAATGGTTGTTGCAATACCTCTGGGCTACACCTTCGGTAGAATCGGTAACTTCATGAACGGAGAGCTTTTTGGAAGAATAACCACAATGCCCTGGGGCATGGTTTTTCCACGTGCAGAACGCTTCTCTGCAAGTTTACCCTGGGTACAGGAGTTTGCCGAAAAATGCGGTATCGTAATCCAGCAGGGGCAGCGTTTTGTTAACCTTCCCCGCCACCCCAGTCAGCTTTACGAAGCCTTGTTTGAAGGACTTTTCCTTTGGGTGGTAATGTGGAATCTTAGAAAACACAAGCCCCACGACGGTTTTCTTGCAGGCTGCTACACCCTGGGCTATGGACTTGTCCGCTTTGTAATAGAATACTTCCGTGAACCGGACGCAGACTTAGGTTACCGCATAAGCCACGACGGAAGCGAAGCCATTTACATGAACACTTCCCTCCTGAACATCAGTACAGGCCAGATTCTCTGTTTCCTCATGATTCTTGGCGGCATAGGCATGATTGTAGGAACTTACTTCTGGAGTAAACACAAAGCCTCAGTAGACAATTCTCAGCAAAAGAAATAATTGACATAAGCCTGATTTTCTATTACTTTACTAGGGATTAAAAATCAGGCGTATTTATGGACTTTGAATTCATCAAGCAGGTCATTCCCCTTTACACCCAGGCGGCATGGCTTACTCTTCGCATAGCAGTAACCGGCATTCTCCTTTCCTTTGCAACAGGGCTAATCTGTGCCCTCATACGCTATTATAAAATTCCAGTCCTAAAGCAGATTACCCTTTTTTACATTGAACTTTCCCGCAACACCCCTTTAATGATTCAGCTCTTCTTTTTATACTTTGCTTTACCAAACCTGGGCATAAAACTCAGTTCCCTTTCCTGCTGCATCATTGGCCTCACCTTTCTTGGCGGAAGTTACATGGAAGAAACCTTCCGCAGTGCCCTTGAAACCGTAAGTCATGTTCAGATAGAAAGCGGTGAATGCCTGGGGCTTACAAAAAGACAAATAATGCGCTACGTTATTTTACCACAGGCAATAAGTGTTTCCGTTCCTGGCTTTTGTGCAAACATCATGTTCCTCATAAAAGAAACAAGTGTCTTCAGTATTGTAGCCGTTGCAGACCTCATGTATGTTGCAAAAGATCTAATCGGCCTTTATTACAAAACCGACGAAGCCCTTGTTCTCCTTGCCCTCTCATATTTTGTGCTTCTTCTTCCCGTTTCACTATTAAGTTCTTTTGCAGAAAGGAGGCTGCGTCATGCACAGTTCGGCTCTTGAAGCAATAAGCTCTGCCTTTAGCGTACTTTTCATGGGGCGGAATTTTATCCGTCTGCTTGGAGGACTTTGGGTTACAATCAGCATAGCGGCAGTTTCTGTTGTACTTTCCGTGTTTTTTGGTACCCTCTTTGGACTTTTGATGACGGTTAAAAACCGGGTTATAGAAGTTCTTTGCAGAATCTACCTTGAGTTCATGCGCATCATGCCGCAGATGGTTCTTCTTTTCATGGCCTATTACGGACTAACCCGTACACTGGGAATTTCCCTCTCCGGAGAAGGTGCAAGCGTACTTGTTTTTACCCTCTGGGGCAGTGCAGAAATGGGAGACCTGGTGCGGGGTGCATTGCAGTCAGTGCCGGTGCATCAGTACGAAAGCGGAAGGGCTTTAGGTTTAACGGAAAAACAAATCTTTGCCCACATTATTCTTCCCCAGACTTTACGCCGTCTTGTTCCAGTGAGCATGAACCTTGTTACCCGCATGATAAAAACTACCTCTCTTGTTGTCTTTGTTGGAGTAATTGAAGTTGTAAAAATCGGACAGCAGATAATTGAGGCAAACCGCCTTAAAGTGCCTTCAAGTTCAATAGCAATTTACGCAACAATTTTTTTCATGTACTATGTGGTATGCAGAATCTTCTCGCTTTTAGCCGGCATTTTAGAAAAACGACAGAAGGAATAGAACATGGCCTTACTTGAAATTAAAAACATACAGAAGTCCTTTAACACAAAAGAAATCTTACACGGAGTAAGCCTGAATGTAGAAAAAGGTCAGGTAGTGGTAATCCTGGGGCCCTCCGGCTGTGGTAAAAGCACCCTCTTAAGATGCATTAACGGCCTGGAACAAATACAAAGCGGTACCATAACCCTAGACGGAGAAATCATTTCCAACCGTACAAAGGACATGCACCTTATCCGCCAGAAAGTAGGAATGGTTTTCCAGAGCTACGACCTCTTTCCCCACCTGAATGTAATTGACAACATACTGCTTGGTCCCCTCAAGGCACAAAAACGCAATAAAGAAGAAGTGCTTAAGGAAGCAAAAGAATGGCTTGAACTGGTTGGTCTCCCGGACAAAGCCACTTCTTTTCCAAGGGAACTCTCAGGCGGACAAAAACAGAGGGTTGCAATCGTACGTGCCCTCTGCATGCACCCGGAAGTAATGCTTTTTGACGAAGTAACCGCCGCACTGGACCCGGAAATGGTTCGTGAAGTGCTTGATGTAATGATGAACCTTGCAAAGGACGGAAAAACCATGCTCATTGTAACCCATCAGCTGGAGTTTGCCAGAGCCGTAGCAGATAAAATAGTCTTCATGGATCAGGGACAGATTGTAGAAGAAACCACCCCCGGTCAGTTTTTTAACAACCCCACCAGCCAGAGAGGCCGTGCCTTTCTGGAAAGTTTTACTTTTGCCCCCAGACATGAAAAATAATTCTAAAAAAATATTACTAAACCTATTGACAAAGTAGGAAATAAAATATAGAACTTTCTCATAAACCAAAATCATCCGGAATTTCGGAAAAGGAGCAGTTTATGAAAAAAAGCACATTGATTAAAATCACCGCCGCCGCACTGGCACTTATTTCAGCAACATCAGCATGGGCAAAACCAAAGCCAGGCCGCACTGTAGCCCAGATTAAAAAAAGCAAGACTGTAAAAATTGCCGTATTCAGCGACAAAAAACCCTTCGGTTATGTTGACGAAAACGGAATCTACCAGGGTTACGACGTATACTTTGCAAACCGCATTGCAAAAGATCTTGGCGTAAAAGTGCAGTTTGTTCCTGTTGAACCCGCCGCCCGTGTGGAAGTTCTAGAAACTAACAAAGTAGACATTGTTCTTGCAAACTTTACCCTTACCCCTGAGCGCTCAGAAAAAGTGGACTTTGCCCTTCCCTACATGAAAGTTGCCCTCGGAGTTGTCTCTCCAAACGGAGAAATTACAAGCCCCGAACAGCTTAACGGAAAAACCCTTATTGTTGCAAAAGGAACCACTGCAGAAACCTACTTTACGGAAAACTATCCTGAAGTAAAGCTTCTTAAGTTTGACCTTTATTCAGACACCTACAAGGCACTTCTTGACGGCCGCGGAGATGCCTTCAGCACAGACAACACAGAAGTTCTGGCATGGGCAATAGAAAACCCAGGTTATGCTGTAGGAATTGACAGTCTCGGTAACCTTGACACAATCAACCCTGCCGTAAAAAAAGGCAACACAGACCTTCTTAACTGGCTTAACGAAGAGATCAAAAAACTCGGTGAAGAAAACTTCTTCCACGCAGACTATGAAGCAACCCTGCGCGAAGTTTACGGTCCCGAAAGCGATGCCGACAGCCTTGTAGTAGAAGGAGGAAAACTCTAAAAATCCTGTAAAATACTTCTTTTGTCCATAAGGGATGTCCTGAAAGTTGAATGTCTTTGGTGGTTTCGAGAACCTCAACCACCACCATTAGTACTTTTGGGACATCCCCTTTTTTTTATCTTTTATTTAATTTGAATATGCATATACAACTTTTTTCTTGACAAAACATAAGCCTCCTGCTATATTATATTTATAGCAGATATGCATATTCAAAACATTTAGGAGGTAGAAAGATGGGAAACAGGGAATTTATGGCAATTCGTCAGGAAATTGATGAAATTTCAGTTAACAATGCGGCTACAGGAAGAAAAATCAGAGACATGTGCATTGAAAACAACATGACACTCAACCAGCTGTCGGAGCTTTTGGGTTTTACCTGTCAGCAGGCAATCTACAACTGGATGGAAGGAAAAAGCAGCCCAAGTCTTAAAAATCTGGTAAAAATCAAAACCATCTTTAAATGCGATTTGAACGACCTGGTACAAACCTGCTTTATTCCACAGAAGTACTAAGGCCATATAGAGTATTCTTCGTTTTTGTATTATATTATTTCAGAGACCAATATGATTGATGAACTGGAAGAAAACCGCAGGGGAAATGTATTTACAAAAACGAAGATGCCCTCCTACTGCCTTATCTACATTTTATACAAAACCTTAGAACAGAATATAAAAGCAAATCCTGACCTCTCCCTTCTCATAGAAGAACTTAGGGTTACTCAGGAAATAAAAGACATCTTAAGAGCAAACCTTCAAACCCTTCCCGAAGATTTTTCCGCAGAAGATTTTGAACGTTACAGCGAAAAGCGCATTCACAGTTATTTTAAATCCTTCAGGCTGAGTACCCTGCAGCAGCACGAAGAAATGTATTCCACCCCCGGCATGTGCCGCCTGGTTTCAAAACTTTTGGACCTCTCAGAAAGTGACCGTCTTGCAGATTTTTATGGAGCACCGGAAAGTTTCCTTTCAGAACTGATGAACAATCCGGAAATAAATTTTACCTTTAACACAAAACCCGTCTCTTACACTTCTTCTAAAGAAGTCCGAGATTTTTTACTTTTATACAATGACATAATTTTCCCGGAAAACAAACAGATAGAAATCTGCATAAAAGAAGATGGAATAAAAAATGAAAAAAGACTTTTTAACAAAATATATTCCTTCATTCCCCTCTTCAAAAATTCTTTTTCCCAGACCCCAAACCGAATGGTAAAAAATTACATTGACTCTCAGGATGAATCTCTTTCCTGCCTGACAAATGTTCTTAACCACTTAGACAAAAATGGCCGTGCAATAATCTGCATTTCTGACATTCTCTATTCAGAAAAAAACACAGAACTCAGAAAAACAATCTGCCAGTGCGGATTTTTTAAAGGACTCATAAGGTTTCCTGCAGGAGAAGTTTACCCGAAAAATCTTGTTTCAACCCTGCTCATCTTTGACAAAAACAACACGGAAGATAAAATAATCTTTCTAGACCTTTCCAGTGTAATGATTCCCTTAAAAGAAAAATCCCTTACAGAAGTTTTTAAAGACGATGAAGATATTATAAATCATTTTCTGGGCTTAAAGCACAGCGACAGATACGGCGTAGAAAGAAACGAAGTAACCTGTAAAGATCTGGAAGCAAAAAACTTTGTGTTTGAAACAACAAAACCCTTTGATCCGATTGAGTTCCTGGAAAACTACACAAAACCTTTTGAGGAACTGAAGAATCATGCAGAAATATTCCGCGGGCTTCAGGACACAGCCGGCATAAGGGAAGCAGAAACCAGCGGTAACACTCCCTACCGTTACATGAGTGTTTCAGACATTCAGGACGGAGAAATTGAATACGAAAATATGACCCGTCTTTCTGACATAAAAAACAGCTGGAATAAATACCTCCTTAAGCCAGGAGACGTCCTAATCACAAAAACTTCTTATCCTGCTTTTAAAGTTGCACTATTCGAAGACTCTTCCCTGGCTGTAATTCCTGCCTCAAATCTTTTTGTCATAAGAATCAGAGACCAATACAAACAGATTTTCAACCCCTGTTATCTTAAGCTCTATCTTGAATCTACAAGCGGACAGAAGTATTTACATTCCCTGACAAGCGGAGCAAAACTTCCTGCAATCTCAAAAGAGAATCTTGAAAAAATGACTATACCAGGCAAACCCTTTGCAGAACAAAAAGAAATTGAACGAAGATATAAAAATCTTCAGCGCTTAAGCAGACAATACAAAAAAGAAATTGAAAATGCAAAAAAAGAACTTCTGAGTATTTCAGAAAATAATAAATTATAAATTTAATTACATTTTCCTTCACCGCACTTAGAATGATGAGAAAGAAAATCATTTTAGTTGAGGTGAAAGAATGGAAAAAGAAAAGAATTTCTTTTTAGAAAACGAGCTTTTAAAAAATACTGTTCTTGATGTTAACAGCAAAGAAATCTCCGGTCAGATCTTTTTACACAATTTTTCTCTCATCAGTCTTTCTGACCATGAAAGTGATCCTGAGTTTCTCCAGCTTGTTCTCACAAACTCAGATATTACAAAAGTCTTGAATGTTTATCTGAACTTTCTTGAGAAAAAGGAAAATGAAAAATTTCAGAGATTACAAAAAAACAACTTTGATCCCGAAGAGGTCTTTAAAAGTTTTTGCAGCGATTTAAAATCAGACTCAGAAAAATACAGTATAATTTTATTTATAGTCGAAGAAAAAAAAAGGGCGGAAGAAAAAGAACTTTCCCCTCTGGAAAAAGTATTCAACAATGTTTTCTTTCAGTCTTTTTGCAAGGGACTGGGACTTTCCGAAGATTGTAAAAAACTTCTCATTCTTGCTCTTCTGAACAGAGACTGGGGCTGGCTTTTTCCCTCTTCCTATTCTGATGAATACAAGGCAAAACTTTTTTGTTCCATCTGCAATATCAAAAGTCAGTCTAAAGTTTCCTACACAAGAAAACTGAACAACGAGTTAATAAACCTCAACCTCTTTTCTGACGCCTGGACCGTAGAAGAATTTGTTTATTCCTTTTTCATAAAGGACAATCCTTCTTTTACAGTCAAGCCGGTAGTCTTTAAGCCCAATCAGGATTTGTACAGTTATGAAGATATGTCGGAGTTAAACAAAGAAAACTTTTACATCATGTTTGAGCAGGTTCATGAATACAAAGAAGATAAAAAAGGCTGCTTCATGCTCATCAAAAGCGAAAGTGATTTCCGCAACAAAAATTTTATTGCCAGTCTTTGTGAAGATTCACTTCAAAGCCTCTATGAAATCCGGCAGGAGTTCCCTCATGCAGATTTAACCGAGTTTTCATTTTATCTTTATGCCTATTCGGTTACACTCCAGAACAGTAATGGCATTTTCTTTCTTCCAAAAAATCTTGCAGATAACTATCTCTTATGCGAAGAAAGAATACAGAAAAATTCTTCCAATGTCCTTAAAGCCGTAAAAGTACCCGTCATTATTTCTTCAGGTAATTTTGAGAAAGATAAAAAACATGCACTTGAAAAACATGGAGTAGATCTTCTTTACTGGACAAACCTAAAACTTCCCAGACACAGAAAAGACAAAACAGAACTTGCCGAATATTTTTTTGAACAGCAGCTCTCTCCAGATTTAATTGCTGTTGCCGTAGATAAAATGGAAGAACTAAAACTTGAGCCGGATAAATGGGAAGAGTTTACTAATGTTCTAAAACACACAGAGTTTCTTAATGCAGAAGAAAGGTCAAAACTTCTGAACAAAAAATATTCTCCCCATGCGGACAACATAAGAAACAATCCCAGTTATTGTCTTGAAGCCCTTAATACCTCTTATTCAGTCCAGGAACTCACAGAAATGCTCCAGGCAGCAAACGATTCCATGAAAGAAGAATCCGATCAATTTACGGGAATACACATTCTCCTCTCTGGTCTTTCCGGAACAGGTAAAACCGCTTATGTAGAAAATATTGCTATGCGTATGGGCAGACCCCTTATCATAATCCGTGCCTCAGAAATAATTAGCCCCTATGTAGGCGAAACAGAACAGAACATAAAGGCTGCCTTTGACAACGCTGCAGAAAAAAAAGCAATCCTTCTCATTGATGAAGCAGATTCTTTTATTCACAGCCGCGGAGACAGCCTTAACAGGCACAACGACTTAAAGGTAAATGAGTTTCTTTTACAAATGGATCAGTTCAAGGGCATTCTCTTCTGCAACACAAACCTTGCAGAAAGCCTGGACAAAGCAACAGACAGAAGGTTCAACTTAAAAGTGGACTTTAAGCCTTTAACAAAAGACGGAGTAAACCTGCTTTGTAAAAGTTACTTTAAGGACTTAAAAATCAGTCCAAATCAGGTAGAAAAAATTTACCAGTCAGGAGATGTTACTCCCGGAGACTTTGGTGCCCTGAGCGGAAGGATAAAGTTCATGAAAAAAGAAAAGGTAAATGCCGCCTATGTAACGGAAGAACTATGCAAAATAGTTCATGGAAAAACACGCAGCTGGGAAAACCACAAGATAGGTTTCTAAATAAATACGGAGGTTAGAAAATGCAGTACCCAAGCAACACCCTAAGAAGAATGTCTGAAGTTTTAGATGCACTAAAAATTTCTTCAGTCTATCATGAGGACAGTGAAACTTTTGAACTAAAAGATCAAAAGCTTATCATTCTGGAAGATAAGTCCTGCTACAAAGCAGACTATTTAAGGCAGGGACAAAAAGTTATTCTCATTTTTCCTGACGGAACTTTGACTTTCCTCTCTTCAGATAAGACAGAAAAGCCAGTCTTTATCATGCACTGCAAGAATTGTGAAAAATATTTTTTTGCAGAAAGAGTGCACAGGATGCCTATACTCTGTCCTGTAAATGAAACTCATAGTGTTTCTTATTTTGCCAAAGAAAAAATTCCCGGCTGGTTCGGAGAAGAAAATGATTCCATCATTGAAGCAGAAAATTACGATGACCACCTGCTTGCCCTTGATAATGCGGACACATCTAAACTGGATAGTGTTTATAATAAACTTAATGGTAAGCCCAAATACATCTGCATTGACGAAGATACACTTCAAAAAATTAAGGACCTTGAAAAAAAGTATCCCAACATGAAGGACGTAATTGACTATATGCTGCAAAATGCAAATGCTTCCAGACTTAAGAAAAACGGAGCTTTAAGTTTTAAACCCTTTGTACTTTTAGGCGGCCCAGGCTGCGGAAAAAGTTCTTTTGCCAGAGACTTATGCATGATCCTTATGGGAAAACCACCAGTCAAAATTGACCTTGGAAATGATGTTGCAAACTTTACCCTCTCCGGGTCTGATCCTGCTTATAAAAGTTCCAGTCACGGACTCATTGTAGAATCAATGTTTGCAGACAGTGACGGAAGACCCACTAAAAATCCCATCATTCTCTTTGACGAACTGGATAAAATAAAAGGTGACCAGAATCACAGCATTGAAACAATCTTCTATTCCATCCTGGAAAAAAGCAATTCCAGGCGTTTCTTTAACAACTACCTTGGAATAAATGTGGATGCTTCGGGAATAAATTACATCTTCACTGCAAACAAGCTGGACGGCATTCCCGCTCCAATTCTGAACCGGCTTAAAATTTTTGAAATAAAAGATTACACTCACGAACAGCTCAGGGATTTTGTGCTTGATAACTTTTACGAAAACTGGCTTGAAAGCAGCGGCATGTTAAGAGAATTTTTACCGGCAGTTCTTTCAGAAGAAATCCGCAACAGAATTCTTCTTTACAGCAATGACAACCCGCGCAGCATTGAAGATTCCATCGTCAAAGTCTGTAACGAAACCCTTACCACAGACCCCGAAACAAACGAGCAGATTGCCCTCTTCTCTCCCCGTGAACTTTACCTTGGCTGGAAAAAATTCCGCGGCAGTCCTGCAATTTCCAAAGACCCCTGGAAAATACCAGAAGTGGATTTTTTTAGCGGTAAATAAACTTGTAAAGCCTGAAAAACTGAAGTATAGTTTAAAAAAGGAAAAGCGCATGAAAACAAACAGGATCTTTTTTTCTATACTCTTCATTTTTCTGGCTACTGCCAGTTATGCAAAAACACAGTGGGAATGCCAGGCAGGAACTTTTTCAGGCTATGAAACAGAAAGCTGTTCTCACGTTAAAGGAATCCGTTATGCAACAAGTACCCGCTATGGAGAAGCTGAACCTTTTGTTTATTCTCCCGGGATTCATGAATGTACTGCGGATTCACCTTTTGCATTCCAGCTTCCTTCTGCAGCAGAAGGTTTTATGATGGGAACCCGCTACGAAGATTTTCCCCAGGAAGAAAACTGCCAGTATCTTTCCATCACAATGCCCAAGGATGCAGACAAGAACTCACGTCTTCCTGTAATGGTGTGGATTCATGGCGGTGCTTACAGAAACGGTGGCTGTGATGCCCCCAGCTACGACAGGGAACCTCTTGTAAAGGAACAGAACATTATTCTGGTGGGAATAAATTACAGGCTGGGAGTTCTTGGTTTTGTGAAAGATGCTGACGGAAATTTCGCAAACCTTGGTTTAAAGGACATCATCCTTGCTTTAAAGTGGGTGAATGAAAATATAGAAGCCTTTGGTGGTGACAAAGAAAACGTTACGATTTTCGGTCAGTCGGCAGGAGCAGATGCAGTAAGGTGCGTAATGCTTTCTTACGGTACAGAAAACCTTTACAGGCGGGCAATCCTTCAGAGTACACCCATAGGTACTTATGTTAACCGGCAGAACATGGAAAAGAAAATGCTCGATGAACTTAATCTTCTTCCCCTTGATGCAGGAAGAGAAGAAATTCTTGAAGCACAAAAATCAATCGTAAGTCATGTAACAGAAAAAGGGGATGCAAAGTACCTGATATTTGCCCCTCACTTTGGTCTTGACCCCTTACCACCGGAAACCCAGATTGAAAGCAGGCTTAAAGAAATTGCCGCAACCCACGACATAATGATTGGTTCTGCCACCCGCGAAGTTGCAGCCTACATCGGCGAAAACAAACTGCTTGTTGCAATGGACTCTTTCTTTTTAACAAGATGGATTGTTGAACTTATCATCAAAAAAATCAGCAGTAAAATATTCATCAATCCATCTAAAAAGTTTGCAGAAAATTATGCCTCTTATGGCGGAAAAACCTATCACTACAAATTTACCTGGACAGAAAATAAATCTTTTGTAGGGGCCGCTCACACACTGGACATTCTTCCACTCTTCGGCGCAGGTAAAGCAGAGGGCTGGCCGGCTGCAATGAAACTTACCTCCGGTGAAATTTACAGCAGGGGAATCCCAATGCGCAAAATCTGGGCTGACTTTGCCCGCAGCGGAGAAATACAGGACTTCTCTGTTCCCGGAATGCTTGAAGTAGAAGAAATGTAAAAAAAAGCGGACAACCTCAAAAGAGGTCATCCGCTGTCGCGTATTCTCGCAGTTGTTTTAGTTAACTATTACACCAATCCCTGAGCAAGTCGCAAGCTGCGCTTGCTTAACGAGAATCCGCTGTTGCGAATTCTCGCGGTTACCTGGTCTAACAATTATACCAAGCCCTGAGCAACCATTGCTTTGGCTACCTTAACGAAGCCTGCGATGTTGGCACCGGCTACGTAGTCACCTTCTGTGGCATACTTCTTTGCAGTGTCCCATGCATTCTTGTGGATGTTGGTCATGATGTCCTTGAGTTTTGCATCTACTTCCTCAAAGCTCCATGAGAGGCGCTCTGAGTTCTGGCTCATTTCAAGACCACTAACTGCAACACCACCGGCATTTGAAGCCTTTCCAGGAGCGAACTTTACACCCTTCTTCTGGAGGAATTCAATAGCCTCTGCACGAGTTGGCATGTTAGCACCTTCGGCAACAAGCTTTACTTTGTTTTCAACAAGTTTCTTTGCATCTTCAAGATAGATTTCATCCTGAGTTGCGCAGGGGAATGCCAGGTCAGCCTTAACACCCCATGGCTTCTGTCCCTTGTAGAACTTTGCCTTTGGATATTTCTTAACGTAAGCGTCAATCTTTTCCTTCTTTGCGCGGAACTTCTTAACGTACTCAAGTTTCTTCTGGTCAATTCCTTCTTCGTCGTAGATGTATCCTGTTGAGTCAGAAAGAGTAAGAACTTTTGCACCAAGCTGAATAAGCTTTTCTGTAGCAAACTGAGCAACGTTTCCGTCACCAGAAACAATAGCAGTCTTTCCTTCGAGAGTGTCTCCTACCTGCTTCATCATGCAGTCAGCAAAGTAGATAAGACCATAACCTGTAGCCTCAGGGCGTACAAGTGAACCACCGAACTCAAGACCTTTACCGGTAAGAACACCAGTGTACTCGTTGCGGAGTCTCTTGTACTGACCGAACATCCAGGCAACTTCGCGTCCACCAACACCCTTGTCACCGGCAGGAACATCTGTATCAGCACCAATGTGTCTCTGGAGCTCTGTCATAAAGCTCTGGCAGAAACGCATAACTTCTGCATCACTCTTTCCGTGTGGGTCAAAATCAGACCCCCCCTTACCGCCACCCATGGGGAGTGTTGTAAGACTGTTCTTAAGAATCTGCTCAAAGCCCAGGAACTTGAGAACATCAAGACCTACCTCGGGGCTAAAGCGAAGACCACCTTTGTAGGGGCCGATTGCACTGTTGAACTGAACGCGGAAACCACGGTTTACATGTGGCTTACCCTTGTCGTCTGTCCAAGGTACACGGAACATAATCACACGCTCTGGCTCAACGAGACGCTCCAGAACTGCATACTTCTCCAGCTCAGGCATCTTGGCCACTACGGGAGAAATTGTCTCAAGCACAAGACCTACAGCCTGCAGGAAGTGCCCCTGGTCTGCATAGCGCTGGCTTACATCATCCCATACGCGCTTGCAATAGTCATTGGTAATTTTGAAATCCATAATTAACCCCTAGTTCTGTATCTTTCAACAGTAACTAAGGAATTATAGAAAATTTTATTCTCTTTGTAAATAAATTTCATGGATATTTATACAAGAAAATGAAGAAATTTGAATAATTTTTCGGAGAAGAAAGCTTCTCACTTAAAATACCTGGCCGTTAATGCGTCAGACAGCTGTTCTGCCTTGCGGAAGGTTTGCAGCATGAGAGGTACAAAAAGCGGCAGGAGTTTTTTTATTTTTGAAAGTCCCTTTGCCTTTCCAAAAGAACCGCGGACCATTTGTGTTTTTACAATGCCGCACATTTCGTCAAGGAGCAGGGGCAGGAACCTGAAGATGATTCCAACTACAAGCACGGCATAGCGCACGGGAATTTTTACAAGGGAAAGGGGATAAAGCAGCATGGAAATGCCGTCCATAATTTCACGTTCCCCCGTTGTAAAAAGAAAAGTTCCCATGGAAAAAATAAGTGAAGCGGCACGAAGAAATGCACGGGCAAGAAGAAATATTTTTGTGTCCGTAAGGGCAAATATTTTCCAGCTCCATAAAATGCGGTCGCCTTCAGAAAGCGGCAGAAGAACTATTCCCAGAAGGGCAAAAACTAAAATCCAGGGCAGCAGTTTCCAAAGGGCATAGAGGGGTTTTTTAAGGGGATAGCGGGCAAGAAGAACATAAAGCACACTCACGGCAAACATTAGTCCGCAGAGCCAGATTTCCTGAACCACAGAAGATGCAATGGCAATGGCAAGAAAAAGCAGCCACTTTGCAAGAGGGGGCAGAATACTCACAGGACTAGCAGGAACTTTTGCAGGTGCCATTAAGGAAGCAGACACTGCTGCAAGTTTACGGATCATAGCGGCATTTTCAAAAGGCTTTTGTTCTTTTAATTCTTCACTTTTTTTCTCAGACTGCTCAGCAATTTCTTCACTGGTATTTTCGTGGTGAATTAAAGACTCCCATTTAATTTCCCTGTCTGCAATTTCTGCTTCTTCCATGCGGTGGGTACTGAAGAAAACCGTTTTTCCAGAATCTGCAAGGGAACGGAGAGTGGACAAAACTGCATTTCTGGAAGCGGCATCCAGTGCAGAGGTAGGTTCATCAAAAAGATAGACATCACTTTCCAGGGCAATTATTCCTGCAAGAGAAAGTTTTCTTTTTTCTCCGCCAGAGAGACCGAATGTATTTCTGTCAGCAAAATCGTTAAATGGAAGCTGCACAAGTTTCATGCTCTCTTTTACACGGGAGAGTAATGCCTTTCCCTTTAGTCCCTGGTTTTCCGGCCCAAAGGCAACGTCATCTGCGGCACAGGAAGCAAACAGGGCAGCATCACTTTCCTGAAGCGAAAGTACGGGTCGTGTTTTTGAAAAAACATTTCCTTTCATGTCATCATGGAGCCCCGCAAGACATTCCAGTAAAGTAGATTTTCCACAGCCACTCGGTCCTGTAAGGGCAACAAGACTTCCTTTTTCAAGAGTAAAATTCAAGTCAGAAAAAATTTCCCGGTCAGGGTAAGAAAAAGAAAGTCCTTCTGCACAAAGGGCAGTTTCTTTTACTGTTTCATTATTTTCAGTTTCCTGATTTTTATTTTTTGCAATCTCCAGTGAAGGAAAAACATTTTCAAACAAACCCGTATCTTTTTTAAAGTCTCTGCTGCTTCCGTCAAAGACAAGTTTTCCCATGTCCATTACAAGAACTCTATGCGCCCGAAGCACTTCATCTTCATCATGAGTAACGTGAATTATTGTGTGGCCCCTTGTATTCCACTGGTCAATAAATTCCACCAGTTCTTTGCGTGCCCTGGGGTCAAGCATTGCAGTTACTTCGTCAAGAATAAGAAGGTCTGGAAAAAGAGCGAGTATTCCGCTAAAGGCAAGGCGCTGCGTCTGTCCCAGAGAAAGTTCAAAAGTTCTGGAAGAAGCCCTGTCTGCCATGCCCACTACCGAAAGACATTCAATGGTGCGGAGTTCAATTTCTGATTTTGGAAGAGAAAGGTTTTGCGGTCCAAAGGCAGTATCCCTTTCCACAACTCCTGCTACAATCTGTTCCTTGGGCTGCTGAAAAACAATTCCGGGAAGAACGTCAGCGTCCATGCAGAGACTACCGGAGTCAGGCTTAATAAAACCCGCAAGAAGACGGGACAGGGTTGTTTTTCCAGAACCGTTTGTTCCCACAAGGGCAATATACTCCCCTGCTTTAACCGAAAAGGAAATATCCTCTAAAGCATTTTCATGAGACTGGGGAAAACTATAGGAAACATGATTCAGGGAAAGCAAGAATTATTCCCCTTATTTATTCCGTCTGGAAAAGTAAAATGATTTACCGATTATGTCGCTTTGTAAAATCTCTACACGCTGCACTTCTTTGCCAGGACCACTCACTTCTACAAGTGCATCTTCATTCAGGGCACGAACCATAAGGGTAACGGATGCACCCCTGTTCAAATCATAAGTGTACACTTCACCGGCTGAACAAACCTGACTTGAAGATTTATCATGCGAATAGATGAAAGCATTTTCTGCATTGTCCTGAATATTTTTCTTTGTATTAAGGGCCAGACTTTGTTCCGGCATAACAAGCATTGCTTCAGAAGAAGAAACTTTTGTGTCTGAATTTCCCGCACTTATAATTTGCACGCTGCCCCCGATTACACTTACTGTTACAGGAGAAGGCATACTGGAAGCAATATCAACCACAGCCATTGTTAACCTGCAGGCAGAAAATGAAAAAGCTGCTGATAAAACAAATGCCAGAGTAAGTATTTTTTTCATGAGTAGATTATACCACCTTGCACTTTTCTCGTAAAGGCAAGACTTTTTTAGAAAATTCACCCTTGACAAACAGAGTTCTATATACTACAATTTAATAGTGTGCAATTAAATAATAAGGTGTAAGGAGCCTGAATAAATGGAACAGACAAAATACGACTGTCTTAAGCTTGAAAATCAGATATGTTTTCCGCTTTATGCCGCTTCAAAAGAAATCATTAAACGCTATAAGCCTTTTCTCGACGAACTTGATTTAACCTACACCCAGTACATTACCATGATGGTGCTTTGGGATAAAAAGGAAATGAATGTTAAGGAACTGGGAAAATTCCTCTTCCTTGATTCCGGAACCCTCACTCCCCTGCTGAAAAAACTTGAACAGAAGGGTTACATTACAAGAACCCGCATGGAAAAGGACGAAAGGAATGTACTTATAAAAATTACTGCACAGGGAGAAAAGCTGAAGGAAATTGCATTAAAAATTCCAGCCGCCATGTCCCAGTGCGTGAACCTGTCTGAGGCAGACGCAAAAAAACTTTACGTCCTCCTCTACAAGGTTCTCGCAGGGTTTACAGAAAATCAGTCTGAAGACTAATTCAGCACAAGATCAACAACAAGCGGGTTGTGGTCTGTCCACGTAAAATCATAGTCATGAATTCCCGCAGACTTGATTGTAATGTTTTTTGAAATAATAAAGCCGTCCAGATTGTAAAACTGAAAATCCTCCCTGGACTGACCGGCGTAGGCTTTGTCCAGTGAACGGCAGCTGGGTACATCACTGTCCATTACAAAAGCCAGATCTGTTGAAAATTCTGACTCCTCAATCAAACCGGGTTTCCACATTCCATCAAGTACAAATGGAACTTTTGTTCCCGAGAAAGTCTGATTAAAATCTCCGCCTGCAATCACATAGTTTCCCTTGCTCACTTCTGCTTCAAGAAAATCCTTAAGCATTTTTGTCTGGGCAATTTTTCCTTCGCCAGAATCATAGGCTTCAAGATGAAGGTTCACAAGAACAAGTGCACTGTTAGTCCCGGAAACAGGTATTCTATTTACAAGGAGACATCTCTTTAGGTTTATGGTTTTTACAGGCCACTTAAAAGGACATGGGAGCTGTATGCGTTCTCCGCTGGAAAGGCCATAGCGGGAAAGGGTCATAATACCTGCATTCACTTTTCCCAAAGGAGGCATGGGGTATGGAATAAAATCCACCTTGTAATTTGCCGCAAAGGAACTGTAATAGGAGGGGAATGCCTCTCTCATTACCAGCTGTTCATCTACCTTGTGGCTTCGTGTGGAATCTGAATCAATTTCCTGCAAAAAGAAAATGTCCGGGTTAAGGTCTTTAAGTGAAGCGGCAATATTTTCCATATTCCATTCCACTTCTTTTTTTGTGGCAGTAATTACACTGCTTCCTCCGTCAAGGAAAAAATCAGCCTTACTGCCAAGTGCACCGTAACCTATATTCCATGTAACCAGCCTGAGGTCTTTTCCTTTTTCAAGACTTACTTCACTTACTGAAGACTCTAACGGGAAAACTCCCGGAACACCCATTTTGTCTTTGGGGCGGAATTCCCGGATTGTAAGATAGCAGAGTCCAAGAACGGCAAATGCAATAAGGGCCGCAAGTACACAGCCTGCCACACAGAGAACGGTTTTTAAGACACTTCTCTTTTTTTCCATAAACACTCCTTTAATTGAGGGTTAATCTCATAATCACGGGATTGTGATCGGAATTTACAAAATCAAGATTTTGTGTTTCAACTGACTTAATGGTAATGTTGTCTGAAACAATAAAACCATCCAGCATGTAATACTGAATTTTGTTTCTTTCTTCGCCAACATAGACGGTATTTGTTGAACGGCAGGTAGGATAGGTATTGTCCTGCCTGAACTGCCAGTGGTCACTAAAGTCATTTATATCAAGTGCACCCGGCTGCCAGCAGTTTTCTTTTTTTGTGTACATAGAGGCATCTGTATTTGAGAAAACCTGATTATAGTCTCCGCCTGCAATAACATAATTTCCCTTTTCATATTCCGCTTCAAGAACAGACTGAAGTTTTTTTGTCTGGGCAATTTTTCCTTCACCATTGTCAAAGGCTTCCAGATGCAGGTTAATCAGAACAAGTTCCCTGTCACTTCCTTCAATCGGAATACGGTTTACAAGCATACAGCGTTTCAGGTTTGCAAGACGTATGGGCCACTTAAAGGGAACAGGTAATGCCTGTCTGTAAGCATCAGTCACCTGGTAGGGAACATAAGTTGCAAGACCAGACCTTACCTTTCCAATCGGAGGCATGGGGTATGGAATAAAATCTACATTAAAATTGTAGGCAAAACTTTTTGCTTTTTCAGGAATAGACTTTCCTACAGTCTCCATCTGGTTTATGTGGTAACTACGCGTAGAGTTCAAATCAATTTCCTGAAGCATGATTACGTCAGGGTTTTCACTTTTAAGGAATTTGATTATTTCAGAAAGATTTTCCTTTGCACGGGCTTTACTGCTTGAGCGTATGTTTTTACCATAAGACATGAAAAAATCTGCATTGTTCCCCAGGTCGCAGTAGCCTATATTCCACAGCAAAATGCTTATGTCATCCCCTTCTTTGGGCTTTGTGAGGTTCATTCCTCCGGATACTTTTGATTTTTCAATTTCTCCAGGCCTATATTCCCTGATTGAAAGAAATGCAACCAGCAGAAGAAATAATACAAGAGCCGCACCTATAATAATTCCTGCCGCACAAAGTATGTTTTTAATGACTTTCATACAACCCCCGGATGCAATATGTCTTTAAAGTATAGGTCACTTTTTTTCAAAAAGCAAGTTTTTAAACTCACACGCTTCACTTTGTGCTATATTTATAGACATGGGAGAAAACAGCAAACAGTCAGATTATCTTTCCCGCTTAAACGAAGAACAGACCCAGGCAGTAAAAACTACAGAAGGTTACATTCGCGTACTTGCGGGAGCGGGAACAGGAAAAACACGAGCCCTTACCAGCCGCTACTGCTATCTTGTGAGGGATGTTGGAATAAGCCCTCAGAACATTCTCTGTGTAACTTTTACAAACAGGGCCGCTAACGAAATGAAATCCCGTGTAAGGGCAATGCTGGGAGACATGGACTTAGGTTACATCTGTACTTTTCATGCCTTCTGCACTCTTTTTTTACACGAAGAAATCAATGCCCTTAATTTTCCAAAAAATTTTATCATACTGGACAAGGAAGACTGGCGCGAAATAATGCTGCGTATTTTTTCTGACATGCACCTTACCTTAAAAGAAACTACAGTCCAGCGCAAAATTGACGAAGTTCTGGAAGGAAAAAAATTACAGGCAGACACCTACATAAATTATTTTTACAAACTGAACAATGAAGAACTCAAAGAAAAATTTACCAATCCGGAAAAACCCCTGGACCAGAATCAGGAAATATTCCTCCGCTTCATTTATGAACAGAAAAAATGTTTTGGAATAGACTTTAATGACCTCATAAACTTTACCACATTTATTCTTGAAAACTTTCCCCACATTCTGGAAAAGTGGCAGAAGAAAATGGAATATGTAATGGTAGATGAGTTTCAGGACGTAAGCGCAAAACAATACCGCATTGCAGAACTGCTTTCTGCAAAACACAAAAACCTTTTTATTGTGGGAGACTCAGACCAGACAATTTATTCATGGCGGGGAAGTCATGTAAAGCTCATTCTTGACTTTGACAAAAAATTTCCAGATGCAAAAACAATTGTACTCGCAAAAAACTACCGCAGTTCCCCACAGATTCTTGCGGCAAGTAACAGCCTCATAAGCAAAAACACTGTACGATACCCAAAGGCACTTCTTGCAACTGCTGGAGAAGATGAGAAACCCCTTTACTATCATGCTCCTGGCGAAAGCGAAGAAGCGGCATGGATTTGCAAAAAAATAAAAAAACTTTCAAAGGAAGTTCCTTACCGGGACATTGCAATTCTTTACAGGGCTCATTATTTAAGCCGTTCTCTGGAAGAAGCCCTTATCAGCAACAATATTCCCTACCGCATACTGGCAGGAACTGAGTTTTACGGCAGGCGTGAAATAAAAGACTTAGTCTGTTACCTCCGCATGCTTACCGCACAGGACGACGTTGCCTTTTACAGAACGGTAAATACTCCTTCGCGTAAAATCGGAAAACAGAAAATTGCTGCTATAAAAACTTATGCAGAAGAACACAACTGTGGCGGCTACCAGGCACTAAAAGCCCTTCTTGCAGAAAAATCTCCTGTCTTTAAGGGCACACAGGCAGAGGCATACATTGAGGCAATAGAAAGCGTAAGGGACATGCTTCCCCACCCGGAGAGCAAGGCACCTCTCTTACACAAACAGGCAAGTCTGGGAGACCTTCTTCAGGCACTGCTTGACCGCACCGGCTACGAAGCATTTTTACGTCTTGAAGCAGATCAGGACAGGCTTGATAATGTTGCAGAATTTAAGCGGGCCGTTAACGAAGCAGGTCTTGATGATGATGCCAGTCTGGAAGATTTTCTTAACCACGTGGCTCTTTTTACAGACCTTGACAGGGATGACAAAAAAGACTGTGTTAAGCTGCTTACAATTCACGCCGCTAAAGGCATGGAGTTTCCCTACGTATTCCTCTGCGGTATGAACGAAGGAGTATTCCCCAGCCGCAAAGTAAACACTCCGGAAGACATGGAAGAAGAACGCCGCATTGCCTACGTTGCAATGACCCGTGCAAAGAAAAAACTTTTCTTAAGTGATTCAGAAGGAAAAGCAAATGACGGGATTTTTAAATATCCCAGCCGTTTTATTTTTGATGCAGAATTAAAAAATCTCAGGCTTGAAAAAAAACTGGATGAAGGTCTTATAGAACAGGCACAAAAAGTTATTACTTATGACGAAGCCCGCCTTGCCGCCATGAAAACTTTACTTGCTCCTGGAACAAGAGTTACCCATCCCGTTTTCGGGAAGGGCACAATTACTCTTGTTAACAATGAAGCCTCCTGCTACATCATAAAATTTGACGGCATGGAAACAGAAAGAAGCATTCAGTTCTCTGCAAAACTGGAGGTTTAAAACCCCCAGTCTTTATAATTAAACCGTAAAGAGATCTATCTGGTCACCAATCTGACCAACTGCAGACTCTACGCTGTTTGCAATTTCTGTAAGTGCATTACTTGAACTGCGAATGTTTCCTGCGCTCTCAGAAATTTTATCCATACTGCTGCGGATGATTCCGGTAGTTTCACGGAGCTGATCCACTTCCTGCAGAATGGATTTGTTTCCTTCTGCCATTTCGTGTGAGGCAGCGCGAACTTCACTGGTGTTGTCGTTCATAAGTTTAAGGGCATCACCAATCTGCTTTGAACCTTCCTGCTGTTCTTCCATAGCGGCTTTAATCTGCAGAACCAGCTGCTGGGTAGAAGTAATGGATTTGTTAACTGCAACAAAGGATTCACTCGAAGCTTTTGATGCATTAACAACATCGTTAATGGAAGACTCAATATTGTTAAGTTCTTCACGGATTGTTTTTGACTGGGCACTGGAAGTTTCAGAAAGTTTTCTGATTTCGTCTGCAACAACACTAAAGCCCTTACCGGCTTCACCTGCATGTGCCGCTTCAATAGCCGCATTCATGGCAAGAAGGTTTGTCTGTTCTGCAATTTCACTGATTGTTTTGTTTGCATCCTGAAGTGCCTTTGACTGCTCTTCAATCTTTTTAATCCTTTCGTCCACATCATTCTGGCGGTTAATACCTTCTTCTGCATTGCGGGCCAGATCATCAAAAGACTGAGCCATGTGACCGACAGAATTATTTACGCTGCTGATGTTTCCAATCATCTCTTCTACGGCGGCACTTGCTTCTACCACACCGCTTGACTGAGTTTCAATCATCCTTTCAAGAGATTCTATGTTCTGGGAAATTTCTTCTACGGCACTGGCAGTTTCTGTAACACTGGAAGCCTGATTCTGTACCTGAGAATCAATTTCACTAAGGTCACCGATAATTGCTTCAATGGAAGTTCCGTTCTCTTCAATTTTCTTCTGAAGACCAACGTTTACATCTCCCAGCATTTCCTTGGAATCTTTTACTCCGCTGATGATAAGGCGAAGTTTTCCCATAAAGGCGTTAAAGCCGTCGCCCAAAGCACCGATTTCATTCTTGCTCTTAACAATAATCTGCTGGGTAAGGTCTGCCTCTCCGGAAGCAATATTGTGTATGGATTCCTGCACCACTTTAAGGGGCCGCACTGCCATAACCAGCATGACAGAACATGCGGTAGAAACAATAATTCCCACAATAATACTGATGATGATAATAACTGTTCTGAGTCTGTCTCCGGCAGAATCAATCTGTGCCTGAGGAATTGTAAGAATTGCAGACCAGGGAGTTCCTTTTACAGGCGTGTAGGAAGCAAAGGTTCTCACTCCGTTAGGGTCAATGTAATAGCCTTCTCCCTGTTTTCCGGCACAGGCCATTTCTGCAATTTTATCAAGCCCCTTGTAACCGGCCTTATCGCTGTAACTCAAGTCCATGTACTTGCTGTTTCCGCGGATATGAGAAATAAGCACTCCGTTTGAACCGACAAGAATTGCCTTTCCGTCTTTACCCATGGAAAGTTCACCAATCATTTTGTCAATTTCGTCAAGCTTAACGGCCCCTGCAAAAACTCCAATCAGTTTACCTGACGCATCGTAGGCAGGACGGGCAATGTAATAGCAGACAGAACCATCCAGCTGGAAGTCAATGTTGGAAACAAAAGTTTCTTTTTTATCATTCATAATGGAACGGAAAAAGGGTTTTGAAATGACAGTTATTGTTTTTCCGTCACTTGTGTGTCCCACTCCATCCGGCGTACAGAACATTACATAGTTAAAGAGAGGATTCCTGATCTTCTCGTGAGAAAGCAGCCATGAAATAATCCTGTCTGCATTACCGGCTTTGGTAACATCATTATCAGAATAAATGCGCAGGTCGTTTACTAAAACTTCATTCCAGTTTTCGATTTTTCCTGCATCTTCTGCAATCACTTTTTCACTAAAATCAGAATAGTCTGTTTTAGAAGAAGACTTTACGCTCCTAACGATAAAAACATTCTGAAGAACAAAGGAAATAATCAGAATGAAAAGTATATTTATTGAAAACTGAACGGCAATGTGCTCGTATTTCTTTTTATTTTCTTCCATAACTAAAACTCCTTCAGGAAGTTATTTTGTTGTATTCTTGTAAATACGGTTGATTGCAACTGCATGGAAAGCCACGCCCTTTACATTGCTCTTGATAAGGTTTGCATTGCACTTTTGGTAAACCGGCATGATTACGGCATCTTCCATGATAATGCGTTCTGCAGTTTTCATTGCAGCCCAGCGTTCAGGAATCTTTGTACAGAGATCTCCGTCAGTACAGCTTGCAATAATTGCATTGTAGGTTGGGTTAAAATAATTTCCCTGATTGTTGTCATTTCCTGTTACCCACATTGCAAGATAAGTCATGGGGTCAGCATAGTCAGGGCCCCAGTTGTTAAGACCGAACTGGAACTTTCCTGCACTCATGAGTTTACGTCTCTCTGTTTTGGGAACCGCTTTAATTGAAATGTTTATTCCGGGAAGAAGTGCTTCTATCTGATTTTTAATTGACCTTGAAGCTATAACCTGTGTCTCTCCGTCTGCAGTAAGAAGTTCAAGATTAAAAGTTCTGCGTCCAAGTTCCTTAAGGGCTTCATTATAATACTGGCGGGCAAGCTGAGGATTATAGGAACAAAGGTCAGGGTAAACTACTCCTGCCGGGGTAAAATCTTTTCCATCCTGTGAGAAAGCAAAACCTCTTGGAATTGCGGCGTATGCGGCGGCAGAACCATCTGCCATTTCACGGGCAACCCTTTCACGGTCTACTGCGTAAGAAAAAGCCCTGCGAAGATTTTTGTTTGCAAAAACGGGGTCATCAAAATTAAAGGTAATGTAGTAAAGGAAGCCTGAGTCTACAGGACGGAACTCCGGAGAGTTTTCCATTTTAACAACGGCATCACCTGAGAGTTCAACAAAGTCAAGCTGTCCGCTCTGATATTTTTTTAATGCTTCTTCACTACTGCTTAGCACTTCATAATGAATGCCGCCAAGTTTTATTTTTGAAGCATCATAGTAAGCGGTATTTTTTATGTAGGAAATGGAAGTTGCTCCGGGTTTGTATTCGGTAAGAATAAAGGCTCCGTTTGAAAGACAGGTCTCGGGGCTTGTTGCATACTTGTCTCCGCATTTTTCCACAAAGGCTTTGTTTGCCGGATAGAAGGTACAGAAGTAAAGCAGTTGTTCAAAATATGAAACGGGAACCTGAAGTTCTACTTCAAAAGTGTAGTCATCCCTTGCACGAACTCCAAGCTGGTTCGGATCCATCTGTCCTGCCTGAATTGCAGTTGCATTTTTAACCTGGGCAATGTCGCTTATCATAAAGGCATATTCAGAACCGGTAGCGGGGTCAATTGCACGCTGCCAGCCGTAAACAAAATCGTGGGCAGTTACTTTGTCGCCGTTAGACCAGTAGACATCATCACGAAGCTTGAAGGTGTAATGAAGACCGTCTTTTGAAACTGTCATTTCTTTACAGACTGCATTTTTTACAGAACCGTCATCTGCCATCTGCATAAGACCGTCAATCATATTTCCAATGAGCTCAAAGGAAGTTGCAAAAACTGCCGTCTGCTGATCCAGAGTGTCGATTGCAGTATCAAGCGAAACATTTAAAACAGGACCGGAAACTTTTTTCTCCGGAAGGGGACCTGATGATTGCTTTGAATTCATTTCTGCACAGCCGCTTAATGTAAAAACACACAGTAAGGCAGCCAGGCAAAACACGCGATGAGTCATAAATTTCTCCTTTTGTTCAGGTATTATTTAAACTTAACACACTTAAACTTTATTCTATATATTGTCGCAGAGGTATAACAATTTGTCAAGGAAAGTCCGTTATGTGTGGATAACAAGTATTATTTTAAACACAATTTAGTAAGTGTTAATCAAAATCGAAAGTACGCTTACACTCCCGCAGAGAACCCACTGCGAAAAAAGGCTTCCGCGTTCGCGTTGCTCACTTGTGCAGAATTTTTTTCGCAGCGGAACCTCTGCTCCGTTTCAGCGTACTTTTTATATTTTTTTACATCACTTAGTGGTTAACTACGCTTGTCATCCACAAAACCTAAATACAAACATTGATAAGGAAAACAGGCACGTAACGGAGTGCAGTGCCAATTTTTCTATATAACATGTTTTTCGCATTTAGATTAACACTTATTAATAACAGGAAAAGCCCGTTATATACAAGTAATCTTTTTTTCATTATACTAAAGCAGTGTAAAACAAAGACAGTTCGAAATTCCATCCTGTCTATAAACAAAACTAGGAGCATTAAATTGAAAAAACTTATTTTATGGGTCAAAGACACCTTCGAGTGGCTCTTTGATTTAAACGACTGGAAGATGCTTCTCCGGTCCCTGCCTGCCGTAGTTGTTGCACTCTTTGTTGTAACAACAGTAACCATGAATCTTGCCGCAAACAAAATCGTCTGGAGCGGATTAAAAATCGGAGACAATTATTTTATCTCAATAACCGGCGGTGTGTTTTTGTCCTGGGCAGTTTTTTTAATCATGGACATGGTAACAAAAACTTTTGGCGGAAAAGCGGCAATCAAATTAAATCTTTTTGGGGCTGTAATAAACACCATTGCAATAGTTTTCCTGGGCATCATTGCTTCCATACCCTCTGACTTTCCCTTCCCCGGTGCAAGTTCTTCCTTTGACACTTTATTGGGTTTTAAAGGAAACGGAGTTCAGCCCTGGCAGATTTTAATTTCTTCTACCATTGCCTACGTACTTTCCGGAATTGTTAATGCCGCTGTAAATGTTCTGATTGGAAGACTCTTTGTAAAAAACCCTGACGGAAAACTTGCTTTCATTACCCGCTCTTACGTGAGCACAATAATCGGTCAGTTTGTGGACAACTTTATTTTTACAGCCTTAGCCTTTTCTTTCTTTGCAAAGTTTTATGGTCTTTTTACAATCACCGGCATGGCTTTAATAGGTGCCCTCATTGAACTTTTTTCAGAAATTATTTTTTCTCCCATCGCTTACCACAAATGCCGCAAGTGGCAGAAAGAGGGAGTGGGAAAAGATTATTTTAACTACTGCAAGAAGATGGAACTAAGCGACGACCCTGCCCGCTTTGAATACAAGTAAAAGTTACTTCGAGGAAAAAATGAACACAAATCAAAAGCTGGAAAATCTTTCTGCCTGGGAAATAGGCGAACTTGTAAATAATAAAATTCTTTCTCCTACAGAAGTTGTAAAATATTTTCTTGACCGGATTGAAAAACTAAACGGTAAAGTAAATGCCTTTGTTGATGTCAGGGCAGCCTACGCACTTCTTCATGCAAAAATGCTGGAAAAAAAACTTGCAGAGGGTCAGTACTGCGGAGAGTTTGCGGGTGTTCCCTTTGCACTAAAAGATTTTCTTCCGAACAAAAGCGGCTGGCAGAGTTCACATGGCGGCGTTAACTGTCTTGTGTCCTTTGATGAAACAGATTCTGTTTTTTGCACTGCCATGGAAAAAGCAGGTGGAATTGCAATTGGAAAAACAAATGCTCCTGCCTACGGGTTTCGCGGAACAACAGACAACCTCATGTTCGGCCCCACTTCTACCCCCTTTAACACAGAATATAATTCCGGAGGTTCAAGCGGTGGAAGTGCGGCGGCAGTGGCGGCAGGACTCGTTCCCATTGCAGAAGGAGGAGATGCCGGCGGTTCAATCAGAATACCTGCATCTTTCTGTAACCTCTTTGGATTTAAAGCCGGAGTAGGCTGCATACCCTCTGTCCTGCGTCCTGATGCCTGGAGTGCAACCCACCCCCTCTGCGTAAACGGAGGACTCACAAAGTCTGTAAAAGATTCTGCCATTCTCTTAAACTACATGAGCGCTTACAATGCAGAGGACCCATACAGTCTTCCAAAAACCTGTGACTTTTCAAAAGAATACTGCGAACCGCTTAAAGAATTAAAAATCGCCTTTACAAGTGACTTTGGAATTTTTGAAGTGGAAAATGAAGTAAAAGAAGCGGTAAAAAAAGGAGCACAAAGGTTTTCTGATGCTGGCTTTACGGTAGAAGAATACAAGTTTAATTTTACTCACACTGCAAAT
>JAEEGL013664023.1_pt1 | contig 33490 bp, 23 predicted proteins | sample 9134231 | NCBI WGS metagenome assembly JAEEGL01 (sample SAMN16246548, study PRJNA631951) | gut metagenome | biome: gut microbiome; feature: rumen; material: fiber-attached | host: Bos | place: Iran: Karaj | collected 2018-10 | reverse complement strand
TGGCGGTGTTCTCGCCGTTCATGTCGGTGTTGGCCGAGCAGTGCATCGCGGCGATGCCCTTCAGGGGAAGGTAGTAGTTCATCATTGAGAACATTCCCTTCTTCATCTCTCCGCCGTACCAGGTGTTCAGGATGACCTGCTCGCGTGAAGTCACGTTGAAGGCCACGCAGGTCTCGCTGCGCAGGCCGAGCTCCTTGTAGTTGTCGACCTTGGCCTTGGCGGCGCAGTAGACGACGAAGTCGGGCTCCTGGTCGATTTCCTTCTGGTTCTTCGGGCGGATGAACATGTTGGTCACGAAATGGGCCTGCCATGCCACTTCCATGATGAAGCGGACCTTCATGCGGGTGTCCTTGTGGGTGCCGCAGAAACCGTCCACGACGTAGAGCCTCTTGCCGCTGAGCTGGCCGAGGGCGAGCTTCTTGACCTCTTTCCAGGTCTTGACGCTCATCTTGTGGTTGTCGTTGGGATAGCCTTCGGTGGTCCACCAGATCTCGCCGGGTTTGCCTTCCTTCGTGGTGTTGTCGTAGACAATGTACTTGTCCTTGGGGGAACGTCCGGTGTAAACTCCCGTCATCACGTTGATGGCGCCGAGTTCGGTCACCTGTCCCTTGTCGTAACCTTCAAGACCGGGTTTGGTCTCCTCGTTGTAGAGGACTTCGTAGGAAGGGTTGTAAAGGATTTCTTTCACACCCTTGATGCCGTACTTTTTAAGATCGAAATTGAGCATATTGTATAAGTGTTTTCTGTTAAACGAAAAATCTTGCGAATTTAACAATAATCCATCTAAAAACAAAGGATGGACAAAGCAATTTTTATGTCTATATTTGTATCTGCGATATCATGGAAAGACCGCTGGACATATTGAAGCGATATTGGGGGTATGACTCCTTCCGTCCCATGCAGGAGGACATCATAGACGCGGCCCTGCGCGGAGAAGACGTGCTGGCCATGCTTCCTACCGGCGGCGGCAAATCCGTATGTTTCCAGGTGCCCGCCATGCTCAGGGACGGGGTCGCTATCGTGATAACGCCCCTGGTCGCCCTGATGAAGGATCAGGTGCAGAACCTCTCCTCCAGGGGCATACGCGCCGAGGCGCTCCACGCCGGGATGGAAAGGCGGGAGATGGAAACCGTCCTGAACAATACGGCCTTCGGGGATGTGAAGTTCCTGTATGTCTCTCCTGAAAGGCTGTCTTCCCCGATGTTCCTTTCCTGGCTCATGGAGATGCGGGTCTGCTTTATCGTCGTCGATGAAGCGCATTGCATCTCGCAGTGGGGATACGACTTCCGGCCGGATTATCTCAGGATAGGGGAGATACGCAGCCGGGTCGATGCGCCCCTGATAGCCCTGACCGCAACGGCCACCCCGGAAGTGGTCACCGATATCATGGATAAGCTGTCCTTCAGCAAGCCCCTTGTGCTCAAGAGCAGTTTCGAAAGGCCGAACCTTTCCTACGTCGTGCGTCATTGCGAGGACAAGAACGGACAGCTTCTCGATATCTGCCGCGCGGTTCCCGGTTCAGGGATAGTCTACATGCGTCACCGGCGCCGCTGCGAGGAAATCGCTGCGTTCATGAAGGAGCAGGGGATCGAAGCATCGTTCTACCATGCGGGGCTTCCTCCTTCCCAGCGCTCTGAACGCCAGGAAGCGTGGAAGAAAGGCGAAATCCGGGTCATGGTCTGCACCAACGCCTTCGGCATGGGAATAGACAAGCCGGATGTACGTTTCGTCGTGCATCTGGAAATCCCCGACGGCATCGAGTCCTATTTCCAGGAAGCGGGGCGGGCCGGACGCGACGGCAGGCGTTCCTATGCGGTCCTGCTATGGAACGAAAGGGACATAAGGCGCCAGCGCGACCTGCTCGAAGGCTCCTTCCCTTCCCTTGAGACCATAGAAGACATATATTATAAGTTGCATGTCTTTTACGACATCCCGTACAATACGGGCGAAGGCCGGAGGCTGATGTTCGACGTCAATGCTTTTGCAAAGCGCTTTTCGCTCAGCATCTCCGTGGTGCGCAACGCCCTGCGCTACCTTGAGCGCTCCGACCACCTGAGCTGGTCGGAGGACGTCGACACGTCCACGATGGTGCGCATAAGCGTCGAAAGGGAGGCCCTCTACGGGATAGACCTTCCCGAGAGCGGGATGGAAACGGTGCTCGAGCACCTGATGCGGAACCATACCGGTGTCTTTTCCCACCTGGTACCCGTCAACGAGGATGCGCTCGCCGCCGCATGCGGGCTGAACATACCCCGCCTGCGGGTGCTGCTGTATAAGCTTTCCCTCGAACACGTGCTCCGCTATGTCCCCTGCGACCACGGAGACGTGATCCTGCTGCACCACCCGCGGCTGGAACCGGGGAATCTCGACCTGAAGCCATCGCTCTACGCCCGGCTGCGGGAAACTGCGGAGAAGCGGTTCATGGCGGTTGCACACTACGCCATGGAGGAGGACACCTGCCGTTCGCGCATCCTGCTTTCATATTTCGGACAGACCGGCAGCCCGGACTGCGGGCACTGCGACGTCTGTCTTTCGGCCAGAAAAACTAATTAACCTTTTTATATGCTCAGCTTTCTGAAACAGCCGGCGTACAAGCCGGAGGAGACAGGTCCCCAGGCGGACAAAAAGTACAAGAACATGAGGCTCCAGGTGTTCCTGGGCGCGTTCATAGGCTATGCGGGATTCTATCTCGTGCGGAAGAACTTCTCCATGGCCATCCCGGCGCTTGCGCCCCTGGGCTTCGAAAAGGGGGAACTCGGCGTCGTCCTGTCGATGAACGCCATCGCATACGCCCTTTCCAAGTTCCTCATGGGAAGCGTATCCGACCGCAGCAACGCCCGGGTGTTCCTTCCCCTGGGCCTGGTCCTGACCGCGATCTCCATGGCCTTCATGATAGTTCCCATCCAGTTCATAGGGGCTGACCACAAGGTGCTTGCCATAGTCCTGATGGCTTTTCTGAACTTCCTCGTCGGCTGGTTCAACGGAATGGGCTGGCCTCCTTGCGGACGCGTGATGACCCACTGGTTCTCCGTGAGCGAGAGGGGAACGATGATGTCGATCTGGAACTGCGCGCACAATGTCGGCGGCGCCCTCGTCGGTCCCATGGCGACATACGGAGCCGTGTGGTTCGGAAGCTGGTTCTACGGTGCGCATACGGAGTTGTACTTCCTCATCGGAACCTTCGCTTTCCCGGCTGCCGTAGCCCTTTTCGTGGCTCTTCTGGCGTATGTGCTGCTGCGGGACACCCCCCAGTCCTGCGGTCTTCCGTCGATTGAGAAATGGCGCAACGACTATCCCAGCGGCTACAGCGAGGAGCATGAGAAGACCCTTTCGACGAAAGAGATATTCTTCAAGCATGTCCTGAACAACAAGTTTCTTTGGTTCATAGCCCTGTCGAACGCCTTCGTCTATATGGTCCGTTACGGCTGCCTCGACTGGGCCCCGACCATCCTTACCGAAAAGGGAGTTGACCTGAAGAGCGCCGGATGGGCTTATTTCGCATACGAGTTCGCCGCGATTCCAGGCACCCTTATCTGTGGCTGGGTCTCAGACAAGCTGTTCCACGGGCGCAGGGCCCTTCCTACGATGATCTTCATGGCCCTCGTAGCCGTGTTCATCTTCCTTTACTGGCAGTTTACCGACAACCTTACCATAGTGATAATCAGCCTTATCGGCATCGGTTTCTTCATCTACGGACCGGTCATGCTGATAGGAGTCCAGGCTCTCGACCTCGCACCCAAGAATGCCGCCGGCACGGCCGCGGGACTGACCGGATTCTTCGGCTATTTCTTCGGCACGGCGCTGCTAGCCAACATAGTGCTTGGCTATGTGGCCGAATCCGCCGGATGGAACTGGACCTTCCTCCTGCTGCTCGGAGCCTGCGCCCTGTCCATACTCTTCATGGCCCTTACCTTGAAGAAGGAGAGCTATCTTTCGAAGAAGAAATGAGTGACGCCTATCCGATGATGAGCCCGTCCCAGGCGGGCTCGACGCCGGGAGGCAGTTCGGCCGCGAATTCGGAGTGGCGGGGAAGCTGGTGCGACAGGTGGGTGATGTAGGAGTGCTTCGCGCCTATCCTTTCGAACATGTCCAGTACTTCCGGGAGGGAGAAGTGCGAATGGTGCGGTCCCTTCTTTACGCAGTTCAGGGTCACGTATTCGACGCCTTTGAGTTTCTCCAGCTCCCCGTCCTCCAGCAGGTTCATGTCCGTGAGGTATGCTATGTTGCCGAAGCGGAAACCCAGGACCGAAAGCTTTTTCTCCTTGTGGTGCCATCCCTGTATGGGGATCACTTCCACCGGAGGGATGTGCTCGGTCACGGCTGGAGCGGAATGCCTGTAGCCGAAGCCGGGTTCCCATCTGAGAGTCTCTTCGGACTCGTTCGAATGCACGAGGAAAGGTTTTCCGCCGTCTATCCTGTGGATATGCCATTCGGGGGATCCGGGATAGCGTGGAACGGCGAAGGCATAGGAGTACTCCTTCCGCAGGGACGCCTCCACATATTCCTCGCAATATATGTTGACGGGCCTGGCTTCCGCCAGATTCAGGGCGCGCGTGTCGTCCAGCCCACCGGTGTGGTCCTTGTGGTTATGGGTCAGCAGGATGGCATCTATGTGGCTGCAGCCGGAACGGAGCATCTGCTGACGGAAATCCGGCCCGCAGTCCACCAGTATGGTAAGACCGCCGTATTCGACCAGGGCCGAGGCCCTGAGCCTGTTGTCCCTCGGGTCTGCGCTTTTACATACCGGGCATCCGCATCCGACAAGGGGGATGCCCGAGGAAGTGCCCGTCCCGAGAAAAGTAAGTTTTGCGTTCATCATATTTCCACCTCCACGATCTTCCCGACCATGTCGGGATTCCAGGGCTTGGATACCCTTATGTAATTGCCCGTATAGCCGGACATTATGCCGCCTTTCTCCGTGGATTCGAAAAGCACCCCGGCGCGGGTCCCCTTGTGCGCGGCGACGAATTCGGAATGGAGCCGGGAACATAGTTCTTCCAGTGACGCCACCCTTTCCGCCTTCACGGCCGCGTCGACCTGGTCCGGCATGGATGCGGCCCTGGTGCCCGGGCGTATGGAGTAGGGGAATATATGCAGGAAAGCCGGATGCAGGCTTTCGATGAAAGAGCGGCTCTGCAGGAAAAGTTCTTCAGTCTCGCCCGGAAGCCCGGTCATGATGTCTATCCCGAAAAAGACCTTCGGCTTTCCGGAACCTTCCATCTTGCGGCGTATGCTTTCTATCTTCGAGGCGAAAAACTCCGTGTCGTACCGACGGCCCATCCGGGAGAGTATCTCGTCGCTGCCGCTCTGGAGCGGTATGTGGAAATGCGGCTGGAACTTGGTGCCGGAAGCGATCCAGTCGATGATCCCGTCACTGAGAAGGTTCGGTTCGATTGAGGATATCCTGTACCTTTCTATGCCTTCGACGCGGTCCAGTTCCTGCAGCAGGCCGAGGAAAGACTCTCCGGTATCCCTTCCGAAGTCCCCTGTGTTGACCCCGGTAAGGACTATTTCCTTCATGCCTTTGGCAGCTATTTCTTCCGCCATCCTGACAGCCTCGCAACTGCGTACGCTCCGGCTCCTCCCGCGGGCGAAGGGGACCGTGCAGTATGCGCAGTAGTTGTCGCATCCGTCCTGTATCTTGAGGAAGGCGCGGGTCCGTTCCCCGCTGCTATATGCCGGGAAAATGGCTTCGGGGGTTGCTTTGAACGGCTCTTTGCTTCCTGACAGGAAGTTGAGCGTTTCCGGGACGAGGGCGGATTTCTCCTTCGCTCCGAAAACGAGGCTCACGCCTTCTATCCCGCGGACTTCATCCCTTTTCAATTCGGCATAGCAGCCGGTCACGACTATTGCCGCAGCGGGGTTGATGCGGTGCAGCTTGCGTATTTCGCTGCGGGATTTCTTGTTCGAGACTTCTGTGACCGAGCAGGTGTTGACAAGGTACACGTCCGCCTTCTCCCGCCAAGGAACGGCTTCGAAACCGGCTTTGATAAAGGCCCGTTCCCAGGTGGATGTCTCTGCATAATTGAGCTTGCAGCCCAGTGTCACGAACGCTATCTTCATGCCAGTAACAGAAATACGCAGGGGCGTTTGCCTATCTCGAAGTGCTCTTTTTTCCATTCGCCGACCCTTTTTGTACGAAGGGTGCAGGTGGGAAGCGTCAGGTCGGCTGCAATGCAGAGTCTGGTTCCCGCCGAAAGGCACTGAAGAAAGTCCTGGAAAAGGGAATCGTTCCTGTAGGGCGTCTCTATGAATATCTGGGTCTGCCGGTGGGCGGCGGAGCTTTTCTCAAAGCTACGTATGGCCTGCCTGCGGGCGTCGGTCTTTGCCGGCAGGTATCCGTTGAATGCGAAGGACTGCCCGTTCAGTCCGGATCCCATCAAAGCCAGCATCAGGGAGGATGGTCCGCAATGCGGGACCACTTCGATCCCCGCTCCGTGGCAGAGGGCCACGAGGACGGCACCGGGGTCGGCCACTGCCGGCAGTCCGGCTTCCGAGATCAGTCCGATATCCCGTCCCCCGTCGAAAAGGGCGAGAAGGGCCTCCGCTTCAGCCGGGGTGCTGTGTTCGTTCAGCAGATGGAAATCCAGATTGTCTATGTTGCCCTTGTGCCCGGCGCGGGAAAGGAAGCGGCGCGCGCTCCTTAATTCCTCGACCACGAAGCAATCCAGCTCCGGGATGATTCCGAGCACGGACCTGGGAAGGACCAGTTCCGGATCGTAGTCCCCGAGCGGGGTCGGTATCAGATGCAGGCGTCCCTTGCCGTCATTCATATTCTTCTTCTATCTTTATTGTCTTCATCTCTTCCTCCTTGATCTCCGCGTCTTTTTCCTTGCGCCTGAATATCCCTTTTATGAAGTCGGAGAACTTGTTGAATTCTTTCTGGTAAGACAGGCCGACGCCGTTCCTCTGCGAATAATCGAGGTAGCTCGTGTATTCGTCCGCCGAATGGGAGAACAGGTTGAGGCGGAACTTCCCGGGCTTGTCGAGCTTCACTTCGATGTCGAGGTCGCCGACCATGTCCCCGTTGGGATTGGTCGTGGTGCTGTACTGCCGGTTTCCTATGGTACCGTTGACCAGCACCCTGTTGTTGAACAGCTGGGTCGAGACCGCAACGTCGAATATGTCCGTACCCCTGTCGTTGGGATGGTAGCCGAGGCCGAGGTCGAGCGGAATGTCCAGCTTCTGCAGTATGTTGTTCAGCTGGTTTGACATGATTTCCGTGACGTTTGAGTACAGGATGTCGGTGTTGTTTACTATGCCGGATGCTTCGTTGGGAAGGAAGGTTCCGGTCACGAGCAGGGCGACGAACTGCCTCTGGATCTTGTCTTCGGTGTTCAGCGCGCTCTCGACGAGGGATTTGGTGGTCGGGTCGAGATCGGGGATGTTGATGGAGAAGGACAGCTGCGGGTTAACTATCTTGTCGTCGATCTTGATGCCGCATTCCACAGTCCTCCTGGTCGCCACCGACGTGGTGTCGGAGAGCAGGGTGGAAAGCTGTGTCTTCAGGGTGTAGACGGCTTCCACGTCGAGGTCGCTGTCCGGAAGTTCCCCGTTGAACTTGATCGAACTGCCTTCCTTGATCGAGAACTCCCTGTTGGCCAGTCCGAGGGCGACGAAGTTGTAGTGTCCTTCGGTTATGCTGTAGTCTCCGTTGACCGTGAAAATGTCATAGGCGGGCCTGAACTCGAGGTTCACAAGGCCGCTGCCGCGCACGGACATGACGTTGCCGGTGGATTTGTCTATCTCCAGCAGGGCGGTAAGGTCCTCGGTGGCGTTGATCCTGGCCCTGACGGTCAGGTCGCTGGTCTTTCGGGTCTTGCCGGAAGAGCGGCCCATCCTCGCCTCGTAGGGGTCGATGTAGACTTCCTTTTCTTCCTGCCGGAAAGTCAGAAGGTTCCTGGACGAGCTGACGGAATAACCGTTGAGCGGCACGTGGACCTGCCCGTCGTCCGAAGTCACGGCATCGACGTCAAGCTGCAGCTCTTCCAGCGCACCGGTCGCCTTGATGTTGCCGGAGGCGTAGAGGGAGCCGTAGAAGGCAGTGCCGTCTTCTTCGTCCAGGTCGAGTATCGTCATGTTGTCGAACTCGATGTCAGCGTCCAGCACCGGGCTATCGGAATTGAAATCAAGGCTGCCGTTTATGCTGCCCTGTCCGTCCCTTTCATCGGAGATGCTTACGTTGTCGAGGTATAAGCCGTTTTCGTCGAGGAAGAAGGGGCCGTCCAGCGTATAAGACGCGCCCGTTGGCCCAACGGTGATGAAAACTTCCTCAAGCTGGCCTCCGTTGCTCCCGAGGATCAGGCTGTCCAGCGGCCCCTGGGCTGTGAAACTGCCGCTGACCCGACCTCCGGTTTCGTTGAAGATTTCGGACAGGAAGGGCTGCGCGACGGCCAGACTGAAGTGGCTGAGGTTTGCAGTCGCGTCTATCGTGCGTTCCGTGGGGCTGAAGAAGCCGCTTGCGGTAAGGGCCTGCCTTCCGGAGTTGTTGTTTGCAAGTTCGAGGCGGTATTGCTCCGTAATCTCGTCCCAGTCGGCGCTGAGGCTGATCGAACCGATTTCGTTCCCGGCCACGGAGAGATTCTGTCCCGTGATTTCGGCCTCTATTCCCGAATTGCGTCCGGTAGGGGACAGTATGCGGCAAATGCCGTCCGCCGACCCGGCGAGGTCCAGGGGACGGACGAGGAAGTTGTCCACGGTGGAAAGGTCGAAATTGTCCATGGTGATCATCAGCGTGTCCGCCTTCCTCGGGGAAAGGCCTCCTTCCATGGCGATGGACTGTCCGCCGTTGGTGAGAAGGAACCTGTCCATGTCCAGTTCTCCGGCCCGCAGCCTTATTTCGCTTTCCCCGATATCCCACTGGTCGCCGTTCAGTTTGATGTAGGAATAAAGCGGACGGGCCTTGATTATCAGGGTGTCCGTCTCGTCCCTTGAGAAATCGCCCGTCAGGTATATCTCGCCGAAATCACTCTCCGTTCCGGCGTTGTCGTAGTGGAGGCCGAGGGCGAAGTTGTTGTCTTCCGCGTAGGCCGTGAGCGCCGCGTCCCTGAATCCGAGTCCGGCAACGCGCATTTCCTTTCCTGTGACTATGCAGTTGAGGCTTCGGTCAAGGTTGTCCAGTTCCAGGTCCAGACCTTTCAGGTAGTTTGCGCCGAAAGCGATGCGGGGGGATGTCATGCGGCCCTTAAGGATGCCGCGCTTGTCTATCTGCATCCGCAACGAGGTGCTGTCCGCGACGTACAGGCCGGGAATGAAATATGAAAGCAGGTCCCAGGAGTCGTGGAAGTTGAATTCAAGTTCCGATGTCCCGTGCGAAGAGGGCTTGTCCGTCGCCTTGTATAGGGCCGGCAGGTCCCGCCTTGTCGTGACTGCCTGTATGTCTTCCAGCAGTTCGCTGACAGGCCTGCTCCCGACGTAGCCTCCGTCCGCGAAGGACGAGTTGAACTGGATCCGGTGCACGTCGTCGTTGGAGTGTGATGCGATGCTAATATCTCCTATGTCCTTCAATCCTTCCTCGTTTTCAAGGGTGAACCCCTGGACGTCGATGTCTCCGATAAGGTCGCCTCTCCCTATTCTCATGAAGTTGGCGAAGACCTGGCCGGAGACCCTCGCCGTTTCACCCTTGTACAGATTCAGCGCGACGAGGTCCGAATAGCCCAGGTTCGCATAGAACTTGTACAGGGCGTTGCTTGTCTTTCCCGACAGGTTGAATATGCCCTGGAAGATGAAATTCAGGTTGGGGTCGTCGCAGATCAGCTTGCCGTCGAAGGCACTCCCGCTGAATCGCCCTGCCGCCGCAATGTTGGAGTAGTCGTAGCCGAAAGCCCCCAGTTTGCTTATGCGCAGGGAATCCACGATGACGGAAGGTCCGTCGTCGGCGAACGTCGCCTTGAGCCCGCCGTGCATGGTCAGGCCGCCGAGAAACTCCTTCCTGGTCAGCGTTCCTATCTGGAGGTCGTCCGAAGAGACAGTGCCGGAAACCTTGAGGGGTTCCTTTGCGGAGAGAAGGTCCCTCACTTCTGCACGTGCGGAAGCCTTTCCTATGCGGGAAGAAAGTCTCGCATTCATTTTCAGCTTGTTGAGCGGGCCGTTGCCATCGGCGTCGAGGACGAAGGTCCGTCCGGGGGCGAACCCCTTCAGGTCAGCCTTTACGCCGGGCGCCCACGCTGCCAGGAGCCTTTCGAGTGAGGACGTCGTGAAGGTAAGTCCTTCGACCTTTGCCGATGCGAGCATGGTCTCGATGTCAGGAATCCCCGTGGCACTTGCACTAACGCATCCCCTGACGCCGCTGTCCGCGTCAGTGAATTGCAGTTTGTCGACCTGCATGTCGTTGACATAGCCGCTGGCTTGCCCTCCATCCAGGAACAGGGTGGTGGAAAGCCCTTTGGGGAAGCCTGTATATGCGTAAAGGCTCTTCATCGAAAGGACCGACCCCTTGCCGATCTTTGCCCCTAGACGCACATTCTTGATAAAATCCCTGAATGCATAGGCATTCGCATAGTTCATCGTATAGCTCTTGAGCCTCAGGTCGGACCATTCGTCTATCAGGCGGAAATGGCTCACTTCGGTCTTGCCCATTCCGACCTTGGCACGTCCCGTCGCGCGTATTATCTCATATCCGCATTTTTCCCTTGCGACCAGGCGGTCGGCGACCCCGCTGACCCGGCTTCCGGCCATCCTCAGGTTATGTCCTTCCAGAGAGGCCACAAGATCCAGGTCCTGCCAGTCGATATGCGTTCCGTCGCAGGGCTGATGGGGGTGTGATGCATCCGAGAGGCGGAAACGGAAATTGCGTATCCGGACTTTTGATGCATCGAACACCTTGCCTTTTTCGACCGGAACTTCCGGAGGCTTCGGCATGCCGAATATCCTCGCCATGTTGTTCGGATATGCGCTCACGCCTATTTCGGTGACCAGATGCAGCATCGCCCCGTCTATGTCGATGCGCCCGATGTGAAGACCCTCTCCCGGGAGGAAATTCCCCAGCGACAGGGTCGCGGTCACAAGATCGGCGGAGAAGAGGGTGTCCGCGGGGACCCAGCCTTCCTCGTCTTTTTTGACGGGATTGTCGTCGAGTATAAGGACATCCTTCAGTATCAGGGCGTTGAAAGGACTGAAACGGGCCGATCCGATGCGGACTTTCCCTTCCAGCTTCTCGTCAAGGCCGGACAGTACTTTCGCCACGATACGGTCCTGTACCTCCGGCTGCTGGAGCGCGATAAGGACTCCGAGCAGCAGAAGCAGGAGAAGACCTGCGACGCGGGCGAGAATATGATAGGCTTTTTTGATGTCGATGCTATTTATGCAATCTACAAAAATAATACTTTTATCTCAGTTTTTTGTAAATTTGTGCCTCGAAAACTGACTGTAATGGCTGATTTGATTCTCGGCATAGAATCTTCCTGCGACGATACTTCCGCCGCCGTCCTCCGTGACCGCGTGATGCTTTCCAACGTCATTGCGAGTCAGGAGGTGCATCGCTCCTTTGGCGGCGTGGTCCCCGAACTCGCGTCGAGGGCCCATGAACTCAATATCGTTCCCGTTGTCAGCGAGGCCCTTGCAAGGGCCGGTGTGAAGCCCGGCGACCTGGATGCGATAGCGTTTACGCGCGGCCCGGGTCTTCTTGGTTCCCTCCTCGTCGGGACATCGTTCGCCAAGGCCATGAGCCTATCGCTGGACATTCCCATGGTCATGGTCAACCATCTGCAGGGCCATGTCCTCGCAAGTTTCATCCGTCAGGAGGGGGAGCCGGTGCGGGAGCCTTCCTTCCCGTACCTGTGCCTTCTGGTTTCGGGAGGCAACTCTCAGATTGTCAAGGTGAATTCGCCGCTCGATTTCGAGATTCTCGGCCAGACCATAGACGACGCAGTCGGCGAGGCCTTCGACAAGTGTTCGAAGATGCTTGGACTTGGATATCCTGGAGGGCCGGTCATCGACAGGCTCGCCAAAAACGGGGATCCGCTCCGCTTCAAATTCGCCAAGCCCCATATCCCCGGACTGGACTACAGTTTCAGCGGCATCAAGACTTCGCTGCTGTATTTCGTCAGGGATGAGATGGCAAAGGATCCTTCTTTTCTCGAGAACAACAAGGAGGACCTGTGTGCCTCCTTCCAGAAGACCCTTATCGACATCCTCATGGACAAGCTCCTCAAGGCGGTCCGGCAGACAGGCATCAGGGACATAGCCATCGGAGGCGGAGTCTCCGCCAACAGCGGTCTCCGCTCCCGTGTCGAGGAAGAAGGCCGCAAGCGCGGCTGGAACACCTGGCTTCCGCCTTTCAAGTTCACGACCGACAATGCCGCGATGATAGCCGTAGCTGGGTATTTCCATTACAAGGCAGGCGAACGCGCTCCTCTGGACATTGCCCCCGTCTCACGTATCTCCGACTTCTGATGAAAGAGATAGAGATACTCCTTTCTCCCGGACGTAACCCTTCCGAAGCGCAGCTCGTGGAAGAGGCCCGCAGGAAACTCGGGCTGCCTAAGGCCGCCGTCCCTTTCTGCGTCCCGGTCAAGCGCTCCATCGATGCCAGGAAAGATATCGTATGCCGCTGGAAAGTAGAGGCTTACTCCTCTCGTGATGAATACGTTCCATATGAACTTCCCCGGATGGAGGATGTCCGGGACAGGCCGGCGGTCGTGGTCGTCGGCGCGGGTCCTGCAGGACTGTTTGCCGCGGTGAAACTGGTCACTCTTGGCCTTCGTCCTGTCGTCCTTGAACGAGGGAAGGACGTGCATGCAAGAAAGACCGACATGGCCGCCCTTTCGCGTACAGGCCTTGTGGATCCCGATTCCAACTACTGCTACGGCGAGGGCGGCGCTGGAGCATTTTCCGACGGGAAACTGTACACGCGTTCCTCCAAGAGGGGAGACAACAGGGAAGTCCTCTACCGTCTGGTCGAGGCCGGTGCGTCGAAAGACATACTCATCGATGCGCATCCGCACATAGGAAGCGACAAGCTTCCCGCCGTCGTCGAAAACCTGCGCAAAGCCGTAGAATCATGCGGAGGGGAGTATCATTTCGGAGCGCGGGTGTGCCGTGTGGAAGGCTCCGACGGCGATTTTCTCCTCCACTGCGCCGACGGCCGCTGTTTCCGCGGGGTCAAGGTCATCCTTGCCACTGGGCACTCCGCGCGGGATGTCTATGAAATGCTTTCGTCCGCCGGAGGGCAGTTGCAGGCCAAGGGTTTTGCAATGGGCGTCAGGGTGGAGCATCCGCAGGAGAAGATCAATTGGATACGTTACGGAGGGCGATGGAACCCGCCGCTTCCCCCCGCGGAATACTCTTTCGTCGAGCAGGTGGACGGAAGGGGAGTGTTCTCCTTCTGCATGTGCCCGGGAGGCATACTGGTCCCTTCCCAGACCGAGCCCCGGACCATAGTCCTGAACGGCATGAGCAATTCTTCCCGGAGCGGGAAATTCGCCAATGCCGGAGTCGTGGTCCAGATAGAACCGGAAGACGTGCCTGGCGACGGCGCGATGCGGCTGATGGATTTCCAGCAGGAGGTCGAAAGGAAGATGTATGAATATGCGAGGCAGGCCGTCGAGGCCGGCGCGGAGCGGTCTTCCGGATCCGATTTCAACGTCCTTGCCGCTCCCGCCCAGAGGATGGAGGATTTCTGCGAAGGACGGCTCACGAAACGTCTTCCTGAAACTTCCTACCATCCGGGGATAGTCTCCGCTCCGCTTCATGAACTGCTCCCGGAGATGGTTTCCTCCCGCCTCAGGAAGGCTTTCCCTCGTATTCCGATGAAGGGTTATTACACCAACGCGGCCCTGCTTCTGGCCGTCGAGTCGAGGACGTCTTCCCCTGTCCGTATCCCGAGGGATCCCGAGTCGCTTGAGTATGTTTCCGTTCCGGGGATTTATCCATGCGGGGAGGGTGCCGGTTATTCCGGAGGCATCGTCTCTTCAGCGATAGACGGGATACGTTGCGCCGCAGCTGCGGCCGCTTCTATAAAGGGCTGATCTATTCAGATATAACTCCGCTCCCGAGCAGCTCCGGATATTCGGCGTTCGCCGGATCGTCCGCTTCTGCGGCATACCATGCGGCGAACTGTCCGGGCGTGATTCCCCTCTGCGGCGAATCGAAAATAATGAATAGACCGTTTTCGCGCATGAGAAGGGTCGCATCCTGCAGGGGCTGGCGGTAGCGTATCCGCACCCGGCATCTGAGAAGGCCCTTTCCCGGAGCGGGCAACAGGCCTTCCCTGAGCTGGTGAATCTCGTCCGTCGCAATTCGGAGCACGCTCCTGGATAGTCCGGGATGCGTATGGCCCTCTCCGACGAAGACGCGGTTGGAGGCGATGTCGTTTCCTATTACGAAAAGGGATTCCTTGTGTCCTCCTACCGCGAGCCCCTTTCTCTGTCCTATCGTGTAGAACTGGGCCCCGTCGTGCGTGCCGATGATCTTTCCGTACGGATTGTCCTTGTGCCGTGTCTTTTTGACGTGGTGCTTTCCCGAGCGGTAGGTTTCAGTCTCGAAGCTGATGTCGTAGCGTACCGGGCGGGCGAGCATCGCGAGCTCCTCGCCGGATAGGGCGGACAGCCTTTCCGGATCGTATGCATTGGGCTTTGCCCCGCCGTCAGGCTTCTCTTCGGATATGTACGAACTTATCATCCTAGCAGGGGAGCCGTCCGCAGTCAGTGACGAGAGCAGGGCTTCCTGCTCCCTGTAGAGGGCGTCATCTTCGAAGTATTTCGGATACACTTCGACTATTTCCCCTTCCTTCGGGCTCAGTTTCTGCTTGAGGAATGTCGGAAGGTCCACCTTGCCGACGAAGCAGATGCCCTGCGAGTCTTTCTTGTCCGCTGACGGAAGATCCGCTTCCGCGGCTATTGCGCGCACTTCGCTCTTGAGCATTCCCCCGATAGGAAATATGGCTTTGGACAGTTGCTCCTGGGTCAGCTGGCAGAGAAAATAACTCTGGTCCTTGCCGGGATCGACGCCTTCGAGAAGGCGCCATGCGGGAGTTCCGTCCGCTGATGGGGCCGCTTCCTTGCGGCAGTAGTGCCCCGTCGCCACGGCATCCGCGCCGAGACGCGTTGCTGCCTTCAGGAAAGCGTCGAACTTTATCTCCCTGTTGCAGAGCACGTCGGGGTTGGGCGTCCTGCCGCGGGAGTATTCGTCGAACATGTAGTCCACGACCCGGGCCCTGTACTCCTTGCTGAGGTCCACGAAGTAGAAGGGGATGCCGATCTTTCGGGCGACAAGCTCGGCCACGAACCTGTCTTCCTCCCACTCGCAGTCCCCATGCAGTGTGGCGTCGGCGTCGTGCCAGTTCTGCATGAACATGGCGAAAACGTCGTATCCCTGCCTCTTGAGGAGCAGGGCTGCGACGCTGGAGTCCACGCCTCCGGAAAGTCCCACGCAAATCTTCATATCCATGCAAATATACGTCATTCCCGCCATTCGCCAAGCCGCTGATTTGCGTTTTTTACGGATAATTGCTATGTTTGAGAGTTTTTAACACTTTTCCTGATGGTCAGAAAAGAAATTAGAGCTTCTTTCGTGGAGTATGCCTCCATCGATGAAATGATTCCCGAAGACCGCGAACTCGCAGCGGAAGCCATCGATGCGATGAAGGGTTCTTATGCTCCTTATTCCCACTTCAACGTCGGAGCGGCCGTCCGCATGTCCAACGGGCAGATAGTCAAGGGCGCCAATCAGGAAAATGCAGCTTTCCCGTCGGGACTCTGCGCCGAACGGACCGCGATGTTCGCTGCCGGAGCGAAGTATCCGGACAAGGACATGAAGAGCATAGCCCTCGTCGGCGGGGTGTACGGTCGCATAACCGACGCTCCCGCAACTCCTTGCGGAGCCTGCCGTCAGGTAATGGCCCAGTATCAGACCAAGGGCGGCGGAAAGATGTCCGTCATCATGATTGGCGCGAAGCGTATCTGGAAGTTCGAGAAGGTGGACGATATCCTCCCGCTTATCTTCGACAGCATCTGATCTCTACAGCCCCCAGTCGGAGGGCACGCACTGGCTTTTTATGTCGGATGTGACAGCCGGGAAGAATTCCAGGCCGGTCCGCCGTTCTATTTCCGCGATTGAGACGGCATAGTCTTTCAGCTCGGCTGAGGCGCTGTCGGGGATGATCGAGTCGAACCAGAAACCTATGGCCTTCAGTTCCGAGGCGCTGCAGTCCTGGACCCTTTTCCCGGAGTTGCCGCTACGGGTCCTGAGCAGTATCTTGTACTGGTTTGTGGGCATCTCAACCTGTTTTGACCACTGGCTGTGCTCGCCATAATTGCAGGCGTCATATTCTATCCACGTAGGATCGCCGTAGTAGCAGCCGCATACGACGTAAAGGGTGTCGGAGCAGATTTGCGTTCCGCGGTGATAGTGATAATTCTCCGTCTTGGACCAGAGTTCGGCAAAGCGCGGGGCCCTCGACCCGATCTGGGGCGCGATGTTGACGGGGTAGAAAGTCTGGATGTTCATTTCGCTGTCCGCGCCGCCCCTGCTCGCAGACATGCAGAGATGTCCCTTTGTCCATGAGAAGCCCTGGCTCTGCCTTGCGGTATAGGACCAGTACTGGTATCCGCTGTCTTCTATGTTCCAGATTATGGACTGTTTCTCTGTCGGAAGGCCCGGGTACTTCTGCCAGGGGTCCGGCGAAGTCCGCCCCCCGTTTCCTTCAGCGTAGATGGAATGCATGGGGAATGCCACCCAGATGGGGTTGTGCCGGCGGGTGTCGTAGCAGAAGGAGAAGTTGCGCACGGACTTGTTGGTCCGGACCGTATGCGTGTAGAGGGTGCTGGAACAATAATCTGAATTTGTCGACGGAGACGGATTCTCGACGTATTTGTTGATTCTGCCGGGATCCCCCTGTCCGCTGCTTTCGCCTGATCCGCCTTCGCTGCCGCCCTGGCCTTGCTGGCCGGAGTTTCCGCCGGAGGTGATCAGGATGTCATCTATGTTCGCGCCGTATTTGTAATCGGGATAGGGGACCAGCAAGGTGAATTTCAGTGTGAAAGAAGCCGTTCCTTCAGGAATGGAGAAACTGCAGCTGACCTTTTCCCAATTGTTGTATGTGCCTTTGAAATTGAAATCAAGGGTCTGGGACGCGCCGGCCGCAATCACCTCGATACTCATCTCGCTCTTGCCCTGCATTGCCCCGAGGCTCAGGTTGAAATCCGTCCTTCCGCACGTGGAGATGTTTTCGAAGACGAGATAGCCGTAGGTTTTGCTGCTGGTCAGGTAAGTCATGCGGACGTAGCCCGCTCCGGTCGCTCCTTCGTATGTGCCGTTGTTCCCTTTCGATCCGTAGTTGTCATTCCTGATGCTGGCATTGAGGCCGTTCAGTGAAACGCCGCTGTCGAAATTCTCGCTGAACACGGTGATAAGTTCCAGGGGCTGGGTTCCTCCGCCTTCGCCTGAACCTTCATTTCCCTGGCCCTGCTGGCCTTCGCCGCCTTCCTGGCCTTCGCTGCCTTCGTTTTCACCGCCCCCGCCGTTTTCGCCCTGGCCTCCTTCGTTCCCGTTGCCTTCTCCGTTATCGCTCTGTTCCGTGTCGTCGGGGCGGACCGGATCCAGCGTTCCGGGGTCGCAGCCGAAGATGACCAGCGAAGCTATTGTCGTAAGTATCAGAATTCTTTTCATATAAACTTTTACCTTGATTGACAAAGTTATAAGAAAAATCCAAAAGTTCCCTGCTTTTTTGCTTTTATGATTTTATTGCCTAATTTTGCAACGGGAAAGTCGTACACGACCAGCTCCCTCTGAACTCCCCCAGGGCAGGAATGCAGCAAGGGTAGGAGGTCGTAGCGGTGCGATGTGCTAAGCTTTCCCTTTTTTCATGACTTCTGACATTCTCATAATAGGCGGAGGCGCATCGGGCCTGATGGCTGCGTACAGCGCGGCGGACGCCCTCGTTTCGAGAGGGTCCGATGCCTCCGTGACCGTGCTGGAGAAGATGCCCCGTCCCGGACGCAAGATAATGATAAGCGGCAAGGGACGCTGCAATTTCACCAACCTGAAGGACTGGAACGACTTTTCCGTCCATGTGCGCTCGAAGCCCAATGTCCTGAAATCTTCCTTTTACAATCTCACGCCCGAAGCCGTGATTTCCTTTTTCGAGGAGTACGGGATGAAGACGGTAGTCGAGAGGGGAGACCGGGCTTTTCCCGCCTCCTATCATGCTTCCGACGTTGTGGACACCCTTGTCGGGGCATGCAGGAGCAAGGGTGTGAAGATTGTTGCCGGGACGGAAGTGTCTGCCGTTGAAGCCCTCCAGGGCGGTTTTTCCGTCACGGCGACTGACGGTAGCCTCTGGAAAAGCAAGGTCCTTGTCATAGCCACGGGCGGCCTCAGTTATCCCGGAACGGGCTCGACCGGCGACGGATATAAATGGGCCGCTGGGACAGGGCACAAGATAGTCCCGACTTTCCCTTCGCTTACCGCTCTGGTGCCGAAGGGATATAAGATCTCCGGACCGGACGCCCTGAGGCACATCGACCGTTCGGAGCCCCTTTCAGAAAGCGGCGGGAAATTCTGCGGAGTCAGCCTGAAGAACGTCGGGGTACGTCTTTTCGTCGAAGGGACCCTCGCAGGAGAAGAATTCGGTGACCTTGATTTCACCGATGGAGGGATCGAGGGACCGGTGGGATTCCTTCTGAGCAGGAAAGCCGTAAAGTCCCTTCTCGGTGGCTCCAGGGTCGCACTGGAGATAGATCTTAAGAGCGGAGTCCCGGCGGAGGAACTTTCCGACAGGGTCGGTTTTCTTTGGAAAACAGTTTGTTCCGATCCGCGCAGCCGTTCGATCAAGGAAAAGGAGAAAGTCCGCATCCTGCTCGGAAAGCTCATGCCATGGGACCTTATTCCGGGCTTTCTCGAGACCAATCCGCAGTTGCTTAAAACCAGGAAGGAAAAGGGCGGACGTACCGTGACGACTTTCAATGTGGACGCGCTTCCCGCGGCCCTGCGCTCCTGGCGCTTCGAGATAGCCGGCTATGTCGGATATGAGCGCGCCGTCATAACTGCCGGAGGGGTAGATACTTCCGACATTGTTGCAAAGACGCTTGAATCGCGGATCGTGCCGGGCTTGTATTTCTGCGGGGAACTCCTTGACCTCGATGCGGACACCGGCGGGTACAATCTCCAGATAGCCTTCTCCACCGGAGCCATGGCCGGCAGGTCGGCTGCGCTTTCAATACTGGACAGATAGCATGAAACAGATTTATTTCGCCTGCGGCTGCTTCTGGGGCGCCCAGCATTTCTTCTCCGGCGTGGACGGCGTACGCTCGGCCGTATGCGGCTATGCGAACGGCAATTCGGACATCGCGCCTTCCTACAAGGAAGTCTATACGGACACGACCGGTTTCGCTGAAACGGTCCGCGTCGATTATGACGTGAAGCGGATCAGCCTCGGCGAGCTTCTTGAACTGTTCTCCACCATAATCGACCCTCTTTCCCTTAACAGGCAGGGCGAGGACTGCGGGACCCGTTACAGGACGGGCATATATTATAAGGGTAAGGAAGACGCTGCCGTCGCCGAAGAGTTTCTCTCTTCTCTCGGGAAGAGGCTTGGGGCCGCTCCCGTCGTGGAACTGTGCCCGCTGAAATCCTTTTTTCCCGCCGAAGAGTATCACCAGGACTATCTCGTGAAGAATCCGGACGGCTACTGCCACATTCCGCTGAAGACATTCGCTTATCTCCGCCTCTGGCAGGATCTTAAGCTGATGCTTGGGGACGAGGCCGACTCGGTAGCGAGGATGGCCAACATCTGCGCCCTGGTCTCGGAGCGCATGCATTTCTTCTGGACTGGCTTTTACAGGGTGTCCGGGGAGGAACTCGTCCTAGGACCTTTCCAGGGACCCACAGCCTGCTTCCGTATCCGCTACGGCAGGGGAGTATGCGGCACGGCCTGGAAAGAGCGCCGTACCGTCGTCGTGCCCGACGTGGAGGCCTTCCCCGGCCACATCGCATGCAGTTCCCTTTCCCGCTCGGAGATCGTCGTCCCGGTCTATTCCGGGAATGAAATCACGGCAGTCCTGGACATAGATAGCACCGAACCATCGACCTTCGACGACACCGACGCCCTCTGGCTCGGGAAAATAGCCGCTTTGGTTTGAATTTAAGCAGCAACTACTGCGATTATTTGATTATCCCCGTTACCGCATTCGTAGATATGGGTGCATCCGCAGAACGGGCACACAACCACCTTGCCCCAACGCTGCTCGTCTCCTGAATTATCCGCCATGCTTGTGTTTCCTGCGGATCCTGCCGAGGGCAAAGGTGGTCCGGGGGCGTGGCCTCCCGCGGCCCGGACACTTTCCGCCCTCGGCAAATAAAAAAGGGGATGGCCTTTTGAGTCATCCCCTTTCCATGAGCCACTTAGCAGACTCGAACTGTTGACCTGCGCGTTACGAATGCGCTGCTCTACCGACTGAGCTAAAGTGGCGTGGGCTGCAAATATAGGAATTATTTATTTTTTCTGCAATTTTGAGATCATATTGATGAGCACGGTGCCCAGGATCCCGGCGCAGACAGATCCCAGGAGGACTGCAATCTTTCCGGCATCCCGCATGTGCATCATGACATCCTGCGACTGGTCTCCGAATGAGAGCGTATCCACGAAGATGGACATCGTGAATCCGATTCCGCCGAGGCATGCGACCGCGAAGAACATCGGCCAGGAAGCCTTGTCGGGCATGCTCCCGACTTTTGCTTTGATTGCGGCCCAGCTGAAGAGGGTTATCCCCAGAGGCTTGCCGAGCACGAGGCCGAGGAATATGCCCATCGAGACGCTGCCGAGGGCTGCGTCATAGCTGAAGATGTTGAAATACGATGCGTCCGTGATTTCGACTCCCGCGTTCGCAAGCGCGAAGACAGGCATGATCAGGAAATTGACCCAGGGGCTGAGGGCGTGCTCGACCCTGTAGCTCATGTCCATGGCTCCGCTCGCTATCTTGTCCAGCTCGCGCAGGCAGTGCTTCTGGGGCCCGTTCGGGAATTCCCTGTCGTCGTCGACGTTGTCGAAACGGTCGATCATCGCGATATAGCGGTTCCTCTTGTGAAAATACTGAGCCCGGTTGTATCTAGGCGTCGCAGGGATGAGGAAGGCCATCACGACTCCGGACATCGTGGCATGAATCCCCGAATAGTAGAACAGGACCCAGACCACGATCGCCAGGATGATGTAAGGAGCCATGCTCTTTTCTCCCAGTTTCCTCAGAAGGAAGGTCAGCAGGATCACTGCCAGGGCGACGCACAACAGCCCCAGGCGGATGCTGCCGCCGTAGAACAGGGCTACAACCAATATCGCTATGAGGTCGTCAGCGATTGCAAGGGCTGTCAGGAACACCTTCAGGGAAACAGGAACCTTGTCCCCGAGCACTGAAAGGATGCAGACGGCGAACGCTATGTCGGTCGCCGTGGGTATCCCCCATCCGGAAGAGGCGGCAGTGCCGTGGTTGATGACCGTGAAGATCAGGGCGGGCAGGATTACTCCACCGAAAGCAGCGATTACGGGCATGATGGCTTTCTTGGGAGAAGAAAGCTCCCCATAGGCTATCTCGCGCCTTATTTCCAGTCCGACGGTGAAGAAGAATACCACCATCAGGATGTCGTTGATGAATTTTTCGACCGTCATTCCCCGCGGGAATAGCAGGTCCACGTTGCCCATCTCGTTGAAGAGATGGATCTGCATGTTTGTCTCCAGAACTCCGCGGTACAGTTCACGTGTGGCCGGGATGTTGGCCAGGAGCATCGCTGCGATTACGCAGGCAAGCAGCAGCACACCCTGGAACCAGGGCTTTTTGGAAAGCGCATCGCTGCGCCGGTTGAAGTTGAGCAGATTTCTGTTCCAGGTGTAGATAGGAATCAGTTTCATCTCTAAAGTATATCTATCTCTTAAAAGAGCCTGCCGTTGTTGAATTTTGCGGCGAGCCTTTCTCTCTTGAATTTATCCTCCAGTTCGGCGAACTGCCTCTTGGTGTCGAGGGTGAAAGATCCCTGGGCTATCCATGCGAAATATGAAGGGTCGGTCTCGAATACCTGACGAGCGGTCTTCCCCTTGTGCTTGCCGAAGTTGACGACTGGCTCTCCGGCGTCGTTGTAGATAAGATGTCCGGAGAAGTCCACATACTTCCTTCCGACGAAGGCGGCAAGGCTCTGTACATCGTTCTTGAGGGTATCGGGATAGCGGTCCAGCTGGGCCTTGAGCACCTCGTATGTGGCCACGGTGTCGGCTTCTGCGGTGTGCGCATTTTCGAAATCCTCTCCGCCGCAGTAGAACCTGTATGCGGCCCTGAGGTTCCTGGGCTCCATGGCGTGGAATATGTTCTGCACGTCGACCATCAGCGGCTCGTGCAGGTTGATCCCTGCGTCCACTCCCTTGTACTTGCGAGCCCTTTCGATTTCTTCAGCCAGCATAGGAAGGTCGAACTTGGCGGAATTGAACCCGGCCAGATCGCTGTCGGCGAGCCACCCGGCGATTTCGGGAAGGACCTCGAAGAAGCGCGGGCAGCCCGTGAGCATGTCGTCCGTGACTCCGTTGACCTTCGACGCCTCGGGGGCGATATGCCTCTGGCTTTCCGTTTCGTAGTCCCAGGGAAGTATCTTCCATGTCTTTATACGGTTTTCCCCGTCGGGGAACACCTTTACGAAACTGAGTTCGATAATTGAATCCGCAGGAATGTTCAGGCCCGTGCTTTCGATATCGAAAAAGAGCAGGGGCCTTTTGAGGTTAAGTTGCATCTCAGTGTCTATGAAACCATTATCGGCATTATTATGCCGCAAATCTTTTCGCTCTCGGCTTCTTCTTCGGCGGGAACGACCAGCGCTGCACGCCTTGCGTCCGCGAATTTCATCACTATGGTCTCGCAGCCCATGTTGCCGAGGATGTCGATGAGGAACGAGGACTTGAAGCCTATGCCGAGGTCGTCGCCGTTGTATTCGCAGGCGATCTTCTCGTATGCGGCGAGATTGAATCCTATGTCCTGGGCCGTGATCTCGAGCTGGCCGTTCTTGAGGTCGAACTTGATGTGGTTCGAGGCCTTGTTGGCACAGACGGCGACGCGGCGTATGGTGTTGAGCAGCTGGCTGCGGTCGATCTTGAGGATGTTGGCGTTGTTCTGCGGGATCACGTCACGGTACTTGGGGTACTTGCCGATGACGAGGCGGCAGACCATCATCGTGCCTCCGAACTTGAAGACCACGGTCTTCGCGTCGAACGTGGCTTCGACCTCCGTGTCTTCCTTCCCGATTACGGACTTGAGGACGTTCGCAGGCTTCTTGTGGAGGATGAAGGATGCCTTCTGGGCAGCCTTGACATCGTTTGCCGTGTAGCAGATCAACTTGTGCGAGTCGGACGCCACGAAGGTCGTTGATTCGGTGTCGATATCGAAGAAGATACCGTTCATCTGGGGACGCATCTCGTCGTCGGCGGTCGCATAGATGGTACCGTTGATGCCGTCCAGGAGCGTCTGGGCGGGGAAGACGACGGTCTGTGCGCTCTCGTCCGCGCCGCTGATCTCGGGATAGTCCTCGGCAGGGAAGTAGGGCAGGGTGGAGTTGCCGCTGTTCCATGCGCATTCGAAGGAGATGTCATTGATGGTGCGGATGCGGACAGGCTGGTCGGGAAGGACCTTGAGAAGTTCGGTTATATGGCGCGCGGGCACTGCGATGCTGCCTTCTTCCGCGGCGTTGTCCACCGGAATGGAGGTACGCAGCGTGAGCTCTTGGTCGGAGGCGGTGATTTCCAGCATCCCGTCCTTCTGGACGAACAGGAAATTGTCAAGTATGGGCAGTGCGGGCTTGGCGGGGATGGCTTTGATCACATCCATCAGGGCCTTGAGCAGTTCGGCGCTAGATACGTTGAAATCCATAATCACATATTTAATATGTGGCAAATTTACTAATTTTTCCCGGATAATGGCACGCATTTTGAGTTTTATTCCGGCGGAAAATATAGAATCTAACATAAAATGAACAAGAACGTGCTTACAATCATTATTTCCGTGCTCCTGAGCGGCCTCGCCGCCTTCGGAGTTGCAAGTGCCACGGCCTCTTCGAGCGAGGCGGCGCCTGGCCAGACCGTCGTGTCGGCTGACGGAGCTGCGTACCGTACTGTCAATTTGGCACAGACCGATTATCCCGATTTCACCTATGCGGCTGAATCCGCCGTTGATGCCGTTGTCTTCGTCAAGGTCACCATCAAGACCCAGCAGCAGTACCAGATGATAGATCCTTTCTTCCGTTTCTTCTTCGGGGACGAGGGGACGCCCCAGACCCGCGAGCGTGAGCAGCAGGGGAGCGGATCCGGCGTCATCATCCGCAGCGACGGCTACATAGTCACGAACAACCACGTCGTCGCCAACGCCACGAAGGTCGAGGTTACGCTCAACAACAACAAGACATACGAGGCGCGCGTGATCGGCACCGACCCTGCGACCGACGTCGCCCTCATCAAGATAGAAGCTTCCGGCCTGCCCACGATCGAGTTCGCCGACAGTGACAAGTTGCGTCTCGGGGAATGGGTCCTCGCGATCGGGTCGCCTCTCGGCGAAGAACTCCGTTCGACCATCACCGCAGGCATCGTCAGCGCGAAGGGCCGTTCGATGCCCAATTACAACGGCGAATTCAAGATCGAGTCCTTCATCCAGACCGATGCCGCCGTCAATCCGGGAAACTCCGGAGGCGCCCTTGTCAATAAGGCCGGCCGCCTTGTCGGAATCAACACTGCCATCGTCTCCACGACCGGGTCCTATACCGGCTACTCCTTCGCAGTGCCTTCCAACATAGTGAAGAAGATCGTCAGCGACCTTATCGATTTCGGCTCCGTCAAGAGGGCCAAGCTCGGCGTGACTATGAGCCCGGTTACCGACAAATTGGCCGAAGAGTTGAAACTTTCTTCTCTCGACGGCGTATATATTGTGGAAGTTTCGAAGGGCGGAGCTGCCGACAAGGCCGGAATCAAGAAAGGCGACGTGCTCGTCTCCATCGATTCCACGGCACTGAGGACCACTTCTTCCGTACAGGAGAAGGTCAACAGCTTCCATCCGGGCGACAAGGCCGTCGCGACCGTGATCCGCGGGGGAAAGAAGATTGAACTCGAGGTTACGTTCCAAGGCACCATGGAGGAGACCGGCACCGTTGCCGACGACGGCACGACCGCCTTCTACGGAGCCAGGCTTAAAGCCGCCGACAAGGACAAGCTCGCATCCCTGAGGCTCAAGCAGGGGGTTGAAGTGGTCTCCGCGGGAAGCGGAAAACTGGCCGAGGCCGGAGCGACGGACGGATTCATCATCCTCTACGTCAACGACCAGCCCGTCTCGAAACCTTCCGATGTCGTCGAACTGGCGAAGAAGAGCAAGCGTACCGTCCTGATTGAAGGTGTCAGTGCATCCGGACGCACCTCCTACTTCGGCTTCGGCAAGGAAGAATAGGGCATACGGTCCGTGATACGTTTGAATATCGCAGCCGCTGCCGGCTGCGATATTTTTTATTTTGACATATGAGACAACTTAAGATCACAAAATCCATCACCAACCGCGAGAGCGCGTCCCTGGACAAGTATCTCCAGGAGATAGGCCGCGAAGAACTGGTCTCTCCCGAAGAGGAAGTTGAGCTTGCGCAGAGGATACGCAAAGGCGACCAGGAAGCCCTGGAGAAGCTTACGAGGGCGAATCTCCGTTTCGTGGTGTCGGTGGCCAAGCAATATCAGAACCAGGGTCTCAGCCTGCCCGACCTTATCAACGAGGGTAACCTGGGGCTTATCAAGGCTGCCGAGAAATTCGACGAGACCCGCGGCTTCAAATTCATTTCCTATGCCGTGTGGTGGATCAGGCAGTCCATCCTCCAGGCCCTTGCCGAGCAGTCGAGGGTGGTGCGCCTGCCTCTGAACCAGGTCGGTTCGCTGAACAAGATCAACAAGGCCCTCGGCAAGTTCGAGCAGGAAAACGAGCGCCAGCCTTCGACGGAAGAACTGGCCGAAATGATCGATATCCCCAAGGACAAGATTGCAGATACCCTCCGCGTTTCGGGCCGTCACGTCAGCGTGGACGCTCCTTTCGTCGAGGGTGAGGACAACAGTCTTCTCGATGTCCTGCCGAATGATGATTCCCCCATGGCGGACAAGGGTCTGACCAACGAGTCCCTGAGCACTGAAATCGACCGCGCCCTCCAGGTACTTACCCCGAGGGAGAGGGAGATCATCCGCAGCTTCTTCGGAATCGGCTGCCAGGAAATGACTCTCGAGGAGATCGGTGAGCGTCTCGACCTGACGCGTGAGCGCGTGCGCCAGATTAAGGAGAAGGCCATCCGCAAGTTGAAGAAACCTTCCGCAAGCAAGCTGCTGAAGACATATCTCGGATAAATGACCCCGGAAGAAATCCTGCTTTCAAAGGCCTCAGAGGTCTTGAAAGCCTTGTATGGCGCGGATGTGGACGCCTCGGCTCTCCAGATCGGCATTACCAGGAAAGAATTCGAGGGAGACTACACACTTGTGGTCTTTCCTCTCCTCAGAATATCCCACGCTTCGCCCGAGGCCACCGGAACTGCCATCGGGCAGTGGCTGGTCGACAATTGCCCCGAGGTCGGCGGTTTCAACGTCGTCAAGGGGTTCCTGAACATCCTGCTGTCTCCGGCCTACTGGGTGGAAGCCCTGCAAGCCCTGTCCGCAGACCCTTCTTTCGGCCATCTCCCTCCAACCGGGAAGACGGTCATGGTCGAGTTCTCCTCGCCCAACACCAACAAGCCCCTGCATCTGGGTCACATCAGGAACAACCTGCTCGGAGCCAGCGTCTCCAACATACTCGAAGCTGCCGGGAACAAAGTGATAAAGGCCACCCTTGTCAACGACCGCGGAGTCCATATCTGCAAATCCATGTACGCATGGCTCAAGCGTTTCGACGGGGCCACCCCCGAATCCACCGGGAAAAAGGGCGACCATCTTGTCGGCGACTGCTATGTCGAGTATGCGAAGATGGAGAAGGAAGACCCTTCCGTCATAGATGACGTGCACAAGATGCTGGTGGACTGGGAAGCCGGGGATCCTGAAGTCAGGGCTCTGTGGGCCAGGATGAACCAGTGGGTTTTCGACGGGTTCGACCAGACGTACAAGGCTCTCGGCATCTCATTCGACAGGACCTACTACGAGCACGATACCTACCTTCTCGGCAAGGAACTCGTGCAGAAGGGACTTGACATGGGCGTTTTCGTCAAGGATCCCGACGGCTCCGTATGGTGCGACCTGACTTCCGACGGACTTGACAGGAAGATTGTGCAGCGCTCCGACGGCACGTCCGTCTATATCACTCAGGATCTCGGCACCGCGGAGAAGAGATTCTCCGAGTACAGCCTCGATTCCCATGTGTATGTGGTCGGTAACGAGCAGGACTATCATTTCCAGGTCCTCAAACTTATACTTGGCAAGCTGGGCTTTGACTGGGCGCAGAGGATATTCCATCTCAGCTACGGCATGGTGGAACTTCCCGAGGGCAAGATGAAAAGCCGTGAGGGCACGGTCGTCGACGCGGATGACCTCATAGAAGAGATGTACCTCCAGGCCAAGGCCACTTCCGAAGAGTCCGGAAAGCTCGAGGACCTTCCCGACAGCGAAAAGGAAAGTCTGTACAGGAAGATAGGCCTGGGCGCGCTCAAGTATTTCATCCTCAAGGTGGATCCCAAGAAGACCATGCTCTTCGACCCTAAGGAATCGATCGACTTCAACGGCAATACGGGCCCCTTCATCCAGTACACCCACGCGCGCATCCGCTCCATCCTCCGCAAGGCCGCGTCCCAGGGTTTGCAGGCCGGCATCGCCGGATCTGTGGCCATGAGCGCAAAGGAAATACGCATCGTGAAACTGCTCGGACTGCTCCCTTCGAAGGTCCGTGAGGCCGCCGATTCGTTCTCTCCCGCCGTCCTTGCGAACTATTCCTACGAGCTTGCCAAGGACTTCAACCAGTATTACCATGATACACCCGTGCTGCGGGAAGAAGATCCTGCATTGCTCAGCATGAGGCTCGCCCTCATCGACGCCGTCTCGCGTGTCCTTCGTTCCGCAATGGCGCTTTTGGGCATAGATCTTCCCGACAGGATGTAGTCCTTTTATCTTTTTTCAAAAAAAAGACGTCTGAAGGTTGCTCTTTGCAAATATTTGACTTAATATTGCAGCACAAACAGGAATGATTATGAAACAAGATACGAAGAAGAGACACGTCGTCAGCCAGGAGAACATGTCGGAAGAAGTAGCAGCGGCCTTTGCGGAAAAGTATCCCAAGGGCTTCAATGACTATCTCCCCGATCTCGTAAAGTACCCCAAGCCCGACGGTTCGCACTTTTACGCCGTTACTATCGAGATTCCGGACGCCATTTATCTCGTGAAGATAAAGGTCCGTACAGACGACCTCGAGGATATCGAGCGCTGGCTGGAGGGTGAAGAGGACGCCGAGAACGAACAGGTCGCCGGATCCACCGCGGATTCCCCTGTCGAGGGCGAGACCCTGCCCGACGACAATATTGGCCAGTACGGCGGTTCGGATGATGATTCACCGGAAGGTATCTGAGAAGAATCTTCTTCTGATTCTTTCTCTTTTTGCAGGTGTTTTCTCCGGCCTGGCCGCCGTCCTCCTGCAAAGAGCCATCGCTCTGCTGCAGAGGTTGCTTTCTCCTCTGATGCAGGGCGGCTTTTCTTATCATTCCCTATGGATGCTCGTCCTTCCCGGGCTGGGAATGATGATTTCCCTCCTTCTCCTTCGTTTCGTCATCCGCGACGATATCGGGCACGGAGTCACGAGGGTCCTTTATTCGATTTCCCGCAACGAGTCGAGGATACGGCCGCATAACATCTGGTCCTCGATGCTTACCAGTGCCGTGACGATAGGATTTGGCGGTTCCGTAGGCGCCGAGGCACCCATAGTATACACCGGCGCCGCGATCGGTAGTAATATCGGACGCCGTTTCGGGCTGTCATGGAGGAATGTGACCATCCTTCTCGGCTGCGGGGCGGCAGGAGCCATCGCCGGTATTTTCAAGGCCCCTCTCGCCGGGATACTGTTCACGCTCGAGATCCTGATGTTCAACATCTCGATGTCGTCCATGATGCCGCTCATGCTGGCATCGGTGTCGGCATCCGTCGTTGCCAGCCTTCTTCAGGGCACAGGCGCCGTTTTCGCTTGCACCCTCGAACCGTTCGCGATGCGGAACATCCCGTTTTACATCATCCTCGGGGTGGTTGGCGGTTTCTGCTCCCTGTATTTCACGAGGACGACGCTCCGTCTCGAGGATCGTTTCTCGAAACTCTCCAATCCCTGGCTCCGCTGGCTGCTTTGTGCCTTCGGCCTAGGCCTTGCGATATTCCTCCTTCCGCCTCTCTTCGGGGAAGGCTACGGAACGGTCAAGTCCCTTCTCGCGGGGAACGTTTCTTCCGTGATGGAATCATCCCCCCTGGCCGGAATCCTTTCGGGAACGTGGGGCATACCGTTGTTCTTCACCCTGGTTTTCCTCCTGAAGGTCTTCTCCATGACCCTGACCAATGCCGGCGGGGGAGTGGGAGGTACTTTCGGTCCGACCCTCGTCGTCGGGGCAATCGCCGGTTTCGTGCTTGTCCGTTCGATGAACATCCTGCTTTCGGGCTCCGGATTCGTCCTCCCAGAACAGAATTTCGTACTTGTCGGGATGGCAGCCCTCATGGCCGGAGTCATGCAGGCTCCGATGACGGCGATCTTCCTTATCGCCGAGATTACGGGTGGGTACGACCTCTTCCTTCCCTTGATCATTACGTCCACGGTCTCATACGGAGTCACACGTATCTGGGAACGCTATTCGATTTATACCAAGCGGCTTGCGCAGAAAGGTGAGCTTCTCACCCACGATCAGGACCAGGCGGCGCTGGCCCTCCTGCGGACGGAGGACCTTGTCCGGGACAAATATCCGCGCATCGGCCCGGAGGCCACGCTGCGCGAAGTGCTGGACGTGGTCTCGAACACGACGACCCAGGTGATTTCCGTCGTGGACGCCGACGGGCGTTTCCAGGGCATGCTGGACGTGAACTCACTGCGTCCGATCATGTTTGACTCGGAGTTGTATGACGGCACGAGGGTTTATAACCTGATGGAACAGCCCGCGGCCGTCATCTATGCGGATGAGGCGCCGGATTCAATCATGCGCAAGTTCGACTCTACGGGCGCCTGGCGTCTTCCCGTGCTGACACGTGACGGGATATATCTCGGATTCATCTCCAACTCCCGGCTTCTGATGGCATACAGGCAGGAGCTCCGGCAGATTTCAGAAGACTGACTACATGAAAGATATCTACATCGATTGGATCGCAGGCCGCCTCCAGCTGAAGTCCTGGCAGGTGGAAAACTGCGCGGATATGTTCTCGGAAGGGAACTCGATTCCGTTCATAAGCCGCTACCGCAAGGAAAAGACCGGCGGCATGGATGACGCATCCGTGGCGGAAGTGAAGCACTGGGTGGATGTTTTTTCCGAGATGGAGAAGCGCAAGGAAACGGTGCTTGGGACGATAAGGGAAGCAGGCGCCCTGACTCCCGAGCTGGAGTCGAGGATACAGGACTGCGTCTCGTCCACGGAACTCGAGGATATCTATCTGCCTTTCAGGCCGAAGCGCCGCACACGCGCTACAGTGGCGAAAGAACTGGGGCTGGAACCTCTTGCCGACCTGATGTGGGACGTCCGGACCGCCAACCCCAGGGCTGAGGCTCGCAAGTTCCTCAGCGACAAGGTGCAGGATGAAGACGCTGCGCTCGCCGGAGCCAGGGACATTATTGCCGAAAGGCTCAGCGAGACGTCCCGTATCCGGGAAGATCTCCGTGCGATCTTCCGCTCCCGCAGGCTCTTCTCGAAAGCCACCCGTTCGGCCGGCTCAGACCCCGAGGCTTCGAAATACCGGAGTTACTTCGATTGGAACTGCCCCATTGAAAGACTGCCGTCACATTCGCTCCTGGCTGTCCTGCGCGCTGAAAAGGAAGGTTATCTTTCCGTATCTATAGATGCCGACCCCGAGCGTTGCGCCGGCAAGATTTATTATGATTTCTGCAAGGAGCACCGCTATCCTTCCGATTCTCTCGCCGTCGAGATAAAGGAGGCTTCAGCTGACGCGTACAAGCGGCTTCTGGAGGCTTCCATCAGCAGCGAAATAATCAGGGAGGCCAAGCAGAAAGCTGATCTGGAGTCCATCAGGGTGTTCGGCGAGAACCTCCGCCAGCTGCTTCTTAGCCCTCCTCTGGGCCAGAAACGGACGATGGCCGTCGATCCCGGTTTCAGGAACGGCTGCAAGATTGCCTGCCTCGATGCGCAGGGATCCCTGCTGCATCACGAGATCATCTTCCCCCATCCGCCCCAGAACGACAAGATGCGTGCGATGAGGTCCGTCCTTGAGATGGTTGAAAAATATTCCGTTGAAGCCATTGCCGTCGGAAACGGCACTGCCAGCCGTGAGACTGTCGAGTTCCTCAAGAGGGTCGGTCTTCCGGACGGCGTCAGCGTATGGACTGTCAGCGAGGACGGTGCATCCATATATTCTGCCTCTGAAGTTGCCAGGAAAGAGTTTCCTGATGAAGATGTGACCGTGCGCGGCGCCGTGTCGATAGGACGACGCCTGATGGATCCCCTTGCGGAACTGGTCAAGATAGATCCGAAGTCTCTCGGAGTTGGCCAGTACCAGCACGACGTCGACCAGGGCCTTCTGAAAGAAAAGCTGGACAATACAGTCGAGTCCTGCGTCAATGCCGTCGGCGTCAACTTGAATACGGCCTCCCCGTATCTTCTGTCATACGTGGCCGGAATAGGCCCCGTGCTTGCCGCCAACATAGTTTCCTACAGGAGCTCCAACGGCGCCTTCCGTTCCCGGAAGGAGCTCCTTGATGTACCGAGGCTCGGGGCGAAGGCGTACCAGCAGTGCGCCGGTTTCCTCCGTGTGAAAGGGGCTGATAATCCGCTGGATGATTCTGCCGTCCATCCTGAGTCCTATCATATCGTAGACAGGATGGCTTCGGATCTCGGCGTGCCGGTCCGTGAACTCGTCGGAAATGCGGAATTGTGTTCCAGGCTGCGTCCTTCAGATTATGTCGAGGGAGATTTCGGCCTTCCCACGGTGCAGGATATCATAAAGGAATTGCAGAAACCCGGTCTCGACCCCCGTCAGCAGGCTACTGAGTTTTCCTTCGCGGACGATGTCCACGAGATAGATGACCTGAAGCCAGGCATGGAACTTCCCGGAATTGTTACGAATATCACCAATTTCGGGGCTTTCGTGGACATAGGTCTCCACGAGAACGGGCTTATCCACGTGTCGCAGCTCGGAAGGAAGGGCGTGTCCGATCCTTCAAAGGTGCTTAAACTCCACCAGAGGATAAGGGTTTCCGTGCTCCAGGTCGACTCGGAGCGCAGGCGCATTTCCCTGCGGCTCCTTTCCTAGAATTTTCTGAAGCGCAGGGCTAAGACTCCCCAGAACGCCTCTCCGAATATTCCGCCAGACATTTTCGAGGTGCCGGCTTTTCGGTTTATGAATATGACGGGGACCTCCTTTATCTTGAAACCATGGCGATATGCCGTGTATTTCATCTCGATCTGGAACCCGTATCCTTTCATCCTGACGGCATCCAGGTCGATGGTCTCGAGAACTTTGCGGGAGTAGCACAGGAAACCGGCCGTGCTGTCGAAAATCTTGAAGGGCAGCACCGTGCGTACATATACGGACGCGAAATAGCTCATCAGGATGCGGCTTATCGGCCAGTTTACGACGCTGATCCCGTCGCAGTACCTGGATCCGATGGCAAGGTCGGCGCCGCCTTCCGTGCAGGCTTCAAGCAGCCTCGGAAGGTCGCCAGGATTGTGCGAAAAATCCGCATCCATTTCGAAGATGTAGTCGTAGCCGTGTTCCAGGGCCCATTTGAATCCCGTGATGTAGGCTGTCCCGAGACCCAGCTTGCCTTCGCGCTGCAGCAGGTGCAGGCTTTCCCCCAGTTCGGCCTGGAGCTTCTTCACTACGCCGGCGGTGCCGTCCGGTGAGGCGTCGTCTATTATTAATATATGGTAGCCACCCTCCAGGGCCGTCACGGCGCGGATTATTTTCTCGACATTCTCGATTTCGTTATACGTCGGAATTATTACCAGTTTCTTTTCCATATACGTTTACAAATGTAATCATATTTTTTCTTCAAAAAAACGGAAAAATATTTTGGAGAATAAAAAAAAGTATCTACCTTTGCAATCCCCAAACGGGGGCTGGGCGATTCGGCCGCGACGTGGCCGGAATTTTTTTAACGCCCGGATGAAGAGAGATCATTGAAAAGACTGAAGGAAAGTACAAGCAAGTACCGAACAAAATTTAAATTCGAGAGCGTCGATTTCTTGGAAAAGAAATGAAAGCGTCGGGGTCAGACTAAGATTTAAAAAATATACAAAGAAGAGTTTGATCCTGGCTCAGGATGAACGCTAGCGGCAGGCTTAACACATGCAAGTCGAGGGGCAGCGCGTTGTAGCAATACAATGGCGGCGACCGGCGGAAGGGTGC
>JAEEGL011263861.1_pt1 | contig 33492 bp, 33 predicted proteins | sample 9134231 | NCBI WGS metagenome assembly JAEEGL01 (sample SAMN16246548, study PRJNA631951) | gut metagenome | biome: gut microbiome; feature: rumen; material: fiber-attached | host: Bos | place: Iran: Karaj | collected 2018-10 | reverse complement strand
CCATCTGAAAAGGCAGAGCTTGAGTAAGAATTACCAAACCAGATTGCCTGAGTGACGCCAAGTAGAATTAATGCGAGCATGAGGAGTCCCCATTCAAAAATTAGGAGACGGATGCTCGTGATATGGGAGAGGCGATCGAAAAAATTCTCCTTGATATGCTCTTTGCTTTCGGCTTCGGCCCTGCGGCTGAGACGCGAAAAATTGCGAATAAATTTTTGCCCACGCTTTTTGAGAGTTTTTTTCATATTATGATGGAATTAATAATAATCCTAGAATAGACAAAACGAAAACACAAACGAAAAAGATCGTAGCAATAAATAGTGATTTGTCGAGGCCGCGACGAGTGGTATAGAGCTCGCTTGAGCTGGCTGAACCTGAGCCAAGAGTTGCACCACGCTGTTGGACGAGGATGAGCAAGATGGAAATGATAGCAGAGACGAGTGTCACAATTTCTAGGGTGTTTCCCATATATAACTCCTTAATGTTTCTATTATAGCTTTTGCTTAGGCAAATTTCAAGCTACTTTAGCATGTTTTTACGCTTTAAAAGCGAGTGATACGTGATTGCGAAGCGGTGCGCTTCATCGTCGATACGGGCTATTAGTTTGACAAAATCCTCGTTGTGTGTTATAATAGAAGTATAGTTATGGTTTGTTTTGAAGATGATCCGGTGACTCCTCAGTAGTTTTGAATGGTCGCCGGATTTTTCTTGGGCCATAAATGGGATTTTTGCCTCTTCAAGGAGGTCTGCGACGGCCCTAATCTGATTATCCCCGCCATCAAGGATAATGAGGTCTGGTCTTCCCCAGTCTTCTAGGTGTTTTAAACGACGCGTGATGACTTCGCGGAGATTGCCGGGGTCGTCATTTTTTTGGTTTTTAAGCTTAAATTTGCGATATTGATCGCGTGCGGAGGCTCCGTTTATGAATACTACCATTGAGCCGACTACATTCGTGCCGGATTGATGAGAAATGTCGTAACCTTCGATGCGGCGTGGTGGCTCGCTTAATCCTAATAAGTTTTGGAGTTGTTTTAAAGCGTGGTCTGACGAGATATCTAGGAATTCTTTATCTGAAAAGACGATCTTTTTCTTCAATTCTTTCAGGCCGAAGAGCTGCTTTTTGGCTTCGGCAGCAAGCTCAAATTCGTCTCTTGAGGCGTAGTCATACATGGCCTTCTCGAGGTCTTTTAGGAGCTTTTCGCGGTCACCTTCAAGATAACGGATGAGTTTCTTGAGGTTTCTTTTATAGTCTTTCGGTTCGCATTTTCCAATTTCTATGCCTGGAGTTAGGCCAAGATCGGTATTTAGGGATTTTTTGCCGTCGTAGGGTTTGTCGTAATATGGAAAAACGTGGCGGAGTATTCTAATGGCCTTCTCGACAGCTGATTTGCCGTAAAATGGGCCGACATAAGTCGCTTTGTCATCTTGTGGTGTGCGGGTGAAAGAAACGTATGGAACTTCATTATTCATGTCGATTCTGACGTAGGATACAGTTTTGTCGTCACGAAGGAGAATGTTCCATTTTGGCATATAGCGCTTGATCATTTCAGATTCAAGGAAAAGTGCATCCATTTCCGTATCAACGACGATCCAGTCGGTCATTTCGATTTCTCTAACCAAAGCCTGAGTTTTTGGGTCTTTGACAGAGTTTTGGAAGTATTGGCGTACACGGTTTTTCAATACGGCAGCTTTGCCGACATAAATAATTTCGCCAGTTTTGTCTTTATGAAAATAAACGCCCGGTGCGGCCGGCAAAGTCTTTAGCTTCTCTTTTAGGCGTTCGTTCATAAGCATATTATATAATAAAAAATAGCCTCCGTAAAGGAAGCTATTTTTCTATTTTCTCTGATTAGAGATCGAGAAGATCTGACAAATCGAAGTCGAAATCGTAATCTTCGTCGTCGTCATCGTCGTAGTCGTAATCGAAGTCGAAATCGTAGTCATCATCGTCGAAGTCGAAATCGTAGTCGGAGCCGTAAGAGCTATCAATGATGCTGCTTAGATCAAAGCCTTTTGATGAGCTAGAGCCGGTGAGGTTTCCAAAAACGGAAGAAAACTCCTTGTAGCTAGCTGGGGCGTTGATGTCGAGGCTGGCTGGATATTCGATATCGATATCGACAGCACCGGCGGTTGCCAAGTCGAGATAGAGACGAGAGATTTTGCCGTCGCTAAATTCGATATAGAGAGGCATAGTTGCGCTGGATTGGTTGATAGATGCTGAATCGAAGCAGCTTGAGTACTTGCCAAGGGTGGCATCTGCTTTGATGGCGTTGATAAGAGCAGTGAATTTGCTACTATCGAAGTTGACGCGATAAACTTCGCCTTTTTTCTTAGCGATGTTGTTATCGCCTGATTTCAAAGTAACAAATGGGTTAGCTTTGAAGAGCTCGCCTAGCTTGCTGAGGTTTCCGTCGTTTTGGAAGACTTCGGCACAGGTTGAGCTGGTTGAAGAGACGGTAACAAATGATGAAGCGCTGGAAGAATCAAGGTGATACCAGTTTCCATCGATTTGGTCCATGATAGTGCTAAGAGCTGACATGTTGCTCAGGCCACTCGTGCCACCACCAGGAATGAGTGCGAATAGGGCGATACCTTGAGAGAGGCCTTCAGTCTTGACGTAGGCGTCGTTATCTTTGAAGATGAAGTCTGCGCCCATGTTCATGCCGGTCGCAGTCATTCTTGCGCCGACTTTGCCAGCCTTGCTTTTAGCGGAAGCTTCACCGTAGATGGTGGCGCTAAGCTCGCTGGTTGGGAATTTGAATTGACCATTAATCTTGATGTTTTCGATTTTGCCAGAGAGGATGTCGCTGATATTGTCGGCAAACATTTGTTCTGGATTATTTTTATTGAAGAAAAGGAAATATGCGGCTGCGGCACCTGCACCACAAAGAACCAAGATGGTTACGACGATGCCGATGATGAGGCCGGTTTTCTTTTTCTTTGGAGCGGCTGGAGCTGCGGCTGCTGGAGCGGCTGGAGCTTCTGGCGCTACTGGGGCTTGTACCGGTGTTGCCGGCGTATTTTGAGCTTCCATTAAAAGAAATTCCTCGCTTTAATTTAATATTTGTTTCATTATAACACAAAAAATAAGCATGAGGATTTTAATGTTATAATAAAAATATGAATGAATATACTATTTCGAATATCAAGGCTAGACAGATTTTAGATTCTCGTGGAAATCCGACCGTTGAGGCGGATGTGTTCTTGAATAATGGTGCGGCTGGACGTGCTGCGGTTCCTTCTGGTGCCTCGACTGGGGCCCTTGAGGCTTTGGAATTACGTGATGGTGATGCTTCCGCTTTTGGTGGCAAAGGTGTCACGAAAGCTGTTTGGAATGTAAACTCAAAGATTAAAGACGTTCTCGTTGGTAATTCGGCCGATCAGAAGACGGTTGATTCCCTAATGCTTGAACTTGATGGGACCGAAAATAAGAGTGGGCTTGGCGCCAATGCGATCCTCGCTGTTTCTCTTGCGGTAGCTAAGGCGGTCGCAAACGCTCGTCAAATTCCGCTATATTATTATATTGCCGAACTTGCTGGCACAACTGGCGAAATGTCTTTGCCAATGCCAATGATGAATGTTATGAATGGTGGTGAGCATGCAGCATGGGTGACTGATTTTCAAGAATATATGATTATTCCAAGAAGTGCCGAAAACATTTATGATGCTGTACGTATGGGTGCGGAAGTCTTTCACTCCCTCAAAAAGGTTCTAGCTGATCGCGATTATCAGACTACGGTTGGTGATGAGGGTGGCTATGCTCCGCGTGTCAAAAATGGCAATGAAGAACCACTTGAATGTATTGCTGAGGCAGTTAGCAAGGCTGGCTACACTCTTGGTAAAGATTTTGGTATTGCGCTTGATGTTGCATCGAGCGAATTCTATAATGATGGAAACTATGTGCTTAAAACTTCCGGCGAAAAGATGACTCCGCTCCAGATGGTGTCTCTTTATGAAAATCTTATTTCGAAGTATCCGATTGTTTCGATTGAGGATGGTCTTGGTGAGACGGACTGGGAGAATTGGCGCGTTCTTACCGAAAAATTAGGCAATAGGATTCAGCTTGTTGGTGATGATTTATTTGTAACGAATTCTAAACTTCTTGAGCGTGGTATTAATGAAAAGGTTGCAAACTCAATTTTGATCAAGCTAAACCAAATTGGTTCACTTTCTGAGACGATTGATGCTGTCAAAAAGGCTAAAGCTGCTGGATACACTTCTGTAATTTCTCACCGTTCCGGCGAAACCGAAGACACCACGATTGCCCATCTTGCCGTTGGGCTTGGCGCTGGACAGATAAAAACTGGCTCACTTTCTCGTAGTGAGCGCATATGTAAGTATAACGAATTGATGAGGATCGCTGAGACCAATTCAAGACTTGGCCTCAGTGACCCATTTAAACACTAATTCTTGGCTTTTGGATCAACGCCGGCTGCGGCATTGGCTGCGTCGATGCGAGCTTGCTCAGCAGCTGCGCGAGCGTCCATCTTTGTGACGTAGGAAGCTTCGCGGAAACCATCGTAGAAGTTTTCGGCTACCTTCGGGTGGCCGACTTTGTTGGCGGCTTTGACCACTTCGTTTACATCGTCGGTAATCTTGAAAATTTGAGTATCTTTTTTGTGAACAAGTTTCATCGAAACCATAGTATTAATGACACGGTCAAACTTGTGCCAATAATCTTTACCGATGAGGAATACTGGCATCTTTGGCATTTTATTCTCTTGCATGAGGCAGAGGATTTCGAACAGCTCATCCATGGTGCCGAAGCCGCCTGGGAACATGACGAAAACTTTTGAAGCCATAGCTAGAGCGACTTTTCTCGCGAAGAAATATTCGAAGGTAAGACAATCGGTGAGGTATGGGTTTGGAAATTGTTCATGTTGGAGGGTGATGTTGAGACCAACAACACGACCGCCGATTTCGTAGGCTCCACGAGAGGCAGCCTCCATGATACCAGGGCCGCCACCGGTAACTACAGCATGTCCATTTTGGGCAAGAAGTGAACCGAGCTTGGCAGCTTTGAGGCAGTATTTATTATCTTGTGGCAAACGGGCAGAACCAAAAATTGTAACACCTTGTGGGAAGGTTCGGACGATCTGGAGACCTTGGCCGAGGTCCTTGACGTAGGCTTGGGCGCGTTCGAGGTCGGCAATGGATAGTTTTTTGAATAATTCTTGTTCTTCTGGTAACATATTTTTCCTTTTTTAGATTTTCTGAATTGGCATTGGGTGGAGCGGTTCGTTGCCGACGAGAGCGCCGGTGTATCCACCAATCTTCGAAACAACGGAAATGGAATTGGCGGAAGCATAGACTAGTGAGGTGCGGAATGATTTACCGGCGGCAAGGTGGGCGAGGAATCCAGAACAGAAGGCAACTCCGGCGCCGTTTAGATCTTTGATCTTTAGGCTTTCATATAGTCCGAAGCGATAGGATTCTGTGCCGTTTGTGGCGATGCCACCCATTTGGCCATCGGTTATAATGACATTCTTGATGTAGTTTCCAAGATGAGATAATAGTTCGGATAGTACGGTTCCAGGGACTATTTCAGCAGCTTTCTTCTTATTCATGGCAATAATGTCGACGTATTTAAGAAGGTCAATTAGCTTCTTTGGCGATTCGATTTCCTTTTCTCCTGGGCAAAACATGATTTTGATACCAAGTTCTTTGGCCTTTTTCATGATTTTGCTTAAGGTAAAGAAATCGCCGGAGAGTGTCGTTATAAATAGCCAATCTGGAGCGATGGTTTCTAGGTCGTATACGTCGATGCTATTTGGTGATTTGGCGGCACCAGCTGCACTGAGCGACGTATATTCTCCTGAGTCGGAATTTAGTAGGATAATTTCGGTGCTTGTTGCGGTTCGGGGAACAAAGTTCAGATAGCTAGAATCAATGCCTTCTGCGTCACAGACATTCATGACGGCGTTACCGGCGGCGTCTTTTGCAATATTGCCGAGCAAAATGGCTTCATGGCCATGGCGAGAGAACTCTACGGCGGCGTTTAGGCCACTGCCACCAACCTTATAGGAGAGTTTGTCGATTTCGGTGTGGGAACCAACGAGAATTTTTCCGAGGATTGCTTCGCTACCAATATTGGTTGGGGCGAGTTTTTGGTTATCTGATAGATAGATATCCTGAGAGGCTGGTCCAATAATTGCGATGCGTGCCATTAGATCACCACTCCATTTTTATCGATTTCCGCGACAAGGGCTTGATAGACTCCGGCTGGATTTTCGGCTTTTGATAGTGCGCTTCCAACATTAATAATATCGAGGTCTGAGTGGGCAAGTGCGCGAACATTGTTTAGATTTGCTCCGCCATCCCAGCCGATTTCAATTTCTGGCTTCATGTTGCGAATTAGGGAGATTTTTTCGGTTTGCATCATGTCTGCCTGTGAACCTTGTTTGCCGATTTCTCCAGCAAAGACGAGCGCGTGGTCGGCTGCTTCAATGTATTCTTTCACGCGACCAGGGTAAGTTTGTTTCATGAGGGCAACCCCCACCTTGATCTCATGCTCTTTTAATTTGGCGAAGATTGGTAATAAATCCTCATCAGCTTCGGCATGTAGAATACAGAGAGATGGTTGGAGCTTCAAGATGGTGTCGAGGTCATTTGATGGTTTTGCTGCCATAAAATGTAGATCGGTTTCCCAAGTTTTTGGCCACCAAACGTTTGTGATGTCGAGAGTGGTTTGAGGAGCAAAAATGCCATCAGTCACGTCGATTTGGATGCGACGGGTGAAGCTGTTGTATCTTTCGATTTGGTCGCGGAAAGACTGTTTGTCTCCGGCTAAAACTGTTGGAACGATGGTTACGGTTCTAAGCATAATCTCCCCTTTCGTCTATGCGTTTAATGCGTTTTATACGGCGTTCTAATGGTTCAAATCTGGTGGTTAAGAATTTCATTACGATTTCACGAGCCTTTGAATCTTCCAGAAGTTCAGCCGAGAGGCATAAGACGTTTGCGGCGTCGTGTTCGCGGGCGAGCTTTGCTGACTCGACACTTCCGCAATGTGCGGCACGGATTCCCTTGAAACGATTTGCTTGGATAGTTACTCCATGAGCTGAGCCACAAAGTAGAATTCCGGCGGAGCCTGGGTGAGCTTTGACGGCCTTGGCCACCGCGATGGCTGGATCGTTGAAATCGTCACCTTCGACGTATTCAAATGCACCCATGTCTTCAAATTGATAGTTTTTGTATTTGAAGAAATCAATCAAAAACTGTTTCTTTTTGAAGCCACGATAATCGGAGCCGATATAAATCATTTAGTTTCCTTTCCGAAGTCGACTGCAACTTCGACGAGGCGATTTGAATATCCCCATTCGTTGTCATACCAGGCTACAACTTTAACCATGTTGCCGCAGACGACATCCGTGAGTGGGAGGTCAACGATGCAGGAGTGTGGATCGCCGATGAAGTCGCTTGAGACTAGTTCTTCTTCGGTTACGCCAAGGATTCCTTCGTAGTATGGTTCTTTGGCGGCTTTTTTGAATAGTTTAACTAGCTCTTCGACGGTTGTATCTTCTTTGAGAACGGCGGTAATGTCGGCAAGAGAGACGACGGGGGTAGGAACACGCACGGAGAGACCATTGAATTTGTCCTTGAGGCTTGGAATGGTCAGCGCGGTGGCTTTTGCGGCGCCGGTCGTGGTTGGAATAATATTTTCGGCGGCGGCACGAGATTCACGTAGGTCTTTGGCCGGAGCGTCCAAAACTCTTTGGGAGGCAGTGTAAGAGTGGACTGTGGTCATCATAGCCTTTTCGATACCGAAGGTGTCTTCAAGAATCTTCATGATTGGGGCAATACAGTTGGTAGTGCAGGAAGCGTTGGAGATGATTTTGTCGGAGCTTTCAACGACTTCTTCGTTGGCTCCAAGCACGACGGTTTTGATGTCGCCACCTTTAGCTGGAGCGGAAATAACAACCTTTTTGGCGCCAGCTTTCAGATGCTTTGCGGCATCTTCTGATTTGGTGAAGCGGCCAGTGCATTCAATGACGACGTCGACATCGAGTTTTTTCCATGGCAAAAGTTCTGGTTCTTTTTCGGCAAAAACTGGAAACTCACGAGAATTTACGACGATGGAGTTCTCGGTTGCGGAGACCTTTTTATCATATGCTCCGTAAGCGGTGTCGTGTTTTAAGAGGTGGGCCAAAACATCTGCAGTCGAAAGATCGTTGATTGCCACCACCTGCACATCTCTTCGTTCTAATAATATCTTGAATGCATTGCGTCCAATGCGTCCAAAGCCGTTGATTGCGACTTTTACCATTTTGATTTTGCCTCCTAATATACTTATGATTAATTATAGCACATAATGCCTTAGGTTATGCAACAAAAATACCCCTCCGAAAGGGGCATTTTTGAATAATCTGTTTTAGCCGCGAGCGAAGTGTGCGAAGGCGCGGTTTGCTTCGGCCATGCGGTGACAGTCTTCTTTCTTCTTGAAGGCTGCGCCGGCTTCGTTGTAAGCGTCAACGATTTCGGCTTCAAGACGCTTTTCGTATGGCATTCCGCTGCGTGCGCGAGCAGATTGAACTAGCCATGTGAAGGCGAAGTGAAGTTGGCGGTGACCAGAAATTGGGAATGGGATTTGGTAGTTAGCACCACCGACACGGCGGGACTTAACTTCAAAATCTGGTGAAACATTTGCGATAGCTTTTTCGAGAACTTCGACTGGGTTTTCGCTTTTGAGTTTCTTGGCAGCGCCTTCGATTGCAGCGTAAACTGCACGTTCGGCAGCTTGTTTCTTGCCATCAAGCATAGATTTGTTGATAAGGCGTTGGACCAAGATGGATTGATATTTGCGATCTGGTGAGACTTTGCGCTCGAGGGATTTAGTAGTCTTGCGTGGCATAATTACTTATCCTCCTTCTTAGCACCGTATTTAGAACGGCCTTGTTTGCGACCTTGGACACCTTGAAGATCGAGGGTACCACGGACGATGTGATAACGGACACCTGGAAGATCTGGAACACGACCACCACGGACAAGCACGACTGCGTGCTCCTGGAGGTTGTGGCCTTCACCACCGATGTATGCCCAAACTTCCTGGCCGTTGGTTAGGCGGACACGGGCAACTTTACGCATAGCTGAGTTTGGTTTCTTTGGAGTTTTGGTGGTTACTTTGATACAAACGCCACGCTTCAATGGGGCGGCTTGATCATAGTAACGAGTCTTCAGCGTGTTGACGATTGAGCCAAGTGCTGGAGCTTTCGATTTTTTCGCAGCACTCTTGCGAGGTTTGCGAATCAATTGATTGATAGTTGGCACAGTAAAATTATCCTGTTTAGTTAATAATTTTTCTCAGTTTTTTAGTACAGCAATAAAAACTGAGGTGAAACTCTTTAATAGATTATAGCGCAAAATGCTTAATAATGCAAGAAAAAGAGCCCCTACTCGGGACTCTTTAGGTTTTAGTTGGGGCTATTTAGGGCTAATTTTAAGAATTTTTGATTTGTCTTAAGAGATTACAAACTGTTGGATTCATTCTGAAGTTTTCGTTCCAGATTTCGGCTGTAATAAACTTAGAATTGATTTCGTCCTTATTATTCTTTGTGATTGTGATGATTTTTGCTATCACTAAGAGATAATTGTCGGGAAGATCCTTATATTCTGGATTCGTCTTTAGCTTCTTCAACTCCAATTTATAACCTTCGGTTGATTTGTTCAACTTGCTAGCTTTCGGAACAAGTATTTCTAGGTCCCTAGTTACGAAAATCGAGTTTTGGAGTGAGACGATTTCAAGAGCGATCTTCTTCCTTATAGGGTCTCCCGTAATTTGATCACAAGTCTGAACGATCCCATCTAATTTTTCCTTTTCCGCCTGAGGTAAACTATCGCTATCTTCTAGAATATAGCTTTTAACTCTTTTGACGTCGTCGAGCAGGATACTTGCGATTTCTCTATCCACATTGTAAGAAGTCTGAATCTGTCTGAGTAGTTTGTATCTTGAATCTGGATCTTCGAAATTCCATTTGTCTTTCTTGGTCTTTTCCTCAAGAATATGCTCGTTGTGCATATCTCTAATAAAATCCTTTGCTTTTTCTAGCCTTCTTACACTGCCTAAGAGATCTTCTTCAAAGTTTTTGCTGAGGAATGTCTTTGTTTTTGACTTCGGATCGGTTCCTACTCTCCTGAGTCCCAACTCACCTATAAAAGTACTGTCTGTTTTGGTCATACCCTCACCTCCTTAAACCAAAAAGATTATTTATATTATAACATGTTTATTATACTAGTCAATGAGACCTCAGGATATTGTAAATTTAAGCTTTTTGTGGTATAATAGGAAGGTTGAACTAAAAAATAGAAAAGGGGTGAAGGCTTTTGTTCAAAGCAATTTTTAAACGTGATTTTACAATGGTTTACACGTATGGGAGCGACGCAGAATGTGATGTTGACTTCCAGAGACTAGACGATGGTGGTGTACTCGGGCAAGAAGAGCGACTCGGAAGAATTCTTCACACTTGCAAGGAGAATTTTCTTCCAATCGACAAGATTGCGACGGTACACCCCATGTCGGAAAGTGAGGAATGTTGTCAGATCAGAGTTGTTAGCGATGGTGACCGGGACGTTTTTTCTCCGGTGCCATGCAGTGCGGTGTTCACGCTTAACCCAAAGGTAACTTTGATTGGGTTGGCATCAGATGAGTGCCTATTTGCGCTGATTGGCAAGACTCCAGATTCAGCACGCACTCTCGCACGCGTTCTTGGCTGCATGACATTTGCTACGTCTGATATCGTACTGCGTGCAGTTAACGAGCTATGTAGCCTCAATATTTCTCCGTCTGATATGGAGTTACATATTGGTGCTGCGCTCGGAAAATGTCATTCTGAGTATGATTGTGCGAGCAAGGTTTTCGAAATTGCGGCTCACGCTGGCGTGGGACACATCGATTATCTCTTCGAGTCTAGCAGTCGCTGTACGTATTGCGCTAAATGTGCTAACGGCAACTATAAGTTCTTTTCTAAGGCTCGGGTTGCGAGTGAACCAGGAATCAACATTCACGGATGTAACGCTTTTATTCTCGGCGTTGAATCGTGAGTGTAACAAAAAGCCGCCCCTTTTCGGGCGGCTCTTTTTTTATTTCTTTTTGGATTCCTTTACGATGAAATCGAGAGTCTTTTCGATTGTTAGACGGTTTTTGATATCCATCTTAACATTTGGATCTTTAAGATTCTTGATAGCTTCTGGGGACTTTTTGTAGACTTCGCGGAGTTCAGCGATTTTTGCTTCAACGATTTCGTCTGAAGCGACGATTTTGTGCTCTCTGGCGACAAGTTGGAGAGCTAGAGAAGCTTTGACGCGCTTTTCGGCAATTTTGGCAGCTTCCTTCTCCCAATCTTCACGAGTTTGTTTGGTCTGTTTCAGATAATCATCAAAGCTGAGACCTTGAGAAGCAGCGTTTCTGGTGATGTCGTCTTCGATGAAACGCATTTGATCTTTGATGAGGATTTCTGGAGCTGGGATTTTGGATTTCTCAACGAGAGCTTCAACTAGATCGTCTTTATATTTTTCACCAGCACGGTGAGCATTTTGCATCTCAAGGTTGGACTTGATATCTTTCTTTAGCTCATCGATAGTTTTGAATGGACCGCATTTCTTGGCGAGTTCGTCGTCTAGTTTTGCCGGAGTGACTTCGTTGACTTGTTTCAAAAGAACTTCAAAAACTGTTTTGGCGCCAGCAAGGTCAGCCATACCGTAATCTTTAGGGAAAGTAAGATCAAGATTGAAACGATCACCAACTTCGTGGCCAACGATTCCCTCTTCAAAACCTGGAATAAAGGAATGTGAGCCAAGTGGCAAATGATAATCCTTTGCAGAGCCACCATTAAAGGCGACACCGTCTTTTTTGCCGGTGAAGTCGATAATAACTTCGTCGCCCTCTTTGGCAGCGCGTTTTACGACCTTTTTCTCGGCGTAAGACTTGGAAATATTCTCGAGAACTTCGTTAACTTCTGCGTCTGTGACTTTGGTTTCAATTTCTTTAACTTTGAGAGACTTGATATCTGCAAGCTTGACGTCTGGGATGATGTCGGCAGTAGCAGAGTATTCTACAACTTCATTCGGTACATATTTTGTGACATTGACCTGTGGAATAACGAGTGGGGATTTATTGTTGTCTTCAAAAGCCTTGATGACGGTTGTGCGGACAGCGATGTCTACAGCTTCGGCATTAAGGTCATTTTCTGGAATAAATTTTTCGGCGATGTCGGTTGGGACTTTACCTTTTCTGAAGCCTTCCACTTTGACTTCTTTGGCTAGGCGCTCAAGAGCAAGCTTTCTGGCTGGTTTAAGATCTTTGGCGTCAAGAACGACGTTCACTTCGATCTTAGTGTCTGATAATTTCTTTACAGTTGTCTTCATGGGGTGGATTATAGCATAATCCGAGGGGTTTTGGTAGTTTTGAGGTGTTTTAGTGTGAAGGAATTATCGGTGCCGAGTTTGACGTCTGGGTTCATGATGTTATTTGGATCAAATGCCGCCTTTACTTCTTTATATAGAGCCTTTTCTTCTTGACTCATATATTTGTTGGTTACAAGGGCTTTAACTCGGCCTTCTGGCGTTCCGCCAGCGATTGAACCTTCTTGTCTTCTGATTATAATGTCCATAGCCTGAAGGAAGGCAGCGAAGCGCTGTTCGAACTTCGGATCTGATGTTTTGAACTTTGGACGAATACTGTAGTTTGAAGTGGCAAAGGAGCCAAAAATCGGAAGATCCATGCGAAGTTTCGGCTCGAGCTCGGAGAGGTCTTTTACAAAATTAATAAAGTTTCTGGCTGGAAGGTAGAAATTAGAAGCCAGTGGAATGCGCTCGCCGTCGGATGGGAGATTTAGGTAGCTTACGATGGAATTTTCAAATTCGTCGATGATTGATTCTGTCTCGGCTGAATCGACTATGTAGCTTGATGTCGATGGAATATATTTAACGCACTCGCGAATTTTCTTGTTGGAACGAAGTGATTTTTCATTGAAGCTGACAAATACGGCGTAGCCAGATTGAAGCTTTCTGGTGATTTTGGAAAGGTTTTTGCCAGATTCTTCGGCTGTCCTTAAGATTCGAAGGTCGACAATGTTTAATTCGAGTGGTTTTTGCTTGATGACGTTCGAAAGGAAGTTTGCGGTAGATTTTAGGCTACTGAATGTTACGACCATGCGAGTGGCGCGAGGCTCGAGAACTTCGGCATGAATGATAACTTCGGAGATGATACCTAGTGAGCCTTCGGATGAGAAGAAGAGAGGCAATAGGTCGATAGTATTTTTCTTGATAGCATATGGAATCGAAGAATAACCGGCCGAGCTTACACTTTCGTTTTTGATTTTTTCGAGTAATGTGGAGTTTTTGCTGGCTATTTCGGACAGTTTTTGATAGATTCTTCCCTCTAGAGTTTTCTCGTTGGCCTTTCTAGAAATAGCATGTGAGCCGAGGCGACCAGTTTGGATGCATTCACCGTTTGCGAGGACAATCTCGGCGCGTTCGATAAAGTGCATAATGCCTCCATATTTTGCGGCATAGTTGTCGGTTGGACAGTTTGCGATAAGGCTACCGATGGTTTCGTTGTCGTTTGCTTTTACTGGTAAAGTCAAGCCACTAACTTTCAAGGCAGTGTTTAACTCTTTTATAGTAATGCCGGCCTGGACACGGACTAGGCGCTCACGAGTATCGATTTCCTCGAGGTGGTTGAGTTTTTCGGTCGAAATAATAATGCCGGTTGAGAGATCTGCCCCTACCTCATCAAGGCCGGAGCCGCGCGCGGTGACTGGGACACGAATATTCTTTTCGGAAAGCTGATGGAAAAACTTGGCAAGCTTTTGGATATCGGCCGTAGACTCTGGAAACGCCACGAGCTTTGGGGTGATTTTGAGTGCGGATTGGTCGGTTGAGTATTTTTCAAGAATTTCTGGAGCATCAAATACATTGCCAGTGATTAGTTGGTTCAAATATTTGGTGATTTTGCTCATACTTAATTCATTATAGCACGCGAAACGAAAAAGGCCCCCAGAATTTGGAGGCCTTTAAAAGGTTATCTTTGGTCAGTTTTGCTGTTATATTTGCAGATACAATTCCTGTGTTTATCTTTGGCGCGCTGAAGCGCTTGATCAGCACTATCGACGCAACGACGGACACGATCTTCGGCAGTTTCGTATGTCAGCTTATCGCTCGGCTCGAAAACTGCATAGCCAACGCTCACAGTCACAAATCTTTCGGCGTGACGATCCCTAGGGATAAATGATTCAGGGTGAGCGTCGATAAAATCTCCAGTCTTTTGAAATTCGATTTCGGCCTTTCTGATGGACCTTACGCAATCCTCTACAATCCCCGCTATGGTGTTTCGTGCATAGAATCCATTCACGATAAAACAGAACTCTTCTCCACCGTAGCGCACAAGTTCGACGTTGTAAGGTTTAAGCGCGGAGGATAATGCGTCTGCAACGCCCTGAATTGCCTCATCGCCCTTTGGATGACCGTATTGAGTATTGAATTGCTTGAAGAAATCAATATCAAACATGGCTGCTCCGATGTCTTCGCTAGCTCCGAATGATTTATATAGCTTTTCGTTTAGATAGCGTCGATTGCGAATCCCTGTTAGGCCATCAATGAAACCTTTTTCTTGAAGCAAAAGGTTGTAACTAATGCTGTCGATTTGGCGTTTCAATTTTTCTTGCCCAATAAAGATACTAAGACACGCACAGACTGAAAGTTGAATTGAGTTCCTGAAAATTGACGAATCGTCCACTCCAACGGCCGCCTCGAGGCAAATGAACGTGAATAGTGCCACAAATAAGATTGGGCAAACAAGACACATCGGTATGATGAAAACTAGCGATGACATGGCAAGGAAGGTCGCGAAAATGGCAATTGAGTCAGATTCCCTTAGGACAACTTTTGATGTGATGATGAACGCAAAGATAACGATAATTGATGCTGAGACCAAGAATGGCGCATATTTTCCATCATCCCTTCTTGCTCGATATGTCGCAAACGAAAGGAGTATGAAAGCAAACGTAAAAAATGCATAATAAACTCTGGCCTTGGCATAAAAATCCAAAAACATCGAGAGGATCGTGAGCACAATCAAGACGAGGCTAAAAATCATGTCGACTCTAAGCAGCATCTTAGAATTGTAAGCATTGATCGTCCGTTTGTTTTCCTGGAAGAACTTATCGTCTTTTCCACCATAACACCAAGATTTAATTGTTGTGAGCAATTTGGACATGTTTTTCACCCCCTTTCATGACCAAAATAACCTTCTTAATGTTCTATAATTACACCACCACTATTATCTTGAATTGATTGTAGCATAGGTTTATAATAATTCCTTAGGTTATGTTTAGATTGTTTAAATTTTTGTCCAAAAAAGATTATTTAAAGCTGTTTTTTGCGGTAGTTTTGATTGTTCTTCAGGTTTGGTTAGACCTTCGCATGCCGGACTATATGTCTGATATTACGGTTCTTGCTCAAACCGAAGGTTCTGAGATGTCCGAAATTTTAAAGAACGGTGGATTCATGCTTGCATGCGCTGGTGGTAGTCTCGTCGCGATGATTGCCGTTGGATATCTTGCAGCAAGTATTTCAGCAAATTTTGCAGCGACAATTAGTCGCGAACTCTTTATGAAAGTTGAACGCCTTGGGCTTTCTGAAATTCAGAATTTTTCTACGAGTAGCCTTATCACACGCACGACAAATGACGTTTCCCAGGTTCAGATGTTTATTGCAATGGGTACGCAGCTACTTATCAAGTCACCAATTACGGCAGTTTGGGCTATCACCAAGATTCTCGACAAGAACTGGCAGTGGAGCGCTATGACGGCCGGTGCGGTGGGGATTTTGCTCGTCGCTATTATCTTGATTTTGGTTTTCGTGCTGCCAAAGTTCAAGAAGGTTCAGAAGCTAACTGATAAACTCAATGGCATCACCCGTGAAAATCTTTCTGGCATCCGTGTCGTTCGTGCGTTTAATGCCGAAAAATATCAAGAAAATAAGTTTAATAAAGCCAATTCTAATCTTGCAAAGACTCAACTCTTTACGCTTCGTGCTTTTGCGTTCTTGTCGCCACTTATGTATCTAGTTATTCATTTCCTAGTGTTATTTATATATGTTGTTGGTGCATATCTTATTGATGCTGCAAATATGCTCGACAAGATTTCGATATTTGGTGACATGGTAGTATTTTCGTCCTATGCTATGCAAGTCATTATGTCATTTTTAATGCTTGCTATGGTCTTCATGATTATGCCACGTGCTGAGGTCTCGGCAAAACGTATCAATGAAGTGTTAGATACTAAGGAAATTGTTAAAGATGGTACAAAGACGATATCTGATGTTAAATCTCATGGCTCGGTCGAGTTTAAGAATGTGAGTTTTTCTTATGGCGGCGCGAAAGAATCTGTTCTTGAAGATATTTCTTTTTCTGCCAAGGCCGGTGAGACCGTTGCATTTATCGGTGCGACTGGTTCAGGAAAGTCTACGCTAGTTAATCTTATTCCTAGATTCTTTGATGCAACAAAAGGGCAAGTCTTGGTTGATGGCATTGATGTTCGCGAATACAAACAATCCGAACTTCGCAATTTGATTGGTTATGTTTCTCAGAAGGCAGTTCTCTTTGACGGCACTGTAAAATCTAATATTAAATATGGTGACAACGGTAAGCCTGAAGCAAAAGATGATAAAATTTTGAAAGCGCTCGATGTCGCTCAAGCTAAAGATTTCGTTCTAAAGATGCCAGAAAAACTCGATGCACATGTTGCCGAAGGCGGGACTAATTATTCCGGTGGCCAGAAACAACGCCTTTCAATTGCTCGTGCAATTGCTAGGGACCCTGAGATATATATATTTGATGATACATTTTCGGCACTTGATTACAAGACAGACGCTGTACTTCGAAAAGAGCTCAAAAAATATACTAAGAATGCTACAGTACTGATTGTGGCGCAGCGTATTGGTACAATTATGAATGCGGATAAGATCATCGTGCTAGAAGATGGTAAATGTGCCGGTATTGGCAAACATAAAGAATTGCTCAGGTCCTGTCCAGTCTATCGTCAAATTGCCGAATCACAACTATCGCCGGAGGAATTAAAAAATGCCTGAACCATTTAATGTCGAGAACCCACAAAATAAGAATTCGTTTTTCAAGAATATTAAGCGATTCGTGAGCGAACTTAGATCGTTTAAATTTATTATTCTTTTTGCGCTCGTTATGGCGGCAGCTTCGTCGATTCTTTCAATCATCGCACCAGATCACCTATCTGAGTTGACCGACACAATATTGGCTGGATTCTTTACGGGAATTGATTTTAATAAGATTCGCGAAATTTTAATTTTCCTAACCGTTATTTATATCCTTAGTGCACTCCTTGATTTTCTTACTTCATTTATTATGGCTGGAGTATCGAACAGTTTTGTTAAGAAACTCCGCACGCGTATTTCGAAGAAGATTAATCTTTTGCCGCTTCGTTACTTTGATGAACATCAAACTGGTGATATTCTTTCGAGGGTCGTGAACGATGTGGATATGATGGGACAGTCCACACACCAGGCTTTCTCTGTTCTAGTTTCGGCACTTACATTGTTTATCGGTACGCTCATCATGATGTTTGTCACAAACTGGCAAATGGCCTTGACTGCGCTCATCGCTTCACTAATTGGTTTTGGTTTTGTCGGCAAAATCCTTTCAAAATCACAGAAGTACTTTACGGCTCGCCAAAAAGAGCTTGGTCGCATGAATGCACATATTGAAGAGATTTATTCTGGAATTAATGTCGTGAAGGCTTATAATGGCGAAGTCGAATCAAACAAGAAGTTTAACCGCCTAAATGAGCGCGTGCGTGTAGCAAATCTCAAGAGCCAATTCCTGACCGGTATCATGATGCCTCTTATGGGCTTTATTGGCAACTTTGGCTATGTCGCCGTTTGTGTGGTGGGTGCAGTCTTGGCCAGAGAAGGCGTAATTTCGTTTGGTACCATCGTTGCCTTCATGGTTTATATTCGCATGTTCACCTCCCCACTCAATCAAATCGCACAAGCACTCAGTAGTTTACAGGCGACGGCTGCCGCTACTGAACGCGTCTTTGAATTCTTGGATGCTGCAGAGATGCCAGATGAGAAGAGCTTAAGCGCCGAGGTCGACTCCGAAAAAGTGGCGGGCAAAGTTGACTTTTCTCATGTTAAATTTGGCTATAAGAAAGACAAAGAAATTATCCACGATTTTAGTATCTCCGTGAAGCCTGGTCAGAAGGTTGCAATTGTTGGTCCAACTGGCGCTGGGAAGACTACACTTGTGAATCTACTTATGAAGTTTTATGACGTGGATGGCGGCGCAATTATGATTGACGATGTGCCGATTTCTGAAATTAGAAGAAAAGATGTTCATTCGTTATTTACGATGGTACTCCAGGATACTTGGATGTTTGAGGGCTCGCTCAAGGAAAATATCGTCTATAATCGCAAAAATGTTTCTGATGAGAAGGTGATGGAAGTGCTCGATAAAGTTGGTTTGAAACATTTTGCAGATTCGCTTCCAGATGGCATTGATTCAGATATCTCCGAGAATGATTCAGTTTCGGCTGGCCAAAAGCAACTTATAACGATTGCTCGTGGCCTGATTGAAGATGCTCCACTCTTGATTCTTGACGAGGCAACTTCAAACGTCGATACTCGTACTGAGGAAAAGGTTCAGCGTGCAATGGATGAACTAATGAAGGGACGCACCTCATTCGTGATTGCTCATAGACTTTCGACAATTAAAAATGCCGACCTTATCTTAGTGCTCAAAAATGGCGATATCGTTGAAAGTGGCAATCATAAGACGCTTCTTGAGAGCGGTGGAGCCTACGCCGAGCTATATAACTCACAGTTTAGTCAATAAAAAATAGCCCGGCAATCGCCGGGCCTTTTTCATGCATTCTGGAGAAGCATTTGTCTGTGATCTACTATTGTCTCGTAGATTGCATAGTATCCGTCGTTGTGCCCCGCCCAGAGTACGGTATTTTTTAGGTTATCCTCCGGATGGCGGAGGTAATAGTTACCGAGAGTGGCTTTTATGGCACCGTGGTTACACGCAAATTGCGGATCAAAGGTACTAAAATAATCCTGCGTCAATTTGCCAAGGCCCGAGTAGTATGAAACATCGGTTGCGGAAATGAAGAAATGACCGATCGTCGCCGGGTGGTCTCCGGCTGTGTTTCTTGCCTCAAACAAGGATAACTCCGATGTTTTCAGGCACTTTTTCGGCATCTCGAATGATATTGCTGCGTCTTTAGAAACACTCCAAACCGGATCCTCGTCCTGGATGATATTGACGCGGTAATGCCGTGGAAATTCATTTCCTATGAGTCCTATGATTTGACGCTCGTCTGAATCGTTTTTAATGTAACCGACAATCAATCCCGACGAATCAACCAACATAAAGCCAGTAAGACTCCAGCCCCGCATGGTTATCTCATTCGTTGAATTGAAAATCCCAGAAAGCTTGATAATTTTACGTACTTCGCTCATAATAATCCCTCCTTTTTATTTTGTGAGCAACGGGGTTAATTTTATCACTTTTTTATCCTAGTTGCAACGAAAATTCCCCCAGACTAGGCTGGGGGATTCTCGTGATTGGAGGGGTGTTAGGCTTTTATGGCCTTATATGAGGGTGATTTGCATTTTTCATATTCGACTATGCCGGCAATAATGCCGAGATTGTCGTTGACCATAACGAAATGCGTATTCAGATCGCCGTCGGTTAGAGGTGCGTATTCGTTCCTTTCGGGATGAACACGACGAAAGCCGCAGGCCTTCAGATAAGATTCAATCGCACTGATTTCATCCTTGGTGAAAGGACTTTCCGGATCATACCAGGCTTCTTCCGAATCTCCCTCGATAATCTCTTCGGTTGCATCGATGATCCCCTTGAGAGTTATCTCCGATTCTACTTCGTTCATTGTTTTTGCGCCAGTATTCTGTTCTTTTTCCATTCCTCTTCCTCCTTAAAAGTGCAACAAAATAATTTGTCTCTAGTATTATATAATTTCTTTAACTCGATGTCAATATTTGAAGTATTTTGCCTGGTCCGCTGTCATATGTGGGATTAGAGCCAAGACAACAAAAAAGTGAGAGCGAGCTCTCATTTTTTCTTGATTGGTGCTGGAAGTAGGACTCGTTCGCGAAGCGCCGATGCCCTGATTTTTAAGCACCTTATCAAGGTGGTGCTGGAAGTAGGACTCGAACCTACGAAGGCCGAAGCCGAGAGATTTACAGTCTCTTGTCATTGCCACTAGACGATTCCAGCGTGTTTTCATTATAACATAAATAGTTAAATTTTGGCGATTTTTTTGTTTCAATATTATATAATAATACTAATGATAAAAGTATGTGCGGATAAATCATTGGGGGTTTGGCAGGGCTATGGCGGTGCATTCACGGAGGCAACGGCCTACAACTTTTCGAAACTCTCCAACGAAAAACAGACTCGTCTTCTTGATGCATATTTCGGAAACGATGGCACGAGATACACTTGGGGTCGCGTCTCAATTGGTAGCAACGATTTTTGCCTTGAGCCATTCGAATATATTAACCCTGAAAATCCTGAAGATTTTTCAATCGAACATGATGAAAAATATGTTATCCCGATGATCTGGAAGGCTCAGGCATATACTGATTTGACGCTGGTAGCTAGTCCATGGTCGCCACCTAGTTTCATGAAAAACAATAATTCCCTTCAGGAGGGCGGCAAGCTTCTCAGACGATATTATCGTTTGTACGCAGAGTATCTAAACCGTTGGGTTGACGAGTACGCTCGTAACGAAATCCAAATTAATTATCTTACCCCACAAAATGAGCCGATGGCTAAGCAAATCTGGGAATCTTGCAGGTTTTCATTCCGTGCGCAGAAGAAATTTGCCTACAAATACCTTACACGCGAGCTTGATGACACTAAGATTCTTATGTGGGATCACAATAAATCCAAGATTACGCAAGCTGCGGATAAATTATTAAAACGTGCGCCAAAAGACGTCGCTGGTCTTGCTTTTCATTGGTATGACGGAACGTTCGAAGATGAACTTTATGAAGCCCATAAAAAATATCCTAATCATATCTTCGTTAGTACCGAAATGTGCTGTGGTTTTTCCGAATACGATACTGAAGAATGGAAGAAAGACGCTGCACTATATGCAAAAGAGATTCTGAGCGACATTAACTCCGGAGTTAGTGCCTGGATAGATTGGAATATGCTCCTTGATTATAATGGTGGCCCAACTTATTGTGACAACAATGTCAAAAGTCCAATAATCCTCAATAAACGCGGTGACGATTTTATTCTTACGCCAATCTATAAGGCAGTTAGAGAGATTGCTCAGGCAATTCCGGCTGGTAGCAAGATTATCCGACTCGATAATGATTACTATGACCTTGCTGCGGCAGCTAAGATTGACGGGAATGGAATAGAGGTTCTGGTTGCAAATCTTTCCCCAGAAGAAAAGGACTATGTTGTTGAGTATAATGGGCGATATTTTGGTGGAAATATTAAGGGATACGGTTTTACTAAGATTGCCTTGTGATTAAAAAAGCGCCCATTGCTGGGCGCCGTGGGTAGATAGCCTCGCAATTAAGCTGGGCTTCTTTGGTGCTGGTCATGGTTTTGGCTTGTATCCTCTCGGAAAAGCAAACTTGGTTTCCCCTTTCAAATAATTATAGAGCGTTTTCAGCGAACTCAGTTTGTGTTCTGCCTTTTCGAATTTATCACTATCATCATAGTAATGGTCTTCTCTATAGGCATCATCTTTAGCGTTAAACTCATCGATACCTTTTGAATACTCTTCGTAGAGACGTTCACAGAGCGCGTATAGCTCGTCGGGAGACATCTTGGCGTACTCGTCAAAATCGACAATCCAATCCTGCTCCATAATCCACTTAATATTTTCCGGATCTTTGTATACACATTCGAATCTGAAGCAATCTGCGGCGCCATTCATGACGAAACGCTCACTCTTCTCGGGAAATGTTTCCCGCATAAAGCTTAGCGGAACGCTATACGTTTCGTGTAATATATGCGCGACCTCATACTTCTGCAAAAATACCTTATCACCAATTTTGATTTTCATCTCTAATCCCTCCTTTGGCATAGTGATAACCAGCAATAAAAAAGAGCGTAGTTTGCCTACCTTATTATTATAGCATATTTTTACGAAAAAAGCAATAGCATATTACGCACACATGGCGGGGTGTCTTATAAAGGTTTTACAAAGGAGTCTACCGCTTCTTTGTCTAATTCGTAAAGCTCTTCTTTCTCGCGGTAATCTTTTATATGTGCGAAGCCTAGGTCGTTTAATAGTGTCTTCTCAAAGTCTGATACACCTACCGAAATTGCGCCACAGATACGGTAACCTTGTTTGCATTTATTTCGAAATTCGGTTCGAAGCTTCTTAGCAATAAATTCAATCATCTTCTTCGATTCATAGTTTTTCTTGAGTGCAACACTTTCGATGAGGACGTAGTTTTTGCGACGTTTCTTAAGATGAGTAACCTCGGCGTCACCTAGACCATAGTAAAAAGTGTGCGCACGCTTGAGGCGGTCATATTCTTCTGGAGTGATGACGATGTAGCTGATGTATCCGATAATTTTCTTCTTGTCTCGGAGGAACATGATAATGTTTGAATTATTGTCGAAGATGTTTTTGTGTTGGTCAAAAGTCCAGAGATATTCATCAGAAAAGACTTCGCGATCGAGCGCAACGATGTTGCTGTAGATGCGGCGACTAAGGTAGCGGCAGCGAACGATGTGCAGCTTCTTGATGTGAAGAATGTAGCTGTAGCCGAGCATAAGTGCGAAGATGTTGGAAAGAATCAGGATTGAATCTGTTGCTGCAGCTGAATAGGCGAGGATTACGACGTCGTAGATAACCCACAAAATGCTTGATACGATGCTACCGATCGTGGCGATAGTTTTGTTGCGAGTTAATACGAAACCGTCTATGACGCTGCCTATGACTGGGAGTAGAGCGATTAGACCCTCATCTTTACACGAGAACCAGGCGATAACACAGTAGATTGGCAGCGAGATTAGGAAGATTAGTCCGTCTTTGTCGGTTTTGTAATATAAGATTACTTTTACTAGTTCGAAACCACAGATCAGTAGACCGGCGTCCGCGCCGAGCAACGCGTAGCTGGCGGTATCAAAAATTGCGGCGATAATTTGAACGAAGAGAAGTTTCTGGATGTCTTCTTTGTAGTAGCTATAGAGAAGAAACAGCCAACCAAGAATCGCAAATACTTGCGCCAAAATAAAAGTAATATCCATATGCTAATTATTATACACCTGTCACCCCATGCTTCAAACAAAAATGGCCCCGAGATCGGGGCCATGTTTTTTCTACGCTCCCTCCTTTAAGCGCCATCTTCACCGCGAATATTATCGAGTATGCGGCGATAATTCCTGCGAACTCTTACGACAATATCAACTTCATCACCTTCGGTCAGGTTGCGGCCTATAACGAGCCTATCGGATCCAACATCCAAAGCATTATGCGGAGTCATTACTCTCTGCTGATCATCCTTAGACGTATTAGGTAATCTTACGCCGGGCGTGTTGATGCATAGGTTGTCATATTTGCTATTCGCCTTGATCACCTCGGCTTCCTTAGGCGAGCAAACAATATCAGTAAGTCCACATTCGGTCATGAGATCGACATACATTAGTACCTGCGTCTCGGGATCACAATTGAATTCTCTGCGGCACATTTCTGCAGTTTTACTTGTGAGCACCGTCACTGCACAGCTCTTTGTTCCCACAGCAGCACACTTATCCGCGAAACGCTTCAAGGCGTCAACCTGTTTGGGGTTGTCCGCCACAGTTTCGCCCGTGCTGCAGATATCAGCCATAACATTAAGCATCCAAGGCTTATACTCAAGATAAAGCTCAGTGATCAGGTCGACCTTGTCGGGGATCTCGGCTATCTTTGCATCAGCAAATACGTGATATCCGTGCTCCTGAACGTACTGTATGATCGATTTCGGATTTTTCTCTAAGAAATATCGGTCAAGCTTGATTACGGTCCCCTTCGGCAAAGAATGACTGTCTACAACTTCCTTAAGAATAGGCCATTCAAGGTCTGCGCTCCATATTATCTGTTCTGTCATGAATTCCGGATAAAATTTACTGCCCATACATTATTCCTCCTTAGGTCCATACTGTTCATAGTAAGCATTGATAGCCGCGAGCTGTTCGTCGGTTATCTTCTTTGTTTCCTTCAGGTATTCTACTGCTTCCGGCATCGAAACGATCGCTGCAGTAGGAAAACCATATGTTTCCGATACTTCTTTTAGGGCAGTCTTTTTGCCGCCCTGGCCAAACTCGTGACGATCCAAGGAAACCATCAATCCGACGATTTTCACATCGGCCTGCGCGCGTACAATCGGTACGGTCTCTTCCATAGATTTACCGGAAGTTGTTACGTCCTCGATCATAATCACACGGTCGCCGTCTTTCAGCTTGGAGCCGAGTAAGATCCCCGAATCTCCATGATCCTTAATTTCTTTACGATTTGAGCAATAGCGGACGCTATGCATGTCGTATTCGAAACTGAGGATCATAGCCGTAGCCACAGCGAGCGGAATCCCCTTATAGGCAGGGCCGAATAGTACGTCAAATCCATCTCCGTATTTCTCATGGATTGCTGAAGCATAAAAATGTGCCAAATTGCACAGATTTGACCCGGTATTGAAATCTCCCAGGTTTACAAAAAATGGTGACTTCCTTCCTGATTTTAAAGTGAAATCTCCAAATTTTAGCGCCCCAGTTTCACACAAAAAGTCCACAAACTTCTGCTGGAACTCCTTCATCTGCTTACCTCCTTTTCGTAGCGTAGAATTGTAAAGTTGCAAAAAGGCTCCCATGAGCCCATCTATGTAATTATAACATAAATTTATGAATCGTCAAAATGTGATTAGTTTTGAGATCTTGGGAGCCTATCTTGTGAGTTTAGATTTCGAATGCATCACCATCGACAGGAGCTACGAGGTTGGCGATGTCCTTACGAATTACCATTCTTGACTCGTCGTACATGTGAGTTGTGATTATTTTCTTGTTTGGATATTCGGTACAGAATCTATAAATGTCGTCCAGGCCCATATGCAGAGCATTTCCAGCTTGAGGACATGAGGCGTCTAAGATTACCCAATCGGAGTTTTGGACGATTTCTACAACGCCATCGCACATGGTGCTGTCGCCAGAAAAGCCAATCTTTTTGCCGTCTTTTTCGATAATGAATCCGCTAGCTTTGATGCCACCATGTTCGACTTTGACTGGCTCGACTTGAAGTCCATCTACTGAGAATAGATTATCGTTTTGATACTCAATTAGTTCAACATTTTGTGGCATCCAATTTGTTGTCGTACCTTCCGGATCCCATAGGTACTTGGCGATATCATAAACGGCTTTAATGCCACCTTCTGGCAGATATATGGTCAACTTTCGACCGTTAGCAGCATTTTTGCTCGCCGCGTACATCATGAATGGCAGGTCAGTGAAATGATCTGAATGCAAATGAGTAATTAAGATCGTATCGATTTCGTCGACATTGCAGTTCAACCTAAGGAGTTGTTTGAACGTTCCCGCACCACAATCGACCAAAATTTTGTTATCAATAAGAGTAGCTGCGCTGGCGTATTTGGTAAAAATAGCACCGCTTCCGATAATTTGTAATTTCATAATTGATATTATAGCACGCCAGAATCACGGCTGACCCCCTAGGGTTAATTGCATAATTCCTCATCTTATGTTATAATGCGCTTAATACGTATTCGGGAGATATGTATTAAAACAATTGTCGTGGGCCTTGCCCCACATTTTTTACTAGTTGCGCCCTCAATTAGTAAAGCACATTAACAATTTAGAAAGGAGAGTGCCTTATGGTAATAGACTTGCATGGTGTTTATTATGTAACATTCGGTGTCATAATGGTGCTCGGTCTCTACATGATATCACAGTATATCGGCGTAAAGAGGCTGAGTGAAGGTACCAAGGCTATGAGCGAACTCGCAGCAAGCATTCGTTCAGGCTCAATGGTATTCACGAAAGGGACGTTCCGTGTCATTCTGATCGTAGCAGCCGTCCTGGCTGCCATTATTTCATTTGCAATAGAGCTTGGCGCTGGAGCAGCATTCCTCTTGGGTCTTATTATGACGACTATCTCTGTCATAGTGGGAATGAGCGTTGCTACTTACGCTAACGTTCGTGCATGTGCGACAGCAAAAAAAGGAGTCGAAGACAATTTAAAGGATTCTCAGATTTGTGCTCGCACGGTTAACGTAACTATCAAAGCATCACAGATTTGCGGGATCATCGTTCAATCGACATCCTTACTCGGATTAACTATTGTTACCATGCTGAGCCAGGATTCACCACTTATTCCGAACGCGCACGGCATCATTCCGCTCGTTGCAAGATTGACTGCATATTCAATCGGTTGGAGTATTGTTGCGATGTTCTGCCGTGTTGCTGGTGGAATTTTCACCAAAGCAGCAGATATTGGCGCAGATCTTATCGGAAAGGTATTCATGCACTTCGCTGAAGATGATCCGAGAAACCCTGCCGTTAAAGCTGATTTTGTCGGTGACAATGTTAACGATGTTGCTGCCAACCAGGCCGATCTCGGCGAGTCCTTTACAGCAACTCCGGTCACAACCATCATTACCGCTATCACCCTTTATGGTAATGATAATCCCGCAATGCTGGTTGCAGCAATTTCCTATCCGTTCATGCTTGCGCTTAGCGGATTAATTTCTGCTGCTATCGGTCTCTTCTATGCATCTCATGCAAAAGAGAGCGATAAGCCTGAGAAGCAGATTAATGCTTCGATGTATATTGCTGCTGCAGGTACTCTGATCGCGAGCCTTGCGATTTCGTATTTTGTCTTTAGAAAGGTCGGAACTCCTGCTGATTTTAGATTCGGCTGGCTTTCAACCTTCCTAAGTACCCTTTGCGGTGTTATCTCAGGCGTATCGGTCGGATTAATTGCAGAGCATTTTACAAGCCTTGAAGGTAAGTGGGCCGTAAGTGTTTCTGAAATGGCAAAAAGAGGCTCAGCCCTCTGTGCTTCTCAGTCTCAGGCGGCCGGATGGATCTCATGTTTGCCGGAAATGCTTGTAGTAGGTATTTTCTCTTATGCATCATCTATCATCGCTGGCCCTTATGGACGTTCCGTAATGGCGCTTGGCATGTTAGCATTCGTTGCTCAGGCAATCGGCGTAGATGCATTCGGTCCGATCTCAGATAATGCCGGCGGTATCGCCGAGAGCTGTCATCTTGATCCCAGAGTTAGAGTAATAACCGACAAAAACGACTCGGCAGGAAATATGACAGCTGCTATCGGAAAGGGCTTTGCTATAAGCTCCGCTTTTGCGGTTGTAGTATCACAGACACAGACATATGTTAGAGCATATGGTGGAGACTCACTTAACTTCATGGACGATAAAGTCTCAATTGGTCTCACCATAGGAGTTGGTCTTTGTGCACTGTTCTGTGGTCTGCTTGCACGCTATACGCTTATCGCAGCTGACGAAATGGCAGCAGAATGTAGAAGGCAGTTTAAAGATCCTGATGTCGTATCGGGTAAAAAACTCCCTGACTCGAACAAATGCATCAACATCGCAAGGGTAAACGGCATGAAGAAAATGATTTGGCCGGTATCTATCGCTGTCGGATCAACTCTTGCCGTTGGCTTCGGTCTTGGACCTGAGTCGATGGGAGGTATGTTGGTAGGTGCGACATATATTGGCGTACCTCTGGCAATTTTCTTCAGCAACGCTGGCGGTCTGGCAGATAACGCCAAGAAGCGCTTTGAAGCAAATCTCGTGGCAGGTCTTACAAAAGATATGCCGGAATACATTTCTGCGCATGACGCCGCCGTGGTGGGCGACACGATGGGCGACTGGATGAAAGACGTCGTTGCAGTGTCCATAGATATCTTCATAAAGATTATGGGTACACTTGCTCTGATGCTTGCTCCTATGTTTGCGCAGTATCAGCTTCTCCCGTTCTAGTTCCTTATTTGACCCCGGTTCGTCCGGGGTCTTTTTTATTAATAATCCCACCATAAAAAATAAACCCCGGTTTAAAGGGTTTTATGGTGGATCTTACAGGGCTCGAACCTGTGACCTTACGAATGTGAATCGTACGCTCTAGCCAACTGAGCTAAAGATCCGCTTTCTCAATTATACCACATTGGGGTATAATATAAGTATGCCGAAAATGTATCTAATGTCCGGACCAAGCGGCGCTGGCAAAAGCACCCTTGCATATGAAATCTCGAGAGAGAGAAATGTCCGATTCTTATCTATTGAAAATTTTTATAAGGCTTTCTTTGGCACTGAGCTAATTCATGAACATCGCGATGAAGTTTGGGAATCTTTTGCTGAGGCGATTCGCATTGCCGCAAAAGACGGGGTTGATGTTTTGATTGACACCAATTCACCATCTCGCGCAGACCGCGAATGGTTTGTCGAGAGATTTCCTGGTTTCGAAATCCATCTCGTTGTTCTCAACGCCCCAAAAGAACTTTGCATGAAGAATAATAAAATTCGTGACCGCGTAATCCCGGATGACGAAATGGAAAAGATTTTTGCTAGACTCGAGCCAGTGACGGAGGATGAATTAAAAAACTATGCAGAAGTCGAAGTATACGAAAATTTGGACAACACAGAGATAAGATTTGTAAAAAGCCTAAAATAGTATATAATATATAGTATGGATTTTGAAAAATTTAGAGCAGAGCTAAACGAACTTGAAGATTTTTTGGCAAGGCCAGATGCATTTTCTGACCCAGCTTTTGCAACCAAAAGCCGTCGCGCCGCTGAAGTTCGTGAGATTATTGATCTAGCTAAAAAAATTGAAACGAACAAGGCAAATCTCGAAGAAGCCAAGGGTCTTATCAATGATCCAGAACTTGGCGAGCTCGCTAAAGCCGATATTGAGAATTTGACTACAGAAATCGCCAACGACGAAGCCAAGCTTGATGAGATGCTCCTCCCACGCGATCCAGAAGACGATAAGCCAGCTATTCTTGAAATCCGTGCTGGTGCTGGTGGCGACGAGGCTTCGCTCTTTGCCGGCGAGTTATATCGCATGTATCTAAAATACGCCGAAAAACACGGCCTCAAATCTGAACTAATTTCCCAAAACGAAAACGAAGCCGGAGGCATGAAAGAGGTAATCTTTAAGGTCTCTGGCGACCGTCCTTATGGCCAGCTTAAGTTTGAAGGTGGCGTACACCGTGTGCAGCGCGTTCCAGTCACAGAGTCTCAAGGGCGCATCCACACCTCAACAGCAACTGTCGCAGTACTTCCTGAGGCGTCAGAACAGGATTTAGAAATCAAACCAGAAGATCTTCGTATCGATATCTATCGTTCTGGCGGCCATGGTGGCCAAGGCGTCAACACGACCGACTCCGCCGTTCGTATCACTCACCTTCCAACGGGACTTGTTGTTGCTATGCAAGATGAGCGTTCGCAGCAGCAGAACCGCGTTAAGGCTATGAATATTCTTCGCTCAAGGCTTTTGGAGCGCAAGAAAGAAGAAGATATGAAAAACGCGTCCGCCGCAAGAAAGTCCCTTATCGGTACTGGTGACCGCTCCGAAAAGATTCGTACATATAATTTTCCACAAGATCGTATCACTGATCACCGCATTCATTACTCTCGTTCGAATGTTCCTGCCGCGATGGATGGCGACATTGAAGATATCATTGAAGAATTAATCAAGAACGAACGCTCCCTTCAATCTGAAGAGGCTTAAGATGAAGATCAAAGATTGGCTTTTTGACCATAGAAATACTCTTGATGCCGACATTATTTTGGCTGAAGTATTAGGCAAAGACCGTACTTTTTTGATTACCCATGAAGACCAGGAGCTTGAGGGCGATGAACTTGAGCGTGCAAATCGTATGGCTGCAGAACGAGAAAGTGGCATGCCGCTTGCGTATGTTTTAGGATACACATATTTTTATGGACGAAAGTTTTTTGTTGAACCTTCCCTGGTCCTGATTCCCCGCCCAGAAACTGAAGATACAATTGATTTAATTAAGGAACTTAAGCCAAAAAACATACTCGATGTTGGCACGGGCTCAGGATGCATTGGAGTTACACTGGCTTTCGAGTTACCTGGCAGCGATATCCTTGTTTCAGATATTCATGAACAGAACTTTGAGCTGGTCTCAAAAAATATCAATGAGATCGCAAAGGATGAAAAACTAGAGAGCAAGCTGTCTTTCGCCAAATCTGATCTACTCAAGGATATTAACGAGAAGTTCGATGTTATCGTGGCGAATTTGCCGTATGTCGACGAGAAGTGGGGTTGGCTCGACAAAGACGCTTTATCTCATGAGCCTAGCGATGCGTTATATGCCGAGGATGACGGTCTTAAGCTCATCAAGGGGCTTATTGATCAGGCGGAAGAAAAGCAGGCCGCGAAATACCTAGTTCTCGAAGCTGACCCATGCCAACATAAAGATATTGTTAGCTACGCAGAAAACCATGGTTTCAAGCATACTAAGACCAAAGGTTTTATTCTTGCTTTCGAATTAGTTTAGATGTCAAAGATTGGGTTACTAAACCAGAAGACGATCGCAATCACGACGATGGCGCTGAAACAAATTGGGGCCAAGACATCTGACATTTTGACCTTGCCGTCGTTTACGATCACGGATTCGCGGATGATGTAATATAGGAAAGTCAGGATTGTGAGCAAGATAGCAATCTGCGGGAAGCGGATTCCAGAATCACCAAAAGTATAGACAATCATCCAAGAATTACTGATCCATGCAGCCTCGCTAAAGATAAGGCCAAAGACCATGGTGGCGAGGCCGTAGTTTTTGTCGTTTGCGCGGAACAAGATGTGGCGACTGACGCTGAAGCCGATAATAAAGGCGAGAAGCACAATTACGATTGGATCGCTGCCGGCAGCAAGCTGGGAGGCGGCAGTGAGGCCGAGGAATGAACAGATTAGAGCCTGGATGAGAACCCCCTTCTCGCTTGTCATTGGCTTAATCCAGATGAGCCACAAACAATAGAATAGAGCGAGGATACCGTGTGCCCAGGTGAGTTCTTGGCCGGTATAATAGGTGATTAGAACGATGCTTGAGCCGATAATAATATCAAGAAGGCTGGATTTGAAGTTTGCCCAAATATAGCGCGGACGAACAAAGAAAACGCGCCATTTTGAGATCAAAACGAGCAATAAACCGAAAAGTGGAGCGCCGGTAAAAACGGTGATCATAATCGACCCAATACCAAAAAGTATATTGAGAAGTATATGAACGGCGGCGCTTGCCGCGTTGCGGGTTTTTCTAGCTAGAATGAATTCAGCCATAGAGTTATTATACCAAAATTTATAACGCCCGTGCTATAATTGAATCCATGGAACCGGGATTTTTTACGAAACATCCAATTTTGAAGGACATTATTAGTCTTGTTTCTTTCGTTGCTCTCGTAATTCTCGGCACAATGTTTCTAAATACTTATATTTATCGCTCATATAACGTGGTTGGGCCGAGCATGATGAATACACTTATCGATTCTGATCGTGTCATCGTTAACCGTCTCGCTGTTTCTTTGGCGCATTTTAACGGACAAGAATACGTCCCAGAACGTGGTCAAATTATCGTTTTTGCTAATGGCGATGCCCATGGCCCTTTGACTTGCGAGGCCCCGAATGATCGCACCGATCAATATATCATTAAACGCGTTATTGCCTTCCCAGGCGAGCGTGTGACCGTCAAAGACGGCGTTATGACCGTTTATAACGATGAATATCCAGAAGGCCACAATTATGACGAAGAATGGCGTAAAAGCGACACCGAGGGCCCAAAGAAATATACTTCTGGAGAAGTTGATACTATAGTTCCGGAAGGTGAAATCTTTGTCTCTGGCGACAACCGCGAAGGTAGCAATTCTTATGATTCACGTTCTGGACTTGGCACTATTCCATACTGCCGAATTATCGGTCCAGTTATCTTTAGATTATTCCCACTCGATAAAATGCAGGCGTTCTAGATTTCGCCAATCATTTTAACCGATTCTGGTTCTGGCAATTCTTCTACGTCTTTTAGTTTTCGTTCGATTTGACGAGAAGTAACTTTTGCGGATTCGATCTTATTAGCAGACTCGGTGAGTTTCTTTTGAACACCCTCAAGAAGGTCGCCAAACTTACCAAATTGAGACTTGACGGCGCCCAGGATTTGCCAGACTTCAGCGGAGCGTTTCTCGATAGCAACGGTCCTGAAGCCCATAAGAAGACCCGAGAGCATCACTGGAAGCGTTGATGGGGACGAGATAGTAATATTGTATTTTTTACGCACTTCGTCAGAGAGGCCAGGAATGCGCAAAATCTCAGCATAGAGACTTTCAGTAGGAACAAACATGACACCAAAATCGGTAGTTTTTGGTGGATCAATATATTTGGTAGAAATTTTCTTCGCTTGTTCTTTGACGTCGGTCGCCAACGCCTTTTGGTATTCACCAATTTTTAAGGTATCTCCAGCATCATAGGCCGCGATGAGGCGTGAATAGTTTTCGACTGGGAATTTGGAGTCGATTGGAAGGAAGACGTTTTCTTCTTTTCCTGGCATTTTAACGGCGAATTCAACACGGTCACTTGAGCCGGCCTTGGTTATGATGTTCTGTTCGTATTGCTTCTTGGTTAGCATGTCTTCAATGATAGCGCCGAGTTGAACCTCGCCATAAATACCGCGAGTCTTCACACCTTCCATGACTTTTTTAAGGTCGCCGACGCCGGTTGCGAGAGTTTTCATCTCGCCAAGGCCTTGGTAGACCTGAGTAAGCTGATTTGAGATGGTTTTAAAGCTTTCGTTGAAGCGTTTCTCAACGGAGGCACGGAGTTTTTCGTCGACAGTCTCGCGCATTTCTTCGAGCTTCTTCTCGTTACCGTCTTGGATGTTCTTCAAATTTTCAGAAATTTCTTTGCGGTTTTCGCGGAAGTTACGATCGATTTCCGGATTAATCTTGTTAACTTCACCTTCGATGCGAATTAGGCGTTCGTTCAAGGAATTAAAATCTTTGTTCGAGTCGGTTCCCTGCTTTTTCGTAATCAAAAAGACCAAAAGAGCAGCATTAATAACCCCAATAATTACAATAAAAATATCCATAAGGATATTATAACACTAGATTCTCTTGAGATGAGATGGTTTGATAATTTTTGGATCTTTTTTGACTGTTTTTGGCGCGGCTTGTGGACGGCGAAGTTTCTTAATCGGGGCAGCCTTTTTCTTGGCGTCTTCAGCAGTTTGCTCTTCAATGCGAGCTACGATCTCCGCCTCACCCTCTTTGTCATCCATGAGCTCATAGAGCGCCAACATTTGGCGAAGAGTAGAGATCTTAGTATCGAGTGCGTAGGCCTCTTCAAGTGCAGAGATGGCCTTCTTGTAATTACCGAGTTTTTCTTCTGCTTTTGCCAGTGCAATAAAGCGAGCTGGGACGTCACCCTCGAGGGCGATAGCCTGT
>JAEEGL016016632.1_pt1 | contig 33495 bp, 19 predicted proteins | sample 9134231 | NCBI WGS metagenome assembly JAEEGL01 (sample SAMN16246548, study PRJNA631951) | gut metagenome | biome: gut microbiome; feature: rumen; material: fiber-attached | host: Bos | place: Iran: Karaj | collected 2018-10 | reverse complement strand
CGGCGCTGCCAGCACCAGCTTCTTTTTCTGCTGCAGAAAAAACCGGATGATGGCGTTGAGCGTCGTCGTCTTTCCCGTTCCGGGTCCCCCGGTCAGAAGAAACACACCATGTCCGGCACTTTTTGTCACAGCTTCCAGCTGCAGCGGATCCGGCGTAAATTCCTGTTCTTCCCATGCTTTCTTTGCCAGTTTTTCCGTTACTGCCGCCTCATCCTCTGATATCCAGTTATGCTTTGCGAGCATATCTGCCACATGCTTTTCCGCATAATATGCGCGGTAATGAAATGCAAGACCGTTATCCATGATGATACTGCCAGCAACGATCAAGTTGGCCAGCTGCGTCCTGATGATCTCTTCTTCCACCTGCAGCATTTCCATCCCCTGTCGGACCAGCTGCTCCTGCGGCAGGCCCGTATGTCCTTCTGCCAGATTTTCCGTCAGCAGATATAAAAGGCCGGCGCGAACACGGTACTCACTCCTTTTTTCGATCCCCCTTGCCATGGCGATCGCATCCGCTCTGTGAAATCCGATGCCGTCAATATCTTCGGCCAGCCTGTATGGATTTTCCCTGATCACGGCAAACAACGAATCCTGATAATGCTCCCAGACCTTGTTGATCATTCTGATGGAAAAACCATATTGCTGCATCAGCATATGCGCATTCCGCAGTTCCTTTTTCTCCTCGATCTGAATCCCGAGTTCCTGCGCGATCCGCAGACTGATCCCTTTGACTTCGGCCAGGCGCTCCGGCTCCTCTTCCATGATCCGCAGCGTATCATCCCCAAACCTGTCCACAACCCGCTGTGCCAGCTTTGCACCGATCCCTTTGATGGCGCCGGAAGACAGATACCTGAGGATATCGTCCCTGTCTGTCGGTTCAACGATCTCATAGGAAACAACTTTAAACTGCATGCCGTATCGCTTATGCATCATCATTTCACCGGTTATTTTCAGCGTCTGGCCTGTCACGTTTTCGTGAAACTGGCCGACCACGGTCAGGATTTTGCTGCCTTCGATGGCTTCCAATACATAATAACAGTCATCCTCTGCCTGGAAGATGACATCTTCTATATAAACCTGTTTTGTTTCCATGAAATGCTCCGTTTAAAGTATCTGATAAGCTTCGATGTGCATAAAGAAAAGAATCAGACGCTCTCTGTCTCGTCTGTTTCTTTTTTTGCCCCTGTGCGCAGGGACTCCTGATGTGCCTGAATATCCGCCATAGAAACGGACTGAGAAGACCGTTTCATCTGCTCATACATCTGCTGTGCCAGCCCGAGCGAGTTTTGCTCCGTTGACTGTGCCGCAAGGGAGGAGATGGTCTGGTCCTTATAATAATCGAGCAGCGTAGAAGATCCGCTGTCCGAAGTGCTGCCGGTCAGATTCACGTTTTTCGTCATTTCCTTCATGACCATTTCCAGAAAATACGCCTCGAATTCTTTGCAGGCGCTCATCAGCTCCTCGTCGGAAGCATTCGAAAGGTCTTTGTTTTTCATGGCATCGATATTGCCCGCCGCGCCGGTTTTTCCGGTGCTTGAAAGAAGGGACATATAATCGGCAGAGCCAAGGGAAAGATCTGACATATAAAAACTCCTTCCGCGATGCGCATCTCAAAAACCTGCGGTTTTTTCGATGTCTCGCTGTCGCGAGATAAATCCATGATCCAAATCGTCCGGGTGTGCAAGCACCCCCGTCCGTTCGGATCACGTCTTTGCATCGCTCGTTAACGTCTCAAGTTGTTGGCAGTATCCATCATACTATCCGATGTCTGGATCACTTTCGAGTTCATTTCGTAGGCACGCTGTGCGACGATCATATTGACCATCTCATCCGCCACCTGTACGTTGGAGCCTTCGAGGTATCCCTGTACGACACGGCTCCGCTGAAGGCCTCTGGTGGTCGCTTCGTTCATGGCGGGACCGCTGGCGTCCGTAACCGAGTACAGGCTGTTGCTGTGGTTGTACAGGCCTGCAGGATTCTGGAACTGGAAAACGCCGATGGTCACACCGAGTTTCTGCATATTGCCGAGCGCGTCCGGATAGGTGATCTCTCCGTCACTCGTAATCTGGATCTCAGACGCCGCAAGTTCGCTGCCGTTTGCCCTGGTGGTGGGAAGGGTGATCTTCTGTCCATTGGAAGAGAGAACAGGACGTCCGTCGGAATCTGTCAGGGTAATGGCATTCTTGCCGTTCAGCTTATCCATCGCCCAGTTGAAATTACCGTTTCTCGTATACATTTTCTCCCCATTTGCCGCCTGGATCTGAAAAAAGCCGCTGCCCTCAATGGCAAAAGAAGAACTTGACGAGGACTCCAAAAGTGAGCCCTGGCGGAAGATCGATGTAATGGCCGCCTGACGGACACCAAGTCCCACCTGGGAACCGATGGGCTTATGCTCTCCGTTGGCTGTGGTTGTCTTCGTCTGCAGATTCTGATATAAAAGAGACTTAAACTCCACCACGTCGGTCTTATAACCCGTGGTGTTGACATTTGCCAGATTATTGGCGATGGTATCGAGATTTGTCTGCTGTGCATGCATGCCGGTCGCTGCTGACCATAAACTTCTGACCATGCTGTAACCTCCCTAAATTATGACTCCTACTACTATATCGACTCAATCAGCCGAAAGGAACAGTGTTGTTATGATAACTTCCCAAGCTGGTTTGCTGCGATCTCCAAAGATCCGTCAATGGTCTGGATCACCTTCTGATTGGATTCGTACGCCCTGGAGATTGAGATCAGTTCCACCATTTCACTGACAACCGTCACATTGGACTGTTCTAAGTAGCCGGAATAAATCTGCGCATCCGACTGTTTGAATGTAAAGCCTTTCACCGGCTGATACATATTCTCGCCGAAATGCTCCAGATAATTATAGTCTGCAAAATCCGCGATCTGGATCGTCGCGATCTTCTTCCCATTCTGGGTGATGTTTCCGTTCAGATCGATATCGGCCTGCTGCAGCGGATCGATCTTGATATGCTTTCCGTTTTTATCCAGAACATAATCGCCGTCCTTGGTCACCAGCGTTCCGTCTTTTGTCAGGGTAAAGGACCCGTCCCTTGTGTATTTAATGGAAGTCTCGCCTGCCTTGTTGGTATACTCGATGGCAAAAAAACCGTCGCCGCCGATGGCGAGATCATAGGGATTATCGGTTACATGAAAAGAACCCTGTGAATAGTCAGTGTAGTTCTCACCGATCTTAACACCGAGATTCATCTTGCCGATGCCCGCAGCCCGCCAGCCGTCCGTGGTATCTTTGATCCTGTAAGCCAGCACATCCTTGAATGCCTGGTTGGTGGCGCCTTCCTTCTTAAATCCGACCGTTGCGGAATTTGCCATGTTGTTGGACAGGATATCCATGCGGTTCTGCTGATGGCGCATGCCGGTGTATGCGGTGTATAAGCCTTTGACCATAGGGTTCTCCTTTTCAATATAGAATTAATAATCAGCTTTATAGCCTGCCAGGAATTCCACATACTTTCCGGTTCCGATGGCAACGCAGGTCATGGGATCTTCTGCGGTCATGGTGTTGATACCGGTTTTTTTGTGGATCAGATCCTCGAGACCTCCCAACAGCGAGCCGCCGCCGGTCAGCACGATTCCCCTGTCAGCGATATCCGCCGCAAGTTCGGGCGGCGTTTTTTCCAAAACATTATGAATGGTGTCAATGATCTGCGTGGTTGCCTCGCGAAGGGCTTCTTCCATTTCCTCGCTGGTCACTTCCACGGTTCTCGGCAGACCGGTTACCAGGTTCCTGCCCCGGACCTCAGCCACCTCGACTTCCACGCCGGGGAAGCAGCTGCCGATCTTGATCTTCAGATCTTCTGCGGTTCTTTCACCGATCAGAAGATTGTGTTTTCTTCTCATATAGCGGACGATGGCTTCGTCAAAATCATCGCCTGCGATCTTGATGGAGGCACTGACTACGGTTCCACCCAGGGAGATCACTGCGATATCCGAAGTACCGCCGCCGATATCCACGATCATATTTCCGCAGGGCTTGCTGATATCGATACCTGCGCCGATCGCTGCTGCGATGGGCTCTTCGATAATGGATACTTCTCTGGCTCCTGCCTGATAAGTTGCATCCTCAACGGCTTTCTTTTCCACTTCGGTAACGCCGCTGGGAACGCAGACTGCGATGCGGGGTTTGCGGAAGGATTTGCGTCCCAAAGCCTTCTGGATAAAATACTTCATCATCTTTTCCGTAACGGTGTAATCCGAGATAACACCCTGACGGAGCGGTCTGACTGCCACGATATTGCCGGGGGTACGGCCGAGCATCAGTCTTGCGTCTTCACCGATGGCTTTGATCTTGTTGGTATCTCTGTCAAAAGCCACCACGCTGGGCTCTTTCAAAACTACGCCCTTGCCTCTGATATAAACCAGGATCGAGGCCGTTCCCAAATCAATTCCTATATCCGTAAACTGCATGATATTCCCCTTTCTCTATCAAAAAACCATAACAAATCAGTTTATTATATATCATTAAAAGAGTTTTTCAAAGGGGAAATTGCAATTTTATGTAAATTAGTTTAAAAAGTTTTCCAAACGCACAGGGACGCACCTATAATGGTGGGAAAATTCTTTTCCCGATAGATGCGTCCCTGCGTGATATACTGTTTGTTATAATTTATATCGGCAGATTTTCCGTCAGTATTATACCTGATTATATGTTTTCTTTATCTTGCTCCGTATTTTCAAATCGGACTTTACTCTGTCCTGCCCTGCAGCATTTTCTTTATATAAAGCCCCGTGAAGGATTTTTTGTTCTTTGCCACTTCTTCCGGCGTGCCGGCTGCAATGATGGTGCCGCCGCCGTCGCCGCCTTCCGGGCCGATATCGATGATGTAATCCGCCGTCTTGATCACATCGAGGTTATGCTCGATCACCAGAACGGAGTTGCCCCCTTCCCGCAGCCGCTGCAGGATTTCCACCAGTTTTCTGACATCTTCAAAATGCAGTCCTGTGGTAGGTTCATCCAGAATATAGATGGTCCTTCCCGTACTTCTGCGTGACAGCTCCGTGGCCAGCTTCACTCTCTGGGCTTCACCGCCGGACAGGGTTGTGGACGGCTGTCCAAGCTTGATATAGGAAAGTCCCACGTCATACATTGTCTGTATTTTGTTCCGGATCTTCGGCAGGCTGTCAAAGAAAGGCAGTGCCTCCTCCACCGTCATATCCAGAACATCCGCTATGCTCTTTCCCTTATAACGGACATCCAGCGTTTCCCGGTTATACCGCTTGCCGCCGCAGACTTCACAGGGCACATAAACATCCGGCAAAAAGTGCATCTCGATCTTGATGATGCCGTCGCCCGAACAGGCTTCGCACCGTCCGCCTTTCACGTTAAAAGAGAACCGGCCTTTTTTATATCCCTTGGCCCTGGCATCCTGCGTCTGGGCGAACAGATCCCGGATATCATCAAAAAGCCCGGTATAGGTTGCCGGATTGGAACGGGGCGTGCGGCCGATGGGAGACTGATCGATGTTGATGACCTTGTCAAGCTGTTTGATCCCTTCGATCTTTTTATGCTTTCCCGGTATCATCAGCGCCCTGTTCAGATCGTGCGCCAGTTTCTTATATAGGATCTCATTGACCAGGGATGACTTTCCGGATCCGGAAACACCGGTGACACAGCACATGACGCCCAGTGGAATATCCACATCTATGTTCTTTAAGTTGTTCTGGCTCGCGCCTTTGACCTTCAACCAGCCGGTGGGAGCTTTCCGCATCTTCGGAACGGGGATGGACCGCCTGCCCGCCAGATAATCTCCGGTAATGGAACCTTCGGTATTCATGATATCCTCACATGTTCCTTCGGCGACCACCTCGCCTCCATCGCTGCCGGCCCTCGGGCCGATATCCACGATCCAGTCTGACTGACGCATGGTATCCTCATCATGCTCCACCACCAAAAGGGTATTCCCCAGATCCCGCAGGTCCTTGAGCGCCTGCAAAAGCTTATCGTTATCCCGCTGATGCAGTCCGATGCTCGGCTCGTCTAAAATATAGCACACGCCCACCAGACCGGAGCCGATCTGGGTTGCCAGACGGATCCGCTGCGCCTCACCGCCGGAAAGGGTGGCTGTTGCCCGGGACAGGGACAGATAGCCCAGTCCTACGTTATTAAGGAATCCAACCCTGCTCCGGATCTCCTTTAAGATCTGATGACCGATCAGCTCCTGCTGCTTTGTCAGCTTGATCTCTTCCATGTAGTTGCCCAGGGATTCAATGGACATATTTGTGATCTCAAAAATGTTCTTGTCTGAAACCGTCACCGCCAGGGACTCTTTTTTCAGACGCATCCCGCCGCATTCCTTGCAGGGCGTGATGGACATATACTTTTCATATTCCGCTTTCTGATTTTCGGAAAAGGTCTCTCTGTAACGGCGTTCCTCATTTTTGATCAGTCCTTCAAAAGCGGTGGGATAAACGCCTCTGCCACGCTGCCCTTCATAATAGACATTGACCTCTTCCCCGTCCGTACCATACAAAATGATATTCCGGATCTTCTCCGGATAATCCTCAAAGGGGGTGTCCAGGCTGAACTTATATCTCTTGGCCAGTGCCTGCAAAAGTGCATTTGTAAAGCTCGAATCCTTGTTGGCGCTCTGCCAGCCCATGGCCACAATAGCGCCCTGATTGATGGACAGACTCTCATCAGGGATCATCAGTTCATGGGAAAACTCCATCTTGTAACCCAGACCCGCGCAGACAGGACAGGCACCGAAGGGATTGTTGAAGGAAAAACTCCGCGGCTCGATCTCTGAGATGCTGATGCCGCAGTCCGGGCAGGAAAAGCTCTGGGAAAAAGTCAGTTCCTTTCCGTCCCCGCACTCCACGATGATCAGTCCGTCAGTCAGGGACATGGCATTTTCCAGGGAATCGGTCAGCCTTCGCTCAATGCCTTCCCGGATGATCAGACGGTCTACTACGATCTCGATATTATGCTTGATATTTTTATCCAGTTTGATCTCTTCGGAAAGTTCATACATGCTTCCGTCGACACGGACACGCACATAACCGCTGCGCTTTGCCCGGTCCAGCACTTTTTCATGCATACCCTTCCTGCCCCTGACCATGGGAGCAAGGATCTGGATCTTGGAACGCTCCGGCAGGGACATGATACTGTCCACCATCTGGTCTACGCTCTGCTTTTCGATGGTGCGTCCGCAATTCGGACAGTGAGGCGTTCCCACTCTGGCATAGAGCAGACGGAAATAATCATAGATCTCCGTTACGGTACCTACCGTGGAACGGGGATTTTTATTGGTCGATTTCTGATCGATGGAAATCGCAGGCGACAGGCCCTCGATCTTTTCCACATCCGGTTTTTCCATCTGTCCAAGGAACTGCCTTGCATAGGACGAAAGCGATTCCATATAACGCCGCTGCCCTTCCGCATAGATGGTATCAAAAGCCAGAGATGATTTTCCCGAGCCGGAAAGACCGGTCATCACCACCAGCTTATTTCGCGGAATATCCAGGCTGATGTTTTTCAGATTATGCTCTCTTGCTCCGCGGATGCGGATGCACTCTTTTTTATCCATGTTTTCTTTTCCCATGTTATTCGTACTCTCTTTTCTCGCTATTAGAATGGTCTATCATCATTCGTCTTTGGCGACAGCCGTCTTACCTCCTGGTCCGGTCACCATCATACACTCAGTTCCTATCATTCAGCAACTGCAATTTGCCCGATTATATATCTCTTTTTTCACCAGCCCTATGGATACACAATCCCGCTCAACTCTGTGTAATTATAAAGATCATCCACAAAGGCACGTTCGGCCACCTCAAAGACTACCACATCCGGGTGCCAGGTTTCCACATAAGTTTGCAGATATTTGTAATTCTGTCTGCCCACGGAATAGATATCGTGATACTGTGGCATCAGATAATCCGTCCGCTCCCTGATGAAACTGTCCCCGAAGATCAGCAGTGTCTGATTTGATTTTGCCTTTTCGCTAATGAAGTGCTGCAGATATACGCCTTCCATGTAGGGCACCTGCTCCAGCAAGCCTTCCTCCTGGGTCAGGGCATTTTTGAATTTCTTTTTCAGTTTATGGATCAGGACTTCTTCCCGGATATCCAGGAAGCAATTCTCCAGCGGATATTCCTTGGTTTTTACCTTAAACCAGCTTTTTTTCATTGCAGGAAGAACATCCTGCCGGCCGGCGTCCGTTTCCAGCTGCCGGATCCTGTCATTTAACAGCTGCATGCCCAGATAGGCGCCGTCCGCATTCCAGTGGGCAGTGTCGTAAATGCGGTTATAGATCCTGCCTTCCTGCATCGTGCTTCGAAACTCCTCTACCGGGATCACATATGGCACACTTTCTTCATCCAGCCGCTTTGACAGATACTGCGGAATGCTGTCCCTGCTTTCATCCACGCGGATCGAATCCGGCATAGCATTGGAGCAGACGGTCTTTTTATCCAGGCCCATCATAAAAACAAAGGGGATCCCCTGTCCATCCAGATAAACCTTCGTACGGGAAAGCCAGCCTGCCAGATCATCGATCAGTTCCTCATCCGTTGCCAGATGCTGGTAAGCGGCGATATACTCTTTGTTCGCAGGAAAGATCTCGCCGTCTTTTCCGTACATATGCAGATCTTCCGTAAATTCTCCAAAGACATGATAGATCACATTTCCGTAAAGTGCCGCCACCGGCTCCCGGAAAGCAACCCGGTCCTGCACGTAATACTCATATACAGTATTCTTCGATCCGTCCGGGTAGAACCCCGGCCAGGTGGTCATGCGCCGGTTTTCCGTTTTGGAATCAATGATCTGCGCACGGTCAAAGCCCGCCGCCGGAATCAGCAGCAGGATCAAAAACAATGCGATAAATATGTAGTTGGAGATCTTGTTTCGTTTATTCATAACTCTACCTTAAAACCGAAAATAGATAAACGGATTATAGGTGCTGTTGATCATATAAATATAGCAGGTGACCAGCAACAGAAGCGATGATATATTCAAAAGCCACTCCGTCAGCAGATTCCCGGATTCTCCGTCTTTCTCAGGTTCTCTGTCTTTCCCGGACTCTCCGACTTTTACGGTGCCTTTGCCTTCGCCGTTATCAACGGTTTTTCCATTCACAATATGACGCAGGATCCGCCCAAACGGAACACAGGCAAGGATCGACAATGCCAGATAAAAGATCCGCTGGTTTGTCAGATAATAACGAAGCGAAAATGCCTGAAAACTGCCCTGCCCGAAGCAAAGCATCACACTGAGATATTTCAAAAAAGCTGGGAAGTCCACGATCCGAAACAGCGTCCAGCCGATCATCACCACCAGAATCGTGTAGAGCCAGCCGGCAGCAGTGCGGAGTACAGATCTGTTTTCATAGCCTGGTTTCTTAACCTGATCACCGCTGATTATGCCATTCTGCTTGCCCTTCATTTCATCGTCTAGTTCTTTCTGCTTCTTCGTTGTAATTTCCTTCTCACTGCTTATCCTTCTCTTGTCTCGTTTCGCCACATACCGTTCCGCCATAACGAAACATCCGTGCCACAGTCCCCAGATCAAAAATCCCCAGCCTGCGCCATGCCAGATCCCGGTCAGAAGGAATACGATCATCAGGTGCAGATACACATTTCCCTTCCTGCTGCCGCCAAGGGGAATATAAACATAATCCCGGAACCAGCCGGAAAGTGACATATGCCATCTGCGCCAGAACTCGCTGACAGAAGTAGATAAATAGGGCCTGTCGAAGTTTTCCAAAAATGTAAAACCAAGCATTTTTCCAAGGCCGATGGCCATATCGGAATATCCGGAAAAATCAAAGAATATCTGCAGCGTATAAGCCAAGGTTCCCAGCCAGGCTACGCCCATGCCCATCACGGAATAATCACTGTCAAAGATCATATCCGCCAAAGCACCCATCTGGTTTGCCAGGATCACTTTTTTTGCAAGGCCGGCTGAAAACCGCCGGATACCCTGCGCAAACATAGTGCTGTTGTAACTGCGCTTTTGAAGCTGCGCTGCAATATCCCCATAGCGGACGATGGGCCCGGCAATGAGCTGCGGAAACATCGAGATATAAAGTGCCAGCGTGAAAGGATTTTTCAGTGGTTTTTCTCCACGATATACATCGATCACATAGGATAAACCCTGAAAAGTATAAAAGGAAATGCCGATGGGCAGTGTGATCTGCAGGATGGGAACCTGTGAAAAAACAGCATGCAGGTTTTCGGTTGCAAATCCCAGATATTTATAGATGAACAGGATACCGATGTTGACTGCCGCTGCCAGAACAAGAAGCCCTTTCCTTCCTGCCTTATGTCCGGCAAGTTCCGAAATCAATCTCCCCGTTTTTCCGTCTGCTCTGTCATCAGTACTCCCGGCTGCTTTCCCCACCAGCAGACCGAATACATAATTACAGACAATGGACAGCACCATCACCCAGACTGCCTTCGGCTCACCCCAGGCATAAAAAAAGAGGCTGGCCGCCAACAGAAAATAATTCCTCGCGATTTTGGGCAGCAGATAATAGCCGATGATCACCACCGGCAGAAAAAAGAATACAAAGATCACACTGGAAAAAACCATATCCGCTACCCGTCAGCTCTCCATGTCAAAGAGCAGTTTTTTCATTTCCTTCATCTGATCACGCAGAACGGCTGCCTGCTCAAAGTCAAGTTCGGCAGCTGCTTTTTGCATCCTGCCCATGACCTTCTCGATCTCTTTGCGAAGCTCCGACTTGTCCATGGATTCATAGTCCTTCTCCATCTTCAGATCCTTCGCATCCACCTTCTTCGAAATAGCGATCAGTTCACGCACTTCCTTTTTCACGGAATGCGGCGTGATGCCATGCTCCTCATTATATGCCATCTGAATGCTGCGTCGCCTGTTGGTCTCGTCGATGGCTGCCTTCATGGAATCCGTCATGTCATCGGCATACATGACCACATGACCTTTCACATTTCGCGCCGCACGGCCGATGGTCTGGATCAGAGAAGTATGGGAACGAAGGAACCCCTCTTTGTCCGCATCCAGAATCGCTACCAATTGAATTTCCGGGATATCCAGACCTTCACGGAGCAGGTTGATCCCCACCAGCACATCGAATACATCAAGACGCATATCACGAATGATCTCTGCCCGCTGCAGGGTATCAATATCCGAATGCAGATACCGCACGCGAATGCCCACATCCTTCAGATAATCCGTCAGATCCTCTGCCATCCGTTTGGTCAGCGTGGTCACCAGCACTTTTCCCTGATCTGCCGTAACGGCTTTGATCTCCGAGATCAGGTCATCAATCTGTCCCTGAATGGGACGCACAAATACTTCGGGATCCAAAAGGCCTGTCGGCCGGATGATCTGCTCTGCCCGCAGCAGTTCATGATCACTTTCATACTCTGCCGGCGTGGCCGATACAAACAGAAGCTGGTCGATCCGCTGCTCAAATTCCGTAAAATTCAGCGGTCTGTTATCGAGCGCCGACGGAAGGCGGAAACCATAATCCACCAAAGTCGTTTTTCTGGACCTGTCACCATGGTACATGGCACGGATCTGGGGCACCGTCATATGGGACTCATCAATGATGATCAGATAATCACCCCTGAAATAATCCATCAGCGTCTGCTGGGGCTGTCCCGGCAGCGTGCCGTTCAAGTGTCTGGAATAATTCTCGATACCGGAACAGATCCCGGTTTCCATCAGCATCTCTACATCAAAATTCGTCCGCTCGCTGATGCGCTGCGCCTCTAAAAGCTTGTCTTCACTTTTGAAATACTTTACCTGTTCTTCCAGCTCTTTTTCGATCTCCTGGCAGGCATGTACGATCTTTTCCCGCGGCACCACGTAATGGGACGCCGGAAAGATGGACGCATGATTCAGCTCTGCCTTCACATTTCCCGTCAGAGGATCTACCTCGCATATCCTCTCGATCTCATCCCCGAAAAACTCTACGCGGATCAATACTTCCCCGCCGGTGGCCGGATTGATCTCCAGCACATCACCCCGCACGCGGAAGTTCCCTCGATCCAGGTCCAGGTTGCTGCGGTCATACTGAATCTCCACCAGTTCCCGGATCACTTCATCCCTGTCCTTGATCATGCCGGGACGCAGGGATACCATCATGTTCATGTAATCATCCGGACTGCCGATCCCGTAAATGCAGGATACAGACGCTACCACAACCACATCCCGCCGCTCGGCCAGCGCAGCCGTTGCGGAAAGCCGCAGTCTGTCGATCTCATCATTGATGGAAGAGTCCTTTTCAATATAGGTATCCGTCTGAGGAACATATGCCTCAGGCTGATAATAGTCGTAGTAGGAGACAAAATACTCCACAGCATTCTCCGGGAAGAACTCCTTAAACTCCCCGTAGAGCTGTGCCGCCAGCGTTTTATTGTGCGCGATGACCAAAGTCGGCTTATTCAGCTTCTCGATGATATTGGCCATGGTAAAGGTCTTGCCGGAACCGGTCACGCCAAGTAGGGTCTCAAACTGGTTGCCCTGTTTGAACCCTTCCACTAACTGTTCTATTGCCTGCGGCTGATCGCCGGTCGGTTTAAATTCTGAATGAAGTTTGAAGTCCATTTTTGTTTCAGATCCCCATAAAAATAGAATGGCATACAACTAGTAGTATACCATTCTATGAGCTTCATGTCCATAGTTTTCAGAACATTTGTTCGTTCGTTATGGCTTTACAGTTTCTCAGCCCAGTTGCAAATTTCCCTCATGGCAAGCATGCTTATGCATCTTCGTATTTTCATATTTTCACATGGTTTTTATATTTCTCAAACAGTTCATGCGAGTACTCTTTCTTCAGATCCGACTCTCTGACAATCTTCCATAATGCTGCCGCAGCCTTCAGCCGCTCCTTACATACCTTCGTCGCATCATCCGCACAAAAGTCTTTTACAAATTTATTCCATTGCAGAGCGGATTTATCGTAAGTGGCATAGGTCTTTTTCCCGTAGTAGATATCCAGCAGGTCGCCAAGGGTAAAACTCTCATCACCGCTTTCCTTTACAGCCTTCGCTGTAGCAACCATATCGACGTTGAACTTGAAATTCTCCACCCCGGTCTGCTGCCTGAAGAACTCCCGGAATCTGTTTCCGAATGTGAAACCGCATTCGAGCAGTCCGGTATCCAAAGTAAGTTCTTCAGCCGCTGCCTTTCGCGTCTGATCGGATTTCCTGTAACCTGGTTTCTTTTTCTCCGGCAATATCTTCTCACCGGAAAAATACGCTTCTATCACCTTATTCAGTTCAATCTTACTGCCGTCAGACTTAAGACCATGATCCTTACAAATCCTGATCAGTTCTTCCCTGTACCAGTAATACTTACTGAACTCTTCATAATCCTTAATATCGTCAAATTCAGGTCTCATCACTTATTCTCAATTGCCATTTTCACTTACAGCGCCTTCTCATAGCAGTAAAAATCCTGCTCAAACATATAGCATTCACCCACATTCGCAAAACCGAAAACCGCATAACTCCTGAGCGCCTTGGTATTATGCTGATTGACCAGAAAGTGAATGCTTTTAAATCCGCGTTCTTTCAGCTGCTCCATTCCATACTGCAGCATCTTTCTTGCGATGCCGCCGTTTTGCAGATCCGGCAGAACACAGAGTCTGGCCAGTTCCCCTCCCGGTGCAAGGGCAGGATCCCAGCAGGGCAGGGCATTGACATCTTCGTCTTCGTCAATGGATACCGCAGCTATGATCCTATCGTCCCGTTTCATCACAAAAAGGGCGTCCCGTGAAAGATCAAAGTCAATGGTCTCATTTCCCGGATAGCCTTCCTCCCAGGGACAAAACTCCCGTCCCAGCTGCGCTTTGTACAACGCCATAAGCTCTTCTCTGTCATCTTCTGTTGCCATTACAATTTCATCACTCATCTTCTGAATCCTTAATTTATCAGTCATATACCGACTTCGTATTTTTATACCGGACTTTGTACTCCCAAATTGATCAGTCATATATCGACTTCGTATTTATATTTCGGACTTTACACGGCTATATAGATAAGGCACCGTATCACGGTGCCTTGTCAGCATAAATCTTTCGTATCTCATCCTCTGCCATGATGAACGCTTCTGCCACCAGCGGATCAAAACCGGTTCCCGATTCGTCATTCATGACATCCATCGCATCTTCAAAACTGAGCGGCTTTTTGCGGTCGGGTCCGCGCTTTGTCATCAGCTCATCAAACAGATCAGCGACAGCTGCAACTCTGGCAGAAAGGGGAATGTCTTCTCCCTTTAAGCCTTCAGGATACCCCTTGCCATCCCATCTTTCATGATGATAAGCCGCAATATTCTTCGCCTCCTGAAGCATGCCGGAATCCGGAACATCCTGCAGGATCCCGTCAATGATTTCACTGCCGTATCTGGTATGCATCTTCATGATCGCGAATTCTTCATCCGTCAGTTTTCCCGGTTTGTTCAATACGATCTCGCTGACATTGACCTTACCGATATCATGAAGGGGCACTGCACTGATCACATCTTCGACAAACTGATCCGTTACGATATCCTGATAATAACCGAGTTCCCTCATGGAACGAAGAATGACCTTAACGCTTTTCACAAGTCTGTCCACATGACCGCCGGTGTCAGATTCCCTGCTTTCAATCATATCAGCAAACAGGAATATCAGTTTCCTTCGTGATAAAAGCACATGCGAGAATCGTTGCGACAGAGTGTCAAACTGTTTCAGGGATTTTTCAGACGACTTCGCCAGCGCACGGTAGAGCAGCTCAATCTCATCACCGGTCCGGATATCCAGATTCTTCACCTCATCTGCCTCATCCGATGACATGCCTTCTTCCTTTGACATAATACCGGCTGCATAGGTCATGGTATTGACCGGTATCAGGATATTATACTCTGCAAGCCACAAGCAAAAAGACATGGTCAGCAGGAAAAAGCTTAAAAAGATGGAAAGAAGCTTGGCAAAGAAGATGTAACTGTTATGCGCCAGTTTCGTCATAGAAACATCGACACCCACATAGCAGGTACAATTACCCGCCTTATTATAAACCGGTTTGTAGACTGTCAGAAGAAATCCGTACTGATCATTGGTGACCTGCGGATCGATCTGTTCGCCCAGGATCATGTCTCCGAGCAGCGGTACAAACGCTTCTTCAATGGAAAGCACTTCTCCCGGCTTTGCTGCAGGATAATCATCCGTGCCTAAGTCAAATACCACATGACAGCCATCGAGCTCAATCCTATACACATAAATGAATTCAATCTCGTCAGAACTGTCCCGAAGCTGGTACAGCCGCTGCTCAATCTCCTCATAGCCCGGCACCTGCCTTCCGTTGATGATATACTCATTCACTTTTTCCGGATCGATGAGTCCGACTGCCAGATCTGCTACGCCGCCTGCCAGATGCTTATGCTCCTCAATGGTATTCTGTCGATACAGATAATAACTGATGACCGTCGCCCCCAAGGAAACGCTGAGAAGCGACAGAATCAGGATCAGCGATATCTTGGATCGAATGCCCATACCCTTGCTGCTCATTTTCCGGATGCGATTTAACGTCTTTTTGCTCAAGGGCGTCTGCTGCCAGCCGTCAAACATGGTGCTTTCCTTAATACTCTCAGGAATGCCAAGACATAAGAAAAATACCACCGTTACAGTCAGCACTTTATCGCAGAATTCCAGGGCAAGATTCGCCAGAAGCTGGGCAGGATACTGCGGCATACCCGTAGATTCATAGATACGCAGCGCAAGATCCGCCGATACGCCGTCTGCGGCAAAACCATATAAACAATAGGAAAGAATCGAACCCAGAATGCCGGATGATACCGCCATGAGCAAACCAATCGTAAAGGCCTTGTACCATTTTTTCATCCAGCCCTGTTTAGACAGATAACCGACAAGAATGGCGATCAATACATTGATACAGCCAAAATAGACAGCTGTCGTATCATAGATGCTTTTGATCAGATTGGTAAAAAAGCCCACAAAGACTGCAGGAATATAACCGCCTACGGCAGCGATCAGTACCGTTCCAAGCGTATCCAGATAAAGAGGCCGACCGGCTCTGCCGGCGAACCACCCAGCGCCGAGGTTTAAGAAAACCCCGACAGAACATAATACGATCAGCCCGGCTATACGCAAAATTTTACTTTTAGAAACCGGATCTTTTCCCCTGCCTTTTTCCATGATCATCCACCCGTTATTTGATACCGCTACTTCTCTTTCTTTCCGGAATTACGCGCATCCGATATCCCGAACAGTGCCAAAAGACCGGCCGAAATACCAGTCAGCGCCCACATGCCACCGACAAATCCCACTCTCATGATGCCGCCGAATACGATGGTCCCGATGGACTCACCGATATTGTCCGCAAAATTGTAATAACCCATCGCCTTGTCTTCCCCGATCTTTTGTACCTTAGGCTGCGCACAGAAGATCAGTTCTCTTGTGGTCGCACCGAAACTCCTTGCCGCTCCCAGCACGAACAGTGCAAAGGCAAGCATGTAGAGATTCTGGAAGTACCCGAATACCAGTACTGCACCGAGAGACAGCGCACTGGACAGATACAGAGATGCCTTACCCAAATACTTCATGCAGATATCTGTTAACGTACCACTGAGGAAAATTCCTACCAGGCAGTTCATAACCAGGAACAAACTGGTCTGGGATTCGGTCAGTCCGTAGGCATCGCCGAACACCGGCAGAAAATAACTTGTAAATCCGTTGACGATCACATAAGGAATGGCTACCAGGATCAAAAAGCCCAGGATCTCCCTTGAGAACAATACCGGCACGCCTTTTTTCTCTTTCCTGCTTGTCTCCGCCTGATTCGGACTCGTCTTGAACAGACCGCCTGCAAACAGGGCGATGAGAGCGATCAGCCCCCAGAGTCCGCAGGATGCAAAGAACATTTTTGCTTCACCGATCTTCTCTGCAAGGGTTGCACCGATAACGGTTCCGCAGATCATGCCGGAAAGCATGGAACCATTGATGATGGAAAATCCACCGGACTTGGCTTTTTCATCATCCTGATTGGCAACGATAATGAACAGGCCGTTGAGCAGAATACCGACACCGATACCATTGACTAAAATGCCAATCATTGCCATCCACCAATTGGTGGAAACCGCCGTCAGGAAATCGGCAGCTGCAACGATCAGTCCTCCCAGTATCATCGTAAACCGGAAGCCCATTTTTCTGAGCATGGCACTGCAGAAGATCGCCACAAGGCCGACCATGAAAAAGTTGGCAGTCAGCGGAAGGGAACCGGCCAGATCTTCCGTGATGGGAAGTGATTCATTATAGAATCTTGCCACATAAACCGGAAGGAAACTGGTAGGCATGTTATAAGCCAATGTGGTAAAGAAGATCAGCACACGAAGGTAAGGCTGTGGAAACAATCCTTTCCCTCTCGTATTGGTCTCCTGAATCCACTGTTTTCTGTCATTTACAAATCCATAGATCTCATTGAGCAGGAATACCGCTATGATCAGGATCAGCGTAATGTGTACCATGATATCCATACGCATCTGGTCCACAATGCCGGTCAGGGTATCGGCCACCATACCGATCTCAACCACGCCGATGACGGAGCCGTCTGCATTTTTGATGGGACTCTTTACATAGGTATAAGCACCGGTTGCATCCGCCTTACCGTCATTGATGAACATCTCACCGGTTTCATAGACTTCCTTCACCTCACTGCGCTCCTTCTCATCGAGAGGATAAAAAGCACCGATGGAATTGTCCAGATAAGCAAAGGCATAAAAGCGGCCGTTTTGCATTTTAACCAGATTACAGTACATGTTGCCGCTGTATTCGCTCTTCATTTCGATGAGCTGCTTCATGTTTTCCTGCAGGATATGATATTCTTCGGTCTGGTAATCCGAAGGATAATTGACATGGGCAAAGGCTTCTTTATCCATAATGCTCGATGCGATCTGAGACACCGTACAGATATTGCCGATCTGTTCATCTATGAAATTGATTCGGAACCTGGCCAGCATACTGGTCATGATAAACAGGCCTGTCACAGCTACGCAGATGATCAGCATCACACTCATCATCTTCTCTTTGATCACACCGGATTTAAACAAATAGATCAGAAGTGCCGCTGCATAGTACAAAAGGATCAGCATACTGATCACCAGCGCCGCATAACGAACGATGATCATAAACTGAAGGAAGATTTCATAGGGTGCCTCAGCATAGCTTACTGCGCTGCGGCCTTCAAGGTCCAAAACCGCATATCCCGTATCAGCTGTAATGCAGAGCTTTGTTTTCCCCTGCACACTTACCACGTTCAGGTTCAAAAGTACGGAGTTTTCCATATCCAGTCCGGTCATCTTGCTTAATGCCTGGCTGTCAAACAAAACCTCAATGCCCCCGCCTTCGCCACCGGACAGCTGATAAACGCACTGGTTGCAGATGTCCGTAATATATGCTTTTCCGCCCTGATCCACCGTCATCTGGAAGGGCAGCAGGTACTGTCCCTCTTCGCTTTCATAGACGTTTGTTTCCCCTTCCGTTGTCATGAAAGAGATGGTACCTGTCTTTTCTACGATATATGCGCTGTCCTTTCCACAGACTGCGATATACTGGGCATTTTCTATATTATCGCGCGAAAACGAAGACAGCCGCACGACGCCCTCACCTGATGCCGTATTCACGCCCATAATGAAAAACTGCGTGCCGTCCGGATCCGCAGCGGCAAACATCAGCATGTTATCTATGATGCGAAGGGAAAACAGATGCCGTTTGGTGACCAGTACATCCGAATAATCCGCTTCATAAACCACATTCAGGAAATGGCCGTTTTGATCGAAACGTATAATGCGTTCTGCGGCAAGGCCGAGTCCGGTATCATTCCAGATGACATCCTGCACATAAATATTGCCATTTTTGTCAACAGCAATTTCATTCGCTTCTCCGAAAGAGTCCGCTTCATGATTGACCATCATGATCTTGCGCTGCACCTTTCCTGCCGGATTGATCTTCAGGATCTCACTTTTCCCGCTGTTCACAACATAGTGATTCCCTGCCTCATCCACTGTGGAATAATAAGGGCTGTCTATTGTTACGGAAAGAGCCCGTTCATACGGAAGATACCACCAGTCCAAAACGGAAAAAATAAGTAAAACAGCAGCCATGATAAGGAATACGACATCCCTTTTCCTGAATTGCATTGTTCTGATACACAAAAACATGTTTTTTTTCCTCTTAGTTTTCCATTGTATTTTCTCTCTTAAAACACGCAAAAACCGCTGCTTGTCATACTCTCTCGTTATGACAACAGCATTAGTGCATTTTAATAATACTCTTTGCGCGATTTTATGTCAACTGCCGAACGGCCATTTTTGCGAACATGCCGCCCAGATTCATCAGTTCATCATAGGTTCCTGACTCAATGATCTTTCCTTTATCCAGGTAAATGATCCTGTCACAGTCTTTGACAGTGGATAATCTATGGGCGATCACAAGTCTGGTACAATGCATTTCCTTCAGGGTATTGACCACAGTTTCCTGTGTTCTGTTGTCGAGCGCGCTGGTCGCCTCGTCAAACAACAGGATATCCGGATTCGATGCAATGGCCCGCGCGATCAGGATCCTCTGCTTCTGTCCGCCGGATACGCCGCCGCCGTCCTCGGAAAGCATGGTATACATACCCATGGGCATTTTCTCAATATCCTCTGCTACCCCTGCTCTTCTGGCCGCGTCCCAGGCACCGTCCATGGTCAGGGCCGGCGCGCAGATCGCGATATTGGAATAGATATCCCCCGAAAACAGACTGCCGCTCTGCAGTACAACGCCAATCCTGCGCCGCAGTGACTGCAGATCCAGATTGATGATATTCTTCCCGTCAAAGTAAACGGAACCGCTCTCCGCCGTCTCAAATCCCAGAATCATTTTCATCAGGGTTGATTTGCCGCATCCCGAACTTCCCACGATACCCAGGTATTCACCCGGCTGGATGCTCAGGCTCAGCCCATCGAGCACATAAGGCATATCCGGTGTATAACGGAACTTCAGGTGCATCAGCTCCAGTTTGCCATCCAGTTTATTAACATATTCCCGATCCGTGAAGATTTCCGGTTTGGTATCCATGATGGGCCTGACCATATCGATGGCCGGCTTCAGGGCACCAAACTGCAGGCCGAAATCAGCGAGCGTCAGAACCGATGCGGCAAAGGATGCAAAAGAGGTCTGGAAAGCGATATAGGTTGAGGCCGGAAGCTTTTCCTTCCAGGCAATGGCATAGAGCAGAATGTTTCCGCAAATGGAGATAACCAGTCCCAGAACACCGGATACCTGCAGAAAAACAGGAGGCATCAACGGAAGTTCCTTCCACTTTTCCGCCCACTTGGCATAGGCACGTACTTCTGCGCCGGCCGTCCTGATCTTGGTGATGCCGCCGATGATCTGATAAAGAAAACTGGTGACGCGGTTGTTTTTTTCATTCACCACCCTGCTGAGCCGGATCTGCATAAAACCCGCGACAATAATATTGGCCAGCATCACGACAATGATGATAAACGAAGGAATCACCATGCACGAAGCAAATGCGCGGATCTGCAGCAGATAAATAAATGACAGCAGCGCAGTCAGGGCCGCAGGGATCAGACCGCCGCCTAAGATATCACAGATGGTGTTGACTGCAAGGGCTCTGTTGTACAGTTCGCCGGCATCGTAACTGCGGATAAAAGGCATCGGCAGTGTAAACAGCCTGTTCCAAATCGCACTCTGCCCGGCGATACGCATTTTGGAACCGATCCTGGTCACGCAGATACTTCGCGCCAGAAAGATCTGACAACTGAAAATGGCAGTGCTGACAAGCAGAACCATGATGCCCGGAATCTCCTTGGCCGTTACGGATGGGATAACATTGTTATAAATTGTCTGATTCAGATAAGGCAGGATCAGACCGGACAGTTCCAGAAACAAACTGATGACCAGCACCATGGCGATATCGCCGGAGGTGATACTGGTAGCAATAAACTTCCAGAACTCCTTCATGCCGGTCTTATCCGGCGCAAGCGGTTTATAAAAGCAATAAGCAAGGGAATGGATCTCTCCCACCCTGGCTGCGGTCAGGCGAACCGGTCCGTTTTCCGTCATTTCCAGGTAAAAATTTCCCTTGCCCGGAACCATGGCAATGCCGTCACCCTTTTCATCGGTGACGATCATCGGCAAAGCGGAATGCATCCACCAGCCCTTGCGCAGCTGAATCCTTCGCATCATCAGACCGCTTCTTCGAAGCAGATCGTCAAAACTGACCTCTTCCGGCGGCACATCAAATTCCGGCCTGTCCAGATGAAAATAGTCCAGAATCTGAAAAAGCGCCTCCGTCTGCGTCTGTGCCTTTCCCTCATCTTTTTCGGGTTCCTTTTTTTTCCACAGGATCGACCCGTAAAGCTGCTCCGTTGCGGTATAAAGGAGTTCTCTCTCTTTTCTTTTCTTTTCCCTGATATTCGTCAAGATGCTCCTCCGAAAGCTTAATCTGCTCTGACAAGTGCCGCATACGCGCCGTTCAAAGCCATCAGCTCCTTATGTGTTCCCCGTTCTTTGATCTGACCGTCTGCAAGTAATATGATCTCATCCGCATCCCGGATGGTGGAAAGCCTGTGTGCTACGATAAAGCAGGTGATCCTGCGGCGTCTGACCGCATCCATGACATGCTTTTCCGTGATCACATCCAACGCACTGGTGGCCTCGTCCATGATCAGAATGGAGGGGTTTGCGGCGAAAGCCCTGGCGATTTCAATCCTCTGGCGCTGTCCGCCGGAAAAGTCCGAGCCACCCTCTTTTACCATATATTGATAACCGCCCTTCCTCTGCATGATCTCATCATGGATACATGCATCCTTGCAGGCCTGAATGACGGTTTCCTCACTGACATTTTCATTCCACATAGTTACATTGTCCCAGATGGTTCCGGCAAACAGTGAAATGTTCTGATCCACCACAGCCACGGATGATGTGAAGATATAATGATCGATATCTTCAATATTCCTGCCGTCAAAGGTGATCATCCCGCTGCTGACGGGATACAGGCCGCAGATCAGTTTTGCCAGTGTGGACTTGCCGCTGCCACTGCCGCCGGACAATGCAATGATATCGCCTCTTTTTGCCTTGATGGTAAAATGATCGATCAATGGCTTTGTCACAGGAGAATAGCTGAAGCAGACATCATTGATCTCCACCCTGCCGCTGAGCCTCTGGGGCATATTTTCCTGAATCTCAAAGAGTTTCTCCTTGGAGATGGCATCCTCATAATTTACCACATCGCCGATCCGATCGAGACTGCCGCTGATCTCCTGAACTGCCTGAATACAAGACGTCAGGGACGAAACAGGCAGAAAGAACATCTGCACAAAGGACTGGAATGCCACCAGCATACCGACGGTGGTATCTCCCTTGAAAATCGAATTGATCCCGATGGCAAGTACCACAGCCGCGCAGACACCTTCGAGTACCTTGGGCAGCGCGCCGAGGTAGAGCCGGTTCATGGAAAGAGAAAGCATGGAATTATCATATTTCGCCTGATATCCTAAGATCTTTCCCACCAGTTCTCCTTCTGAACCGCTGGATTTCACGGTTTCGGCCATGGAAATACCGGAAAGCATCATACCTGACATTTTTCCCTGATCACGGCTCAGGCTTCTTGCGATATTGCCGGTATTTCTTGAAATCAGCAGGATCAGCATTACCTGCAATATGCCGAAAGCAGCCGTCGCAAGCGCCATCTTCGGACTGAGTGCCAGCATCAGGACAAATAAAACGACCAGCAGATAAAAATCCATCACTGCGGGAATCAGCCGGTCAAACAGCACGGAGGCTACCTCCGTATTGCTTTCCACCCTGGACACGATATCTCCATCAAAACGCTGGGCAAAAAACTGGGCCGGCAGCCGCAATATCTTCCACATCAGTCCGGTGGTCATGCGCACCCTGTACTTGGCTTTCAGCCTTGCCAGCCACATGCGCTCCATACTTCCTGTCAAAAGCGCACCGAAAGCAACCAGCCCCATGATGACCATGAGCGGCATCATCCACTCATCGGACTGTTCAAGCAGGATCTTGTCAGTGAATATCTTGTAGAAAAACGGGGTAAACAATCTCAGGATGGAAAAAATACCGCCGACAATGATGATCATACGCACGGCACCGCGGATCCCTTCGAAGCCGTATTTCAGATCATTCATGTTGTTCTTTCCGCTGCCTAAGGGCTCGAAATCCTCCTCAGGCTGAAAGAAAAGCGCCACGCCGGTAAAGGACTTGGAGAAGGTTTCCCAGTCCACGGTAACTTTGCCGGCCGCCGGATCGTGCAGATATACCTTGTCCTTTTTGATGCCGGCTACCACCAGGAAATGATTAAACTCCCAGTGAATGATAGCAGGAAACCGGTTCTTCTCCCGAAACTGATCCGCAGTCAGCCTGAAAGCAGACACCTTCAGACGGTGTCTTTTGGCTGCCAGTGCAATATATTTAGCTGTACTGCCGTCTCTGGTCACATTACAGTCGACCCTCATTTTTTCCAGAGGAATGTGCCTTCCGTAATAACCCATGATCATGGTCAGCGAAGCCGCGCCGCATTCCACGGCCTCCATCTGCAGGATCACCGGCAGTTTGTGTTTCACTTTTTTCATCCTGTTTCTCCGGGTTTTGGGGCGTTAGTTCGTCAGCAGCAGTTCATAAGGATGATATTCCTTCTTCAGGATCCTGACTCTGCACTGATCTCCCGATTTGATCTCAAGGTCCCTTCCCTTATCATTGGACCAGTTGTACTCTCCGCTTCCGTCGGAAGCAACTCCAAGCTGGATCGTGATCTGCACACAGCTCGTTTCCGGCAGGAGTTCTTTCACATAATCCATGTTTCCCATATGACGGACGATACTGTTCTCGGTTACCAGTGTATTGGAGATCTCCGAGATCATTCCTTCGATATAACCATATTCCTCCCTCGACACATAAGAGGGTGTGATCTGCGCCGGCATGCCTACGGAAAAAGCGCCCGCCTCATCCTTTGGCACGTAAATATATACTTCATTGTAACTGTAATCACTGTGCGGGATGACCGTTGCCACAACATCTCCCTTTGCCACAGCATCATTTTGCAGCGCCACATCCTGCACCACGCCATCGGCATTGCTTCGGATGACCATTTTTCTGTTGTAGTCACTTATCTGGGCCTGAATGGTATCGTACTCCGGACTGCCCTTCTCTGCCTCTTTCAGCAGAGCATTCAGCTCAGCGATCCGCTGGTCGGTCTCCTCATCTGTCAGATAAGCCACCACTTCCCCTTCGGAAATCCTGTCACCCTCATTGACCAGAACATCGGAGATCACGGCATCCATTTCCGAATTCAGGCGCTGTACCTTGTTATGGTCAAAAATAACGCCTTTAAACTCAAGACCGCTGGAGATGATCCCGACAAACATCCAAACCACCGCAGCGACCAAGCCTAAAATGACCGCAAAAAACATGGTAAGTGATCCGTTTGTGATCAGTTTTACCTGTTCATCCAGCTGCTCGGGTGAGGACAGCTCCTTCATTGCCTCTTCATTAAAGAGTTCACTCTTCATGCTTTTCTCCTAAATTAATCCGTAATTATTAACTCCGTTCCCGATTATTCGGTTGCCGCCTTTTCGCGGTCTTTCTCTACCGGTTCAAAATGGCCGTCTTTACATATGTACACCGGCGCATCTTCTACGCTCAGGCATCCGTTTGCGTCAAATCGGATGTTTCCGCCGATACTCTCATATCCGTCCTGTTTTTTAACCAGTTTCATGACCTGGTCAGTTCGTCCTCCGGTCACCTGCCAGTAAGCGCCGATCATTGCCATCAGGTCATAATACTGCAGGGCAACGCTGGAAAACTCCAGGCCTGTCGTTTTCTCATACTCAGCTATAAATTCATCCAGGATCGGGGATTTCGTATAAGGATAATTTGGAATGATGGATACACCCTCAAGGGACGTACCGTACTGCCGCAGGATATCCGGACTGTCAATGGCATAATCGCCCACAAGTACAAGATCCTGACCGCTTTCCGACAGCATGCTGAGAAGCCATGCACAGTCCTCCTGATTATAGAAGTTGGCGACAACCGTATCCACGCTCAGCTGCTTGCACCGCAGCAGCAGCTCAGACAGCTCGGAAACCTGAAATGGTCCTGTCTGCGTATGCACAACGCGTACACTGTCATCCTGACTGATCTGCGACTGAATGCCGCGGATCTCATCCTGCTCAAACCGGGTATCGGAATGACACAATGCTACATTCTTTGCACCGTTTTTCTGCAGGTTTTTTCCGATCTCCCTGCCGATCGTCTTGCCGCTCATAAAGTCGGCAATGAAATACTGATAACCGGACTCCGCCACTTCATCATAACATCCCATGGTGACGATAAAGGGCTTTTTTGCTTCCTCAAAAAAGGGTGCCTCGGGTCCGATGGAATCGAAGTTCTGGAAACTCATGACAATATCCACGTTCGGATCCGCCGCCAGGGACTTAGCAAGCGCGATCCCTTTGACATAATCGCCTTCATCATCCACAACTGACAGGTTCACATGCAGGTTGAACCGTTCCTCCAGCGAATCAAATGCCATCTTCAGGCCCGCATCGATCCCGTCATCGATATGATAATAGTCACCGCTGTCGAGAACTACCAGGTTCAGAACCTTTTCCGTTTCCACCTGCTCCTTGTTATTTCCCTTCCACAGCGCCTGAAAAATGCATCCTGCAATGATCAGAACTATGATCAGAGCCACATAGATCAGCCATTTCTTTTTTTTCATATCCCTCTCCTGAATTTATCAGTAATTTCCCGAATCCGTATTTTCCTACCGGTCTTTAGACAATTTATTATGCGTGTTTCGCTCCGGTCCTTATCATATCAAACCGTAATATATTCCTTGAAATCCAGTGGAGCATTATAGATCGTATGCTCCATATCCGGGCTTAAATATTCCGGATACAGAATCTGACACAATCTGATATCACCCTTATGGATCTTGTTGCATTTTCTGCCGGAATCCGTTTCGTCCACACTGTCAAGCTGGATCACCGTTTTCGTGCCATAGACATAATAAGGCAGGGCCAGCATGGTGATATAGTCGATCACCGAATCCTTCTTCCCGCTGATATTCGTGATCTTCTGCAGATAGGAGGAATTCTCCACATAGGGTTTTCTCTTCTCATAAAACAGCCTTACCAGTTTTTCATCCCTGTCATGGAGAACGCAGTATTCCACCTCCGGAAACTGCTCTGCAATTTTTTCGATCAATCGAAGATACATATCAGATATAACATAACATTCTTTTCGGAATGCTTCCATGCTTTTTTTCTTCAGCTGCTCGGGAAGTCCCTTCAGATCACTGGCCGCATATTTGAAATAAGAGATGTCCGGAAGGGGAATGACACACCTTGCATGGAAAACCCTTGCAAAGGAAAACAGATTATAGATACTGTCATATTCCTGCTTTGTCACCCCTGTCTTTCGGTTATCAAGCTGCACTTTTACGATCCTTGCGCCATATTGGCATGTGAACTCCTCCAATGTGGCCTGCGTCTTGTTCTCGCTTAAGCACCTTCTGCCGCAGCAGCTGTCAAAACGTACCGTCATGCCGTCATCCAGTGTCAGGGAAAAGATCACTTCATCGATACCGAACAGGCACGGACCGCCCACAATCCCGATCTGCTCCCCGTATCCGATGGCTTCTTCCAGAGAACGGATATTTGAGATGAACAAAGGATACTTATCCGCACCGGGCAAAGAAAGGTCTTCAAGCTGTTCCAGCCGCTCTTTCAGATCAGCCAGCCAGGAAATAAATACGGTATTTTTATAGCATAAAACCTTCTTATCCTTCCATGGAAAACCCAGTCTTTCTTCGATCTTTTCTTCGAGCATCTGTGTCAGCTCACCGATCTTTTTGGACAGTTCCTTCCGCTGTGTGCGCGCTTTTTCCAGTTCCTGCGGATCCTGTCCTTTTTCCTTCAGCTTTGCTTTGATCTGCTTTAAGTTTCTGACTGCCTCAAAGTATTCTTCATCTTCCGCATAGACTTCCTGCTGCACGGCAAAATAACTACGGAGTACTTCAAAGTCCTCAACGGCCCTGTCCGCCGTCTCGGGCTCAACAAAATCACCGATGGTAAGTTTATAATCAAGAATATGTTCCGGCGCCTCACAGTAAATACTGCTTTGCAGATCGATCGCCGCCTTTTCCAGTTCTCTTCTGATGGTTGTCAGCATTACATGATCCTCTTAATTTTTGAATGAATAGTTTATATGCCACTTAGCGACTTATTTTCATTTTGACTTTACACTGCCAAGTTTTATCGTTTTTCCTGATTTTGTAACGGTTTTTCCCTTTTTATAGGAAAGCTGCAGTTTGATCTTTCCTTTCACCGCCAGTTTCTTTCTCTTGATGACCACCTTGGACTTTTTCACCGTAACCTTATACAGAAGCTTGTTCTTTTTATAGATCCGAAGCGTAGTCTTTCCGGTTTGGGGCAGGTTTTTAATGGTGATCGTCAGTTTCTTTGTCGTCTGTTTTACTTTTTTGATCACTGGTTTTTTGAAAATTTCCGTTCCGGTTTTCGAAGGAAGCTCATGCCCGCTGCCCTGTTCCGGACAACCGATCCCTTCCGGCGGATCGTCCTGTTTGCAACCCTTTCCGCTGCCCTGAACGGTTTCGGTATTCTTTCCTCCGGTATTTTCATCACCGGCATTCTGCTTTCCGGTATTTGTATCTGTACCGCTTTGGTCCTGTCCGGAAACTTCTCCGCCTTCGCTATCGTCCGTGCTGTTCCCGCTAACCGTATCCTCCGTGCTGTTTCCACGGACCGTCAGACTGTTCACTCCGTCAAAAGAAAGCCTCGGAAATGAAAAAACGTAACCCGCCTGTCTGTAGATACAATTCCTGTTTATCAGGGACAGGAAACCTTCTTTCACCGCAGACGGGTCCTTTTGTCCCGTCAGGCTCATATAGATCGCCACCGCAGCCGAAACATAGGGTGTTGAGAAGGAAGTTCCCTTAACATTGACAAACTTTCCGCCGTTTGTCAGGGTATAGATATTCTCACCCGGCGCGATGATATCATACTTTACCCGGTCGCTGCCGCCCTGATCCCAGTTACTGAAATAGGCCAGTTCATCGTTATTGCCATAGGACATGACACCGATGCAGCAGTCCCAGGAAGCCGGATAAGCATCATGGCAATAAACCTGCTCCTTACCCTCCTCCGTCAGGTCTTCTGACTTCAGCGGTCCGACCGTCGCATAACTTTCATTGCCGGCAGCCGCCACCATGACGCATTTTTCAGAAGCTTTTCGCACCGCGTTTTCCATTTTTTCGGAATACCTGTAGGTCGCAAAGGACATATTGATGATATCTGCCCCATTATCGACAGCATATTCGATCGCCTCTATCACGTCATCTTCGTCATAATTCCGGTCTGTGCTCACCCTGATCGGCATGACCTTTGCGCCATATGCCACGCCCCTTATATCACTTTCCGGAATGTACATGCCTATGATCCCCGCCACCTGCGTGCCGTGGCCGTCACTGTCCTTCATTCCGTCACTGTTGGCCAGGCTGAGGCCGCAGATATCGTCCACATAACCGTTGCCGTCATCATCCACACCCTCTGTGCCGTTTTTTTCTGTCTCATTATACCAGAGATTGTCAAAATACTGATCGGCCTTCGAATACAGGCCCGTATCGATCACGGCCACGACGATGCCTTCTCCCGGGCGTTTTCCTTTTTCATCCAGATCATCAAGCAAAGACGCAAGCCCAGTGTTCGTGTAATGCGCCAGTAAAAAGGAATTGACCGCAGCGCGGCTTTGCACAGCCGGTAAGCTTAAGCTGAGCAAAAGAGTCGCAGCCATGACCATGCTGATCCACTGTATGCGGTTTTTTTTCAGTCTTATGATCGTTTTCATGCCAATCAGCCTCTCCGATCAATTCCGTAACATTGCCTTTACTTCTGTCGTCCCTTCTGTGTCTGCCCGTCAGCGCTCCTGCGCCTTGCTGCAAAGATCTCTGTCAGCGAGACGATCATCAGCAGAATGGCTGCCACCTGGATCGCTGTCAGTCCCGCATACATCACAACTCCCCTTTTATCCATGAAGCACTCCGAGAGCAGGATGGACGCGCCAAATAACAGCGTGGTGGACCTGAATATGCTTTTTCCCTTTTTGTATAGAATGCACTGCAATATCAGCAAAAGCAGCATCAGGGATGCTTCAAACAACTGGGATGGAAAAACTCTGTATGGCGGGTTTTCCGGAAAACGGACCGACAAAACGCCCGAAGCCGGTATCCCATAGCAGCACCCCTCTAAAAAACAGCCGATCCTGTTGCAAATGTGCTGGATCGTAAAGAAAAATGCCATCAGATCGAGTTTGCTGTCCGCTTCCCGGCGATAGATCCATTGAAAGATCAGCGGAAGCAGCAGCGCTGATGCAAGCACCGTTCCGATAAAATGAACGCCTGCGCCATCGACCACATACTGCATTTCCTCCGCGATGTTTTCCTTCAGTGGACGCGTCAGCGCCCTGATCAGGTTCCCTAAAAAATGCCCGACGGAGATAAAGATGCACAGTTCCGTGATCAGGGGAAGAAGCACCTGGAAAAACCACTTTCCCGCTGCCGGTTTTTCTTCCTTCATCCCTTTTTTCAAACGCTTTGTCAGCAAAATTGTCAGAACAATAAAGTTGATAACGCAGCCCACGGCCGTGAGCAGCTTACGCATACTGATATACGTCGTTCCTATGATCCAAAACGGATACATGATCCCTCTCCTGTAAACTGATAGTATATAGAAAGGCTGTGCTTTTTACTGTAAAAGTTTTGCGATCTCATCCGCATGAGATGTCAGACAAAAATGCCATGCGCCTCTCAGCGTCCTGACCTGAACGCTGCCTGCTATGTATCTTTCCCACTCCGTGTACCGCTTTGCATAGCCTTTCGTCAGCACATCACGGTCTCCGAATATGAGCAGCGTTCCCTTCCCCGGCCTGACTTTGCCTTCCTTTTCTTCATGAAGCAGTGCCACATAGGCCCGGGCTTCCTCCTTCAGGCGCTCATACATTTCCTGCGTCATGGATACTTTTTTCCCATGGAGGCTTCGGATCGGAAGCGCGCTGGCTGCATATGGTATCCTGTCCCAGGCAAGTTTTTGCTGCTCCGGATCACCCAAAAACTCCGCAGGAAGTGCCCCGATCAAAACCAGCCTGACCGTAAGCTGCGAAATCTTCGATAATTCTCTTACGATTTCGATCGCAAGAGAAGAACCCACGCAGCATCCGACGACCGTGATCTCAAATTCCTCCCGGTCCTCTTCCCGGATCAGATACCGTTTTTTTACGAAGGAAACGATCCTTTCCGCCATATCGGAAAGTCCGGTATCCGCCTTCGAAATATCAAAGGCAGCAAATCTGCTTCCTTTTTCACTCAGCTTTTTGGCAAGGCCGTCAAAAACAGTTACATCCGCTCCCGCATATGGAATACCCAGAAAAAGCTTTTTGCCGCTGCCTACAGGTACTTTTCCAGGCTCCGGCACGGGCCATTCGTGACAAAAACCCGATCCCGGATCATCTTTTTCCACCATATCCACGGCAATATGAGCCAGTTCCCTGATATTGACGCAGGAAGCGATATCTTCGTATTTCAGCGAATACCCTTTTTTGTCAAGTGCTACCAGAAGTTCCACCAGGGACAGCGAATCCAGCCCGAATTCCCTGAGAGAATCCGTCACCCCGATCTTGCTGACGGAAAGGATCCTCTTCACCTCGCAGGTGATCACCTTCTCCGTTTCGCTTAGTTCCTCCGTATTTTGCAGCGCCTGTCCTGACTCTATGTTTTTTTCCGCACAGATCTTAGCCAGCGCTGCGTAATCTGTTTTCCCGTTTTCGGTAAAGGGCATCGCGGTGATGCCAAATATCCGGTCCGGAATATAATGCGGCGCAACTCTCTTTGCCAGCTCTCTTTTCAGGGTTTCAACACCGTATTTTGAAACAACAAACAGGACCAGCCTGCCATCCACCGGCATGGCAGCCGCAGCTTCAATGCCATCTGTCAATACCGCTTCTTTTTCCAGAAATGCCGGATCGATGCGCATGCCGCGCAATTTGATCTCCCGGTCGATCCTGCCGGTATAGATGACCTCGCCATCTGCATTTTTATATCCACTGTCCCCTGTCCTGTAACAACGAACGCCATTTTCCTCATAGAAACGTTTTCCTGTTTCCTCCGGATTATCGAAGTAGCCCTTCCCCACCAGACCGCCTCGTATTTCGATCTCACCGATAAACCCGTCCGGGATCCCGTCTCCCTTTTCATTGACGATCCGAAGAAGGGTATCCGCTGCCTCTCTTCCGATGGGGATCACCTTTTCGCCGCGCACGCATCGATGGAAACTGACATCGATCGTACACTCCGCAGGTCCGTACAGATTGTACAGATCGGCGCCGGGCAGCAGCTCGAAAAACCTGTCCGCAGTAGCCCCGTGAAGCGCCTCGCCGCTGGCTATCACCCTTTTTACACTGCGAAGCTTCTCTTTTCTTGCCTCCCGTACGCCCAGCCAGGATAAAAATACATTGAGCATGGACGGCACAAAATGCAAGGTATCTGTTTCATACTTTTCGGCGAACCCGGCTATGGCCTCGGGATCTTTTTCCATTCCGTCGGGAAGCATTACCAGGCTTCCATGTGCCAGGGCGGGGAGCAGCAGCTCCCAAACGGATACGTCAAATACATTTTTCGTTTTCTGCAGAACACGGCATCCTGTAAGCTGAAATTCCTCAAGCATCCAGGAAAGTCTTTTTTGCAGGCTTCTTTCATATAAAAGCGCGAGTTTTTTTCGGCCTGTGGTTCCTGAAGTATGAATCCCGTAAGCGATCCCTTCTTCATTTCCGATGTAAATCAGATCGGCATTTGACTGATCCGGCACCTCCGCCGGTTCTCCATCTGCCTGTTGCCTGCGCTCAGGCCCATCTTCAAACCAGGCATCATCCAGAAGAACGGAAAAAGACTCTGCCAGCTCTTTTGTCCGCTGCGCCGTCTCGTCGATACTGACCGGAACCCATACTGCCCCCAGTTCCAGACAGGCCAGACAGGTCAGCGGCAGGCGGAATGTCCGCTTCAGTTTCAGTCCCACCAGAAACAGGCCGTCTTTTCTTCCGTATTTCTCATATTCACTATATAATCTGCATTTAATATCGTCAACAAGCCCTGCGGCATCTGCATATGTAAGTTCCGGCTGTGCCTTACTCTCATCTATGATATAGATGTCATCCGGATGATCCTTTGCATGCTGTCTGAATGCTTTTGCGATATCGCCATCTGTTTGTTTTTGCGAAGGTGCTGCGGACCGGCTTTGCAGATCCCCTCCCACAAAAGCCGTAAAATTTTCCGCTGTTTCATTATGTGCGATCCCCTTCTCCATCACACCGAGGATCAGTTCATGAAGTCTTTCTACCTCCCTTTCCTCATAAACCTGCCTCATATATTTATATGTAATATGAACGCCATCTTCCCGTTCATCGATCAGGATCCGCAGTGGAACCTCTACCCTGTCATTCTCAATCTCCGGAATGGTTCCTTCACGTCCAAAGGGAAGCCGCTTCAGCGGTCTGTATGTTATGGTCGTATCATATAGATTTTTCGTCAGTCTGTTTGCCTTCCTGATCCCTTCAGGATCCAGATCGGAATAGGAAAGCATCTGAAATTCCGCTTTTTTTATCTTTTTGCATATCGTTTCAAAGGATTCTTCTCTGCCGACCTGCACCGCCAGGGGAAGCGTATTGCTGAACATTCCCACCGTTGTTAAGGTTTTTTTTCTGCGCCCGACAAGTACCCTTCCGATACTGATCCATTCCCTTCCTGTGATCAGGCTGTAGATCAGATAAAGAGCCGCCTGATAGATCTGCTCTATGCTCAGCCCTTTTTCCCGGCCGGCCGCGTCCACCCTTTCATAAAAATCCTGCTGCAGTGATGCGCTGAACACTCCGGCAAGGCCGCTGCCGCCTTCTCTCCTTACGGGGAAATTGATATGTTCCCGGCTGCAGCGCTGTATAAACTCTTCAGCCGTTTTTGAGAGTTTCTTCTCTTTGTCAGCCTCTTCTGACAGATACTCAATAAATGCCTGATCCGGCGTCGCCTCGCTGCTCCAGAGCATATCACCGGGATCCAGCGCCATTTTTTTAAACTCGTCTGCGATCTTGATAAAAGCAAGCCCGTCGCAGATCAGATGATCATAAATCCCGAAAACCAGGATCTCATCCGTTCTTTGAAAAATATGATAATACACCAGCGCCTTATCATATCCGAAAACCGGCTCTTTCATCAGGTCCCGGATCTTGTCCATAGTCTCTTCGGGCGGAACATTCCTATGGTCATACATGGAAACTCCCGTTTCAAGATCATCGGAAAGATAAAGCTTCAGATCCTTTTGCAGCCTGAGTCTCAGTCCGGGATTTAAGTACTGTACCCTTGAAATGACCTTATGCAGATGCTGCGTCTCAATACCGGCTG
>JAEEGL015686597.1_pt1 | contig 33497 bp, 27 predicted proteins | sample 9134231 | NCBI WGS metagenome assembly JAEEGL01 (sample SAMN16246548, study PRJNA631951) | gut metagenome | biome: gut microbiome; feature: rumen; material: fiber-attached | host: Bos | place: Iran: Karaj | collected 2018-10 | reverse complement strand
GTATCAAAGCGGAGGGAGCGTTTTGTTTATTGCGTAAAATTATTCGTCTTCCACGCCCATTATAGGCACGTCAAGGAAGATCTCCGCGTATTCCTCGCCTTCGGCAAGTATAAAGCGGAAATTATACGCGCCTTCGCCAAGCTCCTCGATTATGACCTTGGTGCTTCCGGCGCTGCCGTATTTAAGCTCGAAAAGATAAGCGTTGTCGCCCAATTCGTCGGCTTGAAGCATTTTCAGGTCGCAGCATATGCCCGCATATCCGGAGCCGTCGTCGAATACCACGAAATACAGATCGTTTAAAGGCACCTCGGATTCGCTCGCGATATAGTATTCGGTGTATTCATCCTCGCCGTCGGATTTTCTGGACACGGTAAACGTGTCGTCGCCGATGCGGACCGCGCCGCCGCCGAGATCGGTGAAGGGAAGCGCGAACTGAGCTTCCGGCTGATAGAATATATTCATCATACCGTTTTCTATAGTGAAGTCGGCATAGAAGTATATTTCCGCGTAACCTTCTTCGGAATCCCAGTAGATCTCGGTTTCGGTCTCGTTGTTAATGAATCTTATCATATCGCCTTGATCGTCGGCGGTTTTGAATACCTCGACAACGCTCTTTTCCGTGCCGCCGGCGGGATAGGTGTATTCTATCTCGACGCTTTCGGCGCCTTCGCCGTCGACAACTCCCACGGTTTTGATCCCCAGACCTTTACCGAAGTCGTTTATCACCCATTCGTTGTTCTCGGCGGGAGAAAAGAAGGTAGCATATAAGGTGTCGAATTCGAACGTGCCGAATTCTTCTATGCGTATTATGCGTTCGAACGCGACCTGCGGACCGTCGTCGGTATTGCGGTAATAGATTATCTCGTATCCGTTGGATGCGTCGTCGTCCAAATCATAGTACATACTGTAATAGGATTTGCCGCCGATCTTCACCTGGGCTCCGGACACGTCTTCCGGATCGCCCTCGAACGTAAGCTTTTCGGAAAAGTCGAGCGCGGAAACGGTGACCCAGCCGTCCTCGAATTCCAGCTTACCCTGTACGGCGAAAGAGTAATGATTCGAATCGTCGCTGTAGTTTATGATATCCAGCAAGGCGCCGTTGCTGACGTACGAAGCGCTGCCCGTAACTTCGCCGTCACCGCCGCCGAATAAGTCGTTCCCGGAGGGAAGGACGGTGAAACTCGAGATTAGTCCGTAGATCTTCGGGTATTTTTCCTTAAGCTTGCCGAACAGGTCAAGCTCGGAAAGCTCTTCTTCGGTATAGACCGATTTGGGCGCTTCCGCCTTCGCCTGCTCTTTGTCGAGCTTCAGCTCCAGATTCACCGCCGCGTCGACCATACCCTGCAGATTCACCGAAACGTCGGCTTTGACGTCTATTTTGCTGTTCGTTTCGGTTATCTCGGCGTTGATTTTAAGCGGGAGCGTTATCGGAAGCCCGCGTGAGATCATAAGACTTTCGGTGTCTATCTTCGTCTTGCCGTCCTTGTGCGAGAAGCCGAAATTCAGCTTGGCGGAGACGTCCGCCGCGTTGCCTTCATCGTCGGTATTCTTCATATCGAACTTCGCGAAGCCCTTGTAGTATTCGCCGTCTTCGGAAGTCATATCTATCTCGGCGGTGATCTTGTTGTCGTCGCTCGTCAGGTCCTTTTGGAACAGAAGGTCGCCTTTTATGGCGGAGCCGTCCTTATAAAAGCTTAAAACGACCGGCTTCACGTCGGCGCCGTCTTTCACGTCTTTTATATTAAGGACTATTTCCGCCGCGGCGCCGGTCTTGCCGTCCGCGGTAAGGATATCGGCGGTGACCGCCGCCTTTTCTCCGGTCGGCTGTCCGTCCTTTTTGCCGTCGGCGTCGAGCTTCACAGAGCAGCCGATAGCTTCGCCGTCGTCGATATACACCTTAACGGCGGCGGACACATTTGCCTGGGCAAACACGTCGTCGAGCGCTTCGGCGATCTTGGATTTGAACTCCGCGGCGTAATCGTCTAACGTGGCGGCGGGAAGGGTAACGATCTCGCCCTCGTTTGTGGCTTTATTCGGGATGAGCTTAACCATGGCGCCTATCGTGTCGCAGAGATCCTTGCATTCCTTCGCGTCGGTTATCTTCGACGCGTAGTCGCGCACAAGGCGTTCGACGTCTTCGGGCGAAAGCGTAAGCGTCGCGACGGTAACCTTGCCGGACTTAACGCCGTTCACCTCGAAGCTCGCCTGGTCCTTGGTGAACTTCGCTTCGTCGATCGATTCCAGCGATTTCTGCAGCTCGGAGGTAAGCAGCCCGATAAAGTCGCGCAGCTCTTTTATAAGGTCCGCGTCGAAGCTTTCAGAGTCGTCGGAGGACTGCGCCTCGCCGATCACGGCATACTTTTCCATAAGCGTATCGATTTTCAGATAAACCGCGCCGTCGTCGAGGATCACATTTTCCGTCAACTCTTCGCCGGCGTATTTTATCGCCATTTTCGTTATGGAGTTTATACTGCCGTCGGTGGCGGAATCGACGTTGACGGTAATGGGACCGTCGGATAGACTGTCGGTTCCCATAACGGAAAGCTTGTTCAACGTCAGCTCTCCGTAAAAATGCGTGAACTCGCGGTATTTATCGAATACCGAAAGATCCGCGCGCTTCGCGACGTTGGCAGCCGCGATAAACGTCGCCTTCGGAGTGGCCGCGAGCTTGCAGCCGGAAAGCGCCGCCGCAGTGAACAGCATCATCAATACGAGTGCTGCCGCGAGAATGCGTTTTTTCATTGTTCAGTACCTCTCTTTTTGTTTTTTCTTTTTTTGCGCCCGCGGATGATCAAAAAGCACAGCAGCGCCGCGAGCAAGGCGCCGGAGCAATCTATCAGTACGTCGGTGATCTGAGGTCCGCGCCCCGGCGTGATGCGCTGCATGATGAATTCATCGGCAAGCGCGACGACGGCGGAATAGCCGACCGAGGCGAAGGGGAGGCGAAGATCGCCTTTTATATTATACAGCGCGCCGAACGCCGCCGCCGAAAGCAGGAAGTATTCGCCGAAATGCGCCGTTTTGCGGATAACGTGCGAGACCGCGTCCGCGTCCGGTTCGAACCCGAGCGCGCGCAGAACGCTTTCCACCGCGTGCGAGAAGAACCCGCTCATTTCCGAAGAAGTCCCGCCGTCGAGCAGGGAATTGCCGAAAATGAACGCCGTTATCGCCGCGGCGAGCGCCGTAAACAGTATGAACAGTTTTTTGTTTTTCAATCCGCGCTGCACCTTTCCAAAAGTTCGTCCGCGGTCTTAAGCACCGCTTCGGTAATGTCCAGACCGCCTATTATCCGCGCAAGCTCGTTCCTTCTGCCGTCGCGGTCAAGCGCTTCGACGCGCGTCTCGGTCCTGCCGTTCCGTTCGGATTTGGAAATTTTATAATGATGGTCCGCGCGGGAGGCGAGTATGGCGGAATGCGTGACGCATATCACCTGCGTCCTGCCGCCGCCCGCCGCTTTTTTCAGCCGTATGCCTATTTTTTCGCTCGTGCTGCCGGAAATGCCGGAATCTATCTCGTCGAATATCAGCGTGCCGATGGATTCGGTATCGGCGAACACGCATTTAAGGCACAGCATTATTCGCGAAAGCTCGCCGCCCGAAGCTATCTTCGCCATCGGGCGCGGCTCCTCGCCCTTGTTGGCGCTTATCATAAATTCGCATTCGTCCGCGCCGTCCGGCGCAAAATCCTTCCGCCGCAGCTCCACGCGGAACACCACCGCGGGCATATCCAGCGCGCAAAGCTCCTCCGTAACGCGGCCGCACAGCTTTTTTGCCGCCGCCGCGCGCGTTAGGGTAAGTTCATTCGCCGCCGCGGCAAGCGCCTTTTTCTGTTTTGCGATCAGCTCGTTCAGCTTCGCGAGCTCCTCGTCGCGGTTCTCGAAAGCTTCAAGCTCGCTCTTCCAGGAATCGAGTAGTTCTGCGAACCCGTCCGCCTCCGCGCGGTATTTCAGCTCCAGTCTTTTAATCGTTTCCAGCCGCGTTTCCACCTCGTCCAGCCGCGCGGCGGTGTCCTCGCCGTCCGAGCCGGTATATTCCTTCAGCGCGTCGGCGATATCCATTATCTCGTATTTTGCGTTTTCAAGCCGTTCGGAAAGCCCGTCCGCCTCGGGTATTATCCCCGAAAGCGAGGCGATCCCGTCCGCCGCCTCTTTTATCTGCTCCGCCGCCGAACCTTCGCGCAGATAAAGCGCGTCGTACGCGGCGCCGCAGCGTGAAATTATCTTTTCGCTGTTCGCCAAAAGTCGGCGTTCGGCTTCCAGCTCCGCCTTTTCGCCCTTGTATACCGCGGCGCTTTCAAGCTCGTTCACGCGGTATTTCAGCATATCCAGCCGCGTCTCGCGTTCGCGCTCGTCCTCCGAAAGCGCGTTTATTTTTGCTTCCGTGGCGCGGTAATCGGCATAGCGGCGCGCGTATTCGCCAAGCTCCGCGCCGTTCCCGGCGAACGAATCCAGCATCATCCGCTGGCGCGCCGTGTCGGCAAACGCCTGCGTGTCCTGCTGACCGTGTATCGACATAAGCAGGGAAGCCACCGCGCGCAGCCGCGAAAGCGGCACGTTCCTGCCGTTTATCTTGGCTACGGACCTGCCGTCGCGCCCGATGCGGCGGGTCACGGTAATGCTGCCGTCCTCGTCCGGCTCCGTCTCGTTTTCGGCAAGCGCTTTCAGGGTGGGCGCGTCGTTCACATAGAACATCCCCTCCACCAGCGCCTCGTCCTCGCCGGTGCGGATAAGCTCCCGGTCGCTCCTCGCGCCGCAGAGCAGCTCCAGCGAATCGACGATTATGCTTTTCCCGGCGCCGGTCTCCCCCGTGAAGGCGCAGAACCCCGCGCCCGGTTCAAAAGACAGGCGTTTAATAAGGGCGATATTCTCTATGTATACCGATTGAAGCATATTGCCGCCTTTCCCGTATTATAACAGAAAAATGTGAACCATCCGGTTTTTGGGATAAACGCGGTTTTTTTTGGGATAAACGCGGCGCACTCCGTATATACAGTGCGCGTAAAGCCGAAAAAGTACGGCTTTTTTATAAAATATCCGTTTTATCCTATCAGTTCCGCCAGCGCGGAGGTGATCTTCGCGGCGGAGCGTTCGTCCCGCGCGATTATCAGAAGCGTATCGTCCCCCGCGAGAGTGCCCACCGCGTCCTCGAAGTTCATCGAGTCGACGGCGGCGCCGGCGGCGCTGCCCATCCCCGCGTAGGTCTTAAGCACCACGAGATTGTTCGCGTTCGCGACGCTTATCGCCGCGTGCTGCATTATCCCGCGGTATTTTTCGGTATTGTCGCCTGGGATGACCTCGCTTGCCGCGCGGTATTTATACACCCCGTCCGTGCCCTCGGTCTTAATAAGTCCGAGCTCGCGTATATCTCGCGAGACCGTCGCCTGAGTTACCTTGTAGCCGAGCTCGCACAGCTTGCTCTGAAGCTCCTCCTGCGTAACGAATTCGCTGTTTTTAACAAGTTCAAGGATTTTGCTTTGCCGTTCAGATTTCATTTTTTCACGTCCGTCAATTCATTTTTTTATACAGTACGTCGTAAAAGGCGTCTTTTTTGAGTTTTATCAGCTCCAGCACTCTCGCGGAGCGTTTTACGGCGACGCGGTCGCCTTCGTCAAGATCGAGCAGCGCTCTGCCGTCGGCGGTAAGCGTGACCTCGCCGTCGCGGGAAAGGTTTTTGACAGCGAGCACCGAGTTCGGCGAAAATACCATCGCCCTCGAGCCGAGCGCGTGCGGGCAGATCGGGCAGACGCAGAAGGCGTCCAGCTTGGTGTCGATTATCGGGCCGCCGGCGCTCATCGAATACCCGCTCGAGCCGGTCGGGGTGGCGATAATAAGTCCGTCCGCGCGGTAGGCGCACACGGCGGAGCCGTCGCATTTCAGTTCGAACCTCGCGAGCCCGGATTCCGGGCGGCGGATAAGCACCGCCTCGTTAAGCGCGGTGAACACCGCTTCCTCGCCTCCGGCGCGTTCCACGGAAATGTCTATAAGCATACGCTTTTCGGTCTGCGGGCCGCCCTTCAGCCCGGCGAGCAGCTCCAGCTCTCCGCTTTCGAGCCCGGTCATATATCCCAGGGTGCCGAAGTTGATCCCCAGAAGCGGAAGCCCGCGTTCCACCGCGATCTTCGCCGCGTCGAGCATCGTTCCGTCGCCCCCCAGGGCGATCACCGCCTGCGCGTCCGCCGGGAATTCCGGAACGCGGGCGTGCTTTATCCCGTGGCTGTCGAGCGCCGATTCGACTTTTCGTATCTGCGCTTCGCTCACCCGCGCGTGCGCGCCGGGATATATCAATACGCTGTTTATCATTATTTACCTCTCCCGAACCTTTTTGAATATCGCAAGGTATTCGGTGTTTCCGTCGCCGCCTTCTATCGGCGATCTTATTAATCCTTCGCGCGCGAATCCGTTTTCTTCCGCCGCGAGATCCACCCGCGCGAGTATTTCTTTTATTATCCTTCCGTCGCGGTCCTTCACTATGCCGCCCTTGCCCACGTTTTCTTTGCCCGCCTCGAACTGCGGCTTCACAAGCGTTATCATAATGCCTCCCGGCGCGAGCAGGCGCGAGCAGGCGGGGTAGATGAGCGTCTGCGAGATGAACGAAACGTCCATTGTGATAAACTCAATTCCCCGCGGGAAGTCGCTTTTTTGCAGATACCGCGCGTTCGTCTCCTCCACCGGAACGACGCGCGCGTCGTTTTTCAGCTTTTCGTCGAGCTGTCCTTTTCCCACGTCGAGCGCGTACACATACGCCGCGCCGTGTTCAAGCAGGCATTCGGTGAATCCGCCCGTCGAAGCGCCGATATCCAGCGCGCAAAGCCCTTTGCAGTCCGCGCCGAAGGCGCGAAAAGCCGCCTCCAGCTTTTCTCCCGCGCGGGAGACGTATTTCCAGGCGGCGCGGGCGGTTATCTCCTCGCTGCCGTCGGCTTCGTAAGACGGTTTTTTTACCGTTTCGCCGTTCACGGCGACAAGCCCCATTTTTATCGCCTCGCCCGCCTTGCTCCGGCTGGCGTAAAGCCCGCGCCCGGCAAGCAGAACGTCAAGTCTCATTATCGCTTTCGTAAAGCGCGCGCAGCTTTTGCGCCGCCTTCTCCGCGGATATCCCCAGCTCTTCGAACAGCTCCGCGTTCTTCCCGTGGGAGGGGAACACGCCGTTTATCGCCGCGATCCCGTACGCCGGGGCTTTGCCGCCGCGCTCCGCGAGCAGAGCGCCTATCCTTTCGCCTATCCCGCCGGCTTCGATGCCTTCCTCGAGCGTGAGCAGCGCCTTCGCGCCGCCCGCAAGCGCGAATATTTCTTCCTTCGGCAGCGGGGAAAGCTTTGTAAGCCGTATCACCTTTGTCTTTATCCCGCGCGCTCCCAGCGCGTCCGCCGCGCAAAGCGCGTTTTCGGTCATCCTGCCGTAGGTTATTATCGCGCAGGGGGCGTCTTCATCGCCGCAGACCGCGGTCTCGCCGCCGCGGAAAACCTTCCCGCCGTAGTCCGGTTCCGAATCCTTCGGGTAGCGTATCACCACCGGACCTTCGGCGGCAAGCGCCTTGTCGAAGCATTCTTCAAGCGAATCGAAAGTGTCCGGCGAATAAACCGTAACTCCGGGGATCGCGCAGGTAAACGAAACGTCGAATATCCCGTGGTGCGTCGCGCCGTCCGGACCTACCAGGCCCGCGCGGTCGAGCATACAGATAACGTGCAGCCCCTGTATCGCCGCGTCGTGCAGAAGCTGGTCGTAGGCGCGCTGCATAAAGGTGGAATAGACGGCGAACACCGGGACCATCCCCTCCGCGGCGAGCCCACAGGCGAAAGTGAGCGCGTGCTCTTCGGCGATTCCGACGTCGAAAAAGCGCTGCGGGAACCTCTGCGCGAATTCGCAAAGCCCGGTGCCGTCCGGCATCGCGGCGGTGATGGCGGCTATGCGCCCGTCCTTTTCCGCGCGGTCGCAGATCAGCTTCCCGAACCGTTCCGAGAACGATTCTCCGGCGCCGTTCTTTATTTCGCCGGTGGCGATGTCGAACCCGCTTATGCCGTGGAACCTGTCCGGGTGCTCCTCCGCCGGGGCGTAGCCCTTGCCTTTTTTGGTGCAGAGATGCACCACGCTGCAGCTCCCGTCCTGCATCGCTTCGCGAAGGACGGCTTCTATGTGCTTTTCGTCCGATCCGTCGACCGGGCCGTAGTAGCTCAGCCCGAACTGCTCGAAATAATTCTGGCTCAGCAGGCGTTTTTTGAACCAGTTCTTAACGGCGCGCCCGCCTTTTATAAGCGGTTCGCCGACAAGCGGTATGTGCGAAAACGCGCGCTTCGTGCCGTTCTTAAAGCGGAAATACTTCGTGCTGGAACGGAATTTGGAAAAATACCGGCTCATCCCGCCCACGTTGGGCGAAATGCTCATATCGTTGTCGTTGAGTATTATTATAAGGCGGTCGATCCCGGCGCAGTTGTTTATCGCCTCGTAGATCATACCCCCGGTAAAGGCGCCGTCGCCCACCACCGCTACGGTATAATTGTCGCGCCCGTTAAGTCTGTCCGCGACGGCTATCCCCGCGGCGGCGGAAATGCTGGTGGAGCTGTGCCCGGCGCCGAAAGCGTCGTGCTCGCTTTCGCAGCGGCGCGTAAATCCCGAAACGCCGCCGTGACAGCGCAGAGTGCCGAACCTTTCGTACCTTCCGGTAAGCAGCTTGTGCACGTAGCTCTGGTGCCCCACGTCGAATATTATTTTGTCCTCCGGCGTGCTGAACACGCGGTGAAGCGCCACCGTAAGCTCGACAACGCACAGATTGGAAGCCAGATGCCCGCCGTTGACGGAAACCGTTTCCAAAAGCTTTTGCCGTATTTCTTCGCAAAGGACTGGAAGCTCTTCGCGCTTCAGCGCTTTAACGTCCGCGGGTGATTTTATGTTTTCGAGGTACATCCTTTTCGTTTCCGCCGCGCGAAAAACGCGGCGACTCCCGTTATTTTCTGAACCCGCAAAGCACCTTTGCGGAAAACAGAACTATTTTTTCGCTGTATTTTATCGCTATCGACTTGCCCGCCGCCTTTAACCCGACGGTGAGCGCCGCGATGAGCGAGGTTATGCACAGGGTGAATATAAACGCGGCTTCCGCTTCGGCGGAGGCGAATATCTTTATCGCGATGGCGACGCCGGTGGCGCCGCTCACAACTCCGGCGATATCGCCGACTATGTCGTTGCAGAACGAGCTGACCTTTTCGGCGTTGTTTATAAGCCAAACGGCTTTCTGCCCGGCACGCAGGCGGTTCGCCGCCATGGAATTGAAGGGCCTTATGTCCGCGGTGGCGACGGCAAGCCCTATCACGTCAAAAACGACGCCGAGCGCTATCACCAGAATAAGCACCGGCGCCGCCGCCGCGACGGGCAGCAGATCCACCACTTTGTCGTTGAGCGCCGAAAGCGCGGCGGTAATGACAAAGCTCAGCAGAAACGCGGTCAGTACCCAGCCGGTCCTGCTTTTTTTCTTTTTTATCCTTTTTTCTTTACTTCGGGGAGGTGTCGTTTTTGTGTCCATATCTATGTTGATAAACCGTATTTATTTTGAGCGAAGATACTCTTCCGTTGAAGAAAGCACCTTTGCGGCTTTTTTTATCTGTTCTTCCGATTTATACGGCGATGTTTTTGCCGTTTCCGGTGATGGCAGCACAAGCCGTAAACTTTGTGGCATGCGGTCAAGTAGGTTTTCCCCGCGGGCTGCTTCCCGTCGCCGGTGAAGCGGTTCCCCATTAAAGCCCGCGGCGGCGCATCGCTGCGTCCGCGGCTTGATTGCCTTTAAGTCCACACTGCAATCCGGCTTGTGCTTTCATGTAAACAACACTGTTCAGCCTAGGAGTTTTCCTCAATGCCCCTTCTTATCTGCCTAATCCTCTTTTGCAGGTATGATTTCAACGGGTAATAAGCTCTTCTTCGACAGCTGTTTCTCCGAAAAGCTCCAAAGCCCGTATCCGCCGATACCCACGCAAGGCAGGCTACATCTATCCACAGCGTCATTAACTCGCACCGCGCGATAGGTTTAATCTTTATTCTGTACGTTCCTCGCGTAGTTCTTCGGGCTTCGCACAGAAAAAAGCCTCCAAAGGTAAGTGGGTCGGAACAATATGCCGTTACTGCCCGCCCGCAAACCTATTCTCCCAGCACCCACCCCCAATTGGCATTGAAAGCAGGCACAAGGAGCTTCATCGATTTGCCTTTATGCGTATTTTTAGGCACGCTTTCGGCAGCGAAGGGTCAACTAGGATACTGCGCCATCGTGAACATTATAACATATTACTTATAAAAATACAATACCTATTTATAAAACCGTTTTTTTTTGCAAAAAAGCGGGCGCGCGCAGGTGTGCGGCTCCGCTTTCCGCAAAGCGGTTTTCAGTGGTCTCTCGTCAGTACGAAATCGCACAGCTCGCACAGCTCTGCGCGGTAAACGCTTTCCGGCAGCGCCTCGAGGAAGCGTTTTGCGTCCTCTGCGCAGCCGCGCGCCTTTCTTTCGGCACCTTCGGCTCCCAGCAGGGCGGCAAACGTGCTTTTGTTCTCTTTTTCGTCCTTGCCGACCGTCTTGCCCATCTTTTCGCTTGTCGAGCGCAGGTCAAGCAGATCGTCCGCGATCTGAAAAGCCAGTCCAAGACTGTGTCCGTACCCTATGGCGATCTGCGCTTCCTTTTCGCCGAGCGGGCGGTCGGCCGCGGCTGCCGCGCCCATATAGCAGGCCGCGGCAAGCAGGTCGCCCGTCTTCCGTTCCACAAGGTCGTGCAGCGCCTTTTCGCCTATGCTTTTGCCTTCGCTGTCGATATCGGTCTGCTGCCCGGCGCACATCCCGCGCCCTCCGGCAAAGCAGGCAAGGCACTTCACCGCCTCGTTGTTCTGCAGCGCGCTGCATTTTTCGTTGAAAGCCGCGGTGCGCAAAGCGTCTATCGCAAGCGCGTCGCCGGCAAGTATCGCCGTTGCTTCGCCGAACGCCTTGTGCGCGGAGGGCTTGCCGCGCCTCATATCGTCGTTGTCCATGGCGGGCAGATCGTCGTGCACCAGCGAAAAGGCGTGCATCATTTCCATTGCGCAGGCATAATCGAGCGCGCGTCCGGCTTCGCCGCCGAACGCCAGGCAGAACTCCATGGTGAGGAACGCGCGGATGCGCTTACCGCCGCCGAGCGTGGCGTAACGCATCGCTTCCGCAAGCCGTGCGCCGCCGCTGTGCGCGGTAATGTATTCCTCTTCGTCGCGGAATATCTCTTCAAGCCGGCGCTCGACCGTTTCCGCGTGCGAAGCCAGCCGTTCCTTCAGGCTCATTGCTCGTCAAAATCCCCTTCCGTAAGCACGCCGTCCTTCATCTGCAGCAGGCGCACCTTCTCCTCGGCGGCGTTAAGCTTTTCGGTGCAGTGCTTCACCAGCGCCGTGCCCTCGTCGTAAAGCTTTATCAGGTCCTCCAGCGGCACGTTGCCGCTTTCCAGCGCCCGTACGATCTCTTCCAGCCGCGCAAGCGCCTGTTCAAAAGTCATTTCCTTCTTTTCGCTCATTTTCCGTTACCTCCGATATATTTTTTCAGCGCCGCAAGCTCCTGTTTCGTAAGCTCGCGGTATTCCCCGGTCTTAAGTCCGCCCAGGTGCAAAGGCCCCAGCGCGATCCTTTTCAACTTCTTCACAAACACGCCCGCGGCTTCGCAGATCCGCCGTATCTCGCGGTTTTTCCCCTCCGAAAGCACGAATTCAAGCTCGCTCGTGTTTTCGTCGCGGCGTTTCAGTTCTATTTCAAAGGGCGCTATCCTTTCGCCGTCCAGCTCGCGCACGGCGCGCAGTTTGTCCAGCGTTTCGTTTTCGATCTTTCCGCGCGTGATAACGGTATAAACCTTCTTAATCTCGCCCGAGGGGTGCATAACGGCGTTTGCCAAAGCGCCGTCGTCGGTAAGCAGCAGCAGCCCTTCGCTGTTCAGATCCAGCCGCCCCACCGGGTAAACGCGCCTGCCGACGTCGACTTCGTCCGCAATATTGCGGCGCCCCTTTTCGTCGCTCATCGTCGTTACCACGCCGCGCGGCTTGTTATACATTATGTAAACTTTCTTTTCCCCGGACGGATTCAGCGGGCGGCCTTTGTAAAGCACCGCGTCCCGCGCGGGGTCGACGCGCATCCCCAGCGTCGCCGTCTCGCCGTTGACGTTGAAATTCCCGGCGATTATCTCCTTTTCCGCGGCTCTGCGGGACATAAGCCCGCAATCCGCGGCGTATTTCTGCAGTTTTTCGTCCATTTTCTCAGTCCTTGCCGAACAGCTTTTCCTTTATTATCTCCCACAGCGACTTGCGGCGCGCCGCTTCGTCCCGCAGGGCTTCTAAATCAATTATGTAAACCGTCTCTCCGCCGCAAACCACTTTCGCCCGGGCGATCACCGCCCCCTTTTCCACCGGGGCGCAGATGCTTTCCGGCGCTTCGAGCTCGAGGTAAAAACCTTCGCCTTTCGGCAGGGTAACGTATTCCGCCGCCGGGTTCGCCGCGGTTATAAAAGCGCTTTCGCCGCCTTCAAGCGGAATATCGGCGATTATCCCGTGCGGGGGCGCTATCTCCGCGCGGCGGTAGTCTGCGAACGCGGAATCGAGCAGCGTTCTGTGCGTTTCCCAGGGCAAACCGTCGCGCAGGGTGACGCAGATAAGGCGCAGCCCGTCCCGTTCCGCGGCGCTCACCAGGCATTTGCCGTCGCCCGTGGTATATCCCGTCTTCACTCCCAGCGCGCCGCCGTAATTAAAAAGCAGTTTGTTGTGGTTCGTCAGGGCTCTGCCGTCCGGGACGCCGCCCAGCGGGACGCTTTTGCGTTTCGTGCCGACGATCTCTGCAAAGAGAGGGTATTCGAACGCCGCGCGGGTAATAAGCGCCAGATCGTACGCGGTGGTGTAGTGGTCCTTCGCGCTTAATCCGTGCGGGTTGGCGAAGCGCGTGTTTTCAATCCCGAGCTCCGAGGCGCGTTCGTTCATCAGCTCGGCGAACGCTTCCACGCTTCCGGCGCAGTGCAGCGCCAGAGCCACGGCGGCGTCGTTCCCGCTTTCAAGCAGAAGGCAGTAAAGCAGCTCCTCCACCGTTAATTTTTCGCCCTCGCGCAGATAAACCGAGCTGCCCTCCGTCCCGCACGCCTCTTTCGGCACGGCGACAGTCTCCCGCGCGGAGCAGTTCTCTATTACCACCAGCGCGGTCATTATCTTCGTCGTGCTCGCCATACCGCGGCGCTCGTTTTCGTTTTTCGCATAGATCAGTCGCCCGCTCGCGGCGTCTATAAGCGCCATGCTCCGCGCGCTGTTCTCCGGCGCTTCGCCAAGCAGCGAAAAACCCGGGGATCCATCGCGGAAATCGGGCAGCGCGCGGGCGCCCGCAGCGTTGAACAACGGCAAAAAGCAGAGCGCGCAGACCGCGGCGAAAACCGAAACGAACACAACCAAACGCTTTTTCATAATACCACCCGCAAACGCGTATTCCGTTTTATTTATATACGCTTTCGGGATTGTATAACACTACATTATAATAATATCTCATAATTATCATAATGTCAAGCGGTTTGTATTGACAAATCGCCGCTTCGGGTTTATACTGTTTTCAACATGATTGTGAGGTGCGTGTTTTATGAGCATTCTTATTACCGGCGGCACCGGGTACATCGGTTCGCACACCTGCGTCGAATTCATCGAAAAGGGCTTCGACCCGGTCGTTATGGACAATCTCTGCAATTCAAAGGCGGAGGTAATCGACCACGTCGCGGCGATAACCGGGGTCCGCCCGAAGTTCTATAAAGCCGATCTGCTCGATCCGGCGGCGCTGGAAAAGATATTCGCCGAAAACGACATAGATACGGTCATACACTTCGCCGGGCTCAAAGCCGTGGGCGAATCGGTGGAGAAGCCGCTGGAATATTACCGCAACAACATCGTCGGCACGCTTAATCTGCTCGACGCGATGCGGAAGCACAACTGCTTCAAGATCGTCTTTTCCTCCAGCGCCACGGTCTACGGCAAGCCGAAGAGCGTCCCGATAAAAGAGGATTTCCCGCTTTCCACCACGAACCCCTACGGCACCACGAAGCTTTACATAGAGCGCATACTTACCGACCTCTGCGTCGCCGACAAGCGGTTTTCGGTCGCGCTGCTGCGCTATTTCAACCCCATCGGCGCCCACGAAAGCGGACTTATCGGCGATAACCCCAACGGCATCCCCAACAATTTGATGCCCTATATAACCCGCGTCGCAAAGGGCGTGCTGCCGCATCTGAACGTCTTCGGCAACGACTACGAAACGCACGACGGCACCGGCGTGCGCGATTACATCCACGTGCTCGACCTCGCCGCCGGGCATTACAGCGCGCTCAAATGCCTTGACGAACCGGGCGTGCATATCTATAACCTCGGCACCGGGCAGGGCTACAGCGTGCTGGATATAATAAACGCCTTCGAGCGCGTCAACGGCGTGAAGATACCCTATATCATCGCGCCCCGCCGCGCGGGCGATATCGCGGAATGCTTCGCCGACGCGACAAAGGCGGAATTCGAGCTGGGCTGGAAAGCGCGGCGCGGGCTGGACGAGATGTGCAAGAGCGCCTGGGAGTTCGAAAAGAAGCATTAAAAACGAGCAAGAGGCCCCCGAACGGCCGGGGACCTCTTATTTTTTATGCTTTTTTTATTCATTCGGCGCGAACAGAGAACATCCCGTCGAGCGCCAGTATTCTATCTTTTCGCGCAGGAGCGATTCCGAAACTTTGAAGCTGCGCGCAAGGCAGGGAAGACAATAGAACTCCTCCGCCCCGCGGGATATAAGCTTTTTGGTGGCGCCTATCTCGTCCTGCGTAAGCTCCGCCCCGCAGGAAACGCATCTGTTATTCGGCATCGACGAGCTTCGCGCGGTATAGTCTGCAGCCGTGCGCCGGAGTCGCGGCGGGACGGAACACTGCGCGGTGAACGCCCGCGTCCTCGCCGGTCCAGAGGTCGGTAAAGCGCAGCGCCTTGCCCGTCGCGCGGTTGAGCCCCAGACTGTCGAAGGAAATGAACGGGTCGCAGGGGGAATCGTCCATCATATTGAATATGCCCACGGCGATATCGCCGCCTTCCAGGAACTTCGCAAGCACCAAAACCTCGCGGTTGTTCCAGTGGTTGCCGCAGACGAACGGCTGGCGGTACGCTTCGTCTTGATCTATCGCGATTACCTCTCTGTTAAGCAGTATGTTCTTCGTTTCGTCGCTCATATTGCGCACGTCGCAGCCGATCATAAGCGGAGAGCCGAACATCGACCAGATCGAGAAATGCGTTTTGTATTCCTCGTCGGAAAGCCCGGTCACGGCGACGTTGCCCTTGCCGTGCATACCGACGATCAGCATATCCATATCGTTGAAGCAGCCCTGCCCGTTGGTGGTGAGATAACCGAACTGCGCCATCGTAAGATCGTGCACCGATTTCCAACTGTCGTTGATATCGCCTGTCGAGCGCCACAGATGCGCCCCGGTGGATTTTATCCATTCGTTCGTCTGGTCCGCGCCCCAACTGCAGGCGGAAAAGCAGATGTCCCTGCCGCAGTTCGCCAGAGCGAGCCCCATACGCTTGTAAAGCAGGTGCCCCTGCTGGTTCATCGGACGGAAGCAATAGTCGTATTTAAGGTAGTCCACGCCCCATTCGGCAAACGTCGCTGCGTCGATAAATTCGTAATCGAACGAGCCGGGGTAGCCCGCGCAGGTCATATGCCCGGCGCAGGAATACATTCCGAATTTAAGCCCGCGCGAGTGGACGTAATCGGCGACGGCTTTCATCCCGTGAGGGAATTTCACGCGATCCGGCACCATACGCCCGTCCCTGCCGCGCTCGCGCTCCGCCCAGCAGTCGTCGATCACGAGGTATTCGTACCCGGCGCCAAGAAGCCCGGTTTCGACCATCGCGTCGGCGGTCTCTTTTATAAGGTTTTCGTTGATATTGCTTGCAAAGGTGTTCCAGGAATTCCAGCCCATCGGCGGTTTTCTGACTATCATTTTTACAGTTTCCTTTCGGCATTTTTAATATTTTAACATACGCGCACAGCCAATTCAATAGTTTTTGCAATAAAAGCAAAAAAAGGTTGAAATCGCCGCGCCGACGATGTATAATGTATATATGTAAATATCTTTTACAAAACTTTTGATCAACGTATCCTGCGGAGGTGCAAGAATGAAATTCCAAAAGACTCTTTCCATGCTGCTCGCCGTGCTGTTCCTTTTCACCGCGGCGCAGTTCGTTTCCGCCGAAAAGACGACCGTTACGAAGTATAAGAACATAGCTTTGAACAAGAGCTACACCAACAGCGACGATCTTTACACCGAAGATCCTCCAAAAATGGATTATCAGTCGGTTGACGGCAAGGAATTCACCGACGGCAAGATCGGCACCGGCAGCTACGACGGCGAATGGGTCGCTTTCGACAGACGCAAAATGAACGGCTCCCACACCATAACCGTCGACCTCGGCAAGGTCGAAAGCGGCATCGGCAAGCTCACGCTGGTGCTGCGCCAAGCCGCAAGCGACGGCGTGGGGCTCCCCGAACGGGTTGAATATTACGTTTCCGACGACAACAGCAGCTTTACCAAGCTCGGCGCGGCGAAGCAGAACGATGCCGAAGGGAATCTCGATTACGATTACGTTTCCGAAAACGCCGATATCTCCGGCAGGTACATACGCGCGTCGTTCGGCGGCGCGACTACCGGCGTGTTCGTTTTCGTGTGCGAATTCCTCGTCTGCGTTCCCGACGGGACCGAGGTGGTCACGATCCCCGCCGATCTGTCCAAAGTCGTTTATCCTCTGGGCGGCAGCGGCATGATCGTCGACGACGAAGGCGACCTTGTCGGATGTATGGCGGGCGTTTCCGCCGCCGAAGCGAAGGGTATGTTCTGCTACCCGCCCGACGAGATAACCATTGTCGCCCCGGATAACGCGGAGCGCTCCGGAAACGTCGCCACCGGCGATTCCGCCGTGCGCACTTCGGGCGGCGCGGAAGTCGCCCGGAACCGCATTATCGTCGACGGTGACGTCACCTGCGACGGCAAGATAGACGCCAAGGACTACGCGATGGTGAAGCGGCATTATCTTAAATCCTACTCTATGAACGAGCTACAGTCGAAAGCGGGCGACATCAACCGCAATTCCAAGATCGACGCGGCGGATTACGCGATGCTCAAACGCCACTACCTCGGCACCTTCGACATATATTCAAGGTATTATTACGAATCAAAGGACGAACAGACGATGTACGACACGGAAATGACGTTCACCCGTTTGAGCGACAAGCTGCTTAAAATGCAGACGACCTACAACAACAAGCAGATATCGCTGACTTTCGATAAAAAGAGCGACAACACCCCCGATACCTCTTACACCGGCGGCCCCGACTGGGGGATGTGGAACATCGGCACCTTTACCTACGACGGAAAATCCATAGCGGGGGGCGGCACCGACTGGGAATACGTCTATCGCGCTTCCTCGCAGAAGACCGGCGGCTGGGTATGGTCCGGCGGCAACCACGGCTGCGAGAAGTTCCTCGAACTGGAGATCTACGACGGCGTGACCGGCGAGAAGAAGGAGCTTGCCAAGAACGGCGACAGCTTCAAGACCAAGAGCGTTAAGATAGTCGAAAAATCGCATATGCACTGGGGCGACCCGAACGAGTGGTACGCCGAAGTAACCCGCACCTATACCGTGGCGGGCAACCGGCTCGAGCTGGAGGTCGATTACAACTACACCCGCGACAGCTATTTCTACCTCTCCTATACCTGTATGTTCCCCGTGCACAAGACTTACGGCAGGAATTCGCGCGTGTATAACGTCGACGGCACCACAAAGGATTACCGCACCACCGACGGCACCGTTTATCCCGCGTACAGCGACCACTTCTTCAGCGGGAACAAGGCGATGAAGGTCACTTTCTGGGGCGACAGCCATCCCGAATGGAAATACGACGTGGAGGTCTACACGCTCTACGATTCGCTCGATAATTTCAGCAACGCCAACAAGATGATGATCTGGGATATGAACCAGTCCTCCGATAAGCTCTACGTTACCAAATACAACGCCAACAACTCCTCCGTTATAAAAGCGGGCGAGCGCAGACACACCAAATCCTCGTGGACCTTCCGCGTGGACGGCTGATAAAAGGAAAGCGTATGGACCACCGCAAAGCGTTAAAAGCGGCAGCCGCGGCAGCCGCGGGCGCGGGCGCCGCGCTTCTCGGCGCGACCCGCTGGGCGTACGTTACCGCGTTCTATTCCCCCAAGAAGGGCAGGACCGGCGCGTATGATATATTCACCGGGGATCAGTACGCCCCGTATTGCGACCGTACCCTCGCCCTTATAAAAGAAATGGACGAAATACCCTTCGAACGAGTCGAGATCGCCTCCACCGTCGACGGGATAAAGCTCTTCGCGCGGTATTACCACGTCGCCGAAGGCGCTCCTGTTATGATCCAGTGCCACGGCTACCGCGGGCAGGCGCTGCGCGATTTCTGCGGCGGCAACAAGCTCGCACGGGAAAGCGGCTTGAACACGCTGGTCATCGATCAGCGCGCTCACGGCGAAAGCGGCGGCAAGACTATCACCTTCGGCGTGAAGGAGAAATGCGACGTACGCGACTGGGCTTATTACCTCTCGCGCAGGTTCGGAGAGGGGACGGATATCTTCCTCGCCGGGATCTCCATGGGCGCCGCAACGGTGCTTATGGCGTCCGAGCTCGATCTCCCTTCTCAGGTGCGCGGCGTTATCGCCGACTGCCCGTATTCCAGCCAGACCGAAATAATTAAAAAGGTCTGCGCCGACCGCGGCTACCCGCCCGAAGCGTCGATTAAGCTCGTCGGGCTCGCCGCGAAGCTCTGGGGCGGCTTCACGCTCGGAGGGCGCACCGCGCTCGACGCGGTCGCGAACACGAAACTGCCGGTGCTGTTGATCCACGGCGACGACGACCGCTTCGTCCCCTGCGAAATGAGCCGCGCGCTTTATGAAAACTGCGCCGCGGAGCGCGAGCTGCATATTTTCCCCGGGGCGGCGCACGGAACGAGCTATATGACGGATACTCCGCGCTACTGCGCGATAGTCAACGGTTTTATAAATAAACACACCCGGAGCGTGGAAAAATGAACGGAACCGAGAAAAAAGAAGAAAGACGCACGTTCGGCGAATGGTTCGGCGATCTGTGGTACAGATACAAATGGCTGATGATAATCTGCGTATTCATCGCGGCGTTCCTCGTTATAAGTCTCGTTCAGCTTTTCACCGCGAAGAACGCAGATATAAAGATCCTTTACGTCGGGCCGGAATACCTTAACGAAAAAGCGCGCGAACGCCTGTTTTCGAGCATCGCGGGGCTCGCGCCGGATTACGACGGCGACGGCGAAGTGAACACCGACCTGCTGGATATAATGATAAGGCGGTATTACGACGAATCGAACCCGGAAAACTATATCCGCTACGACAAGGACCGCGAATCCGATAAAAGGTTCCAGACGGAGATACGCGCCGGCGACGCGGTGATCTACATCCTCGACAGCGTCTATTACAAAAAATGCGTCGACGAGGGGATACTCGCGAAGCTTTCGGAGGTGCTCCCGCCGGAGGCGATGCCCGCCGAGGTATACGGCGAATACGGAGTGGAGCTCGGCAGCATAAACGCGCGGCTGCTTCCGGGGTTCGACGTGCTCCCCGGCGACCTCGTGCTTTGCATAAGGCGTTCGCCGGACAAGGACAACATAAAATACGGGCGTGCCGCCGATTACTGGGAAAGCAACCGCAAGGCGTTCGAAAACATAATAAAATACCGCGCGTAGCCGCGAAAACGCTCCCCGCGCGCGGGCGCGAAAAAAACTATTGCAAAACCGCGAAAAGTGTGTTATGATAACAAAGATGTTATTCTTTCTTTAATTTTGTAACAAGTTATCCGGAGGATAAAAAGAAATGGCCAACAGCGTTAAAAAGAAACAGAAAAGAACGATAATCGTGTGCATCGTGCTCTGCGCGCTGCTGCTTGCGGGCTCCCTGTTCGTTATACTCGACAGAGTCATACATCTGAACGACCCGTACAAGCTGTTCAGCAACAGCGGGCTGGCAAAGACCTTTGCCGCCGCGATGGGCAAAAGCGACGTCCGCGGTATAACGCAGGAGGATATCGACGGCATCGAATCGCTCGTATATTATTTCAGCGTCCAGAACAATACCCAGAACAACAACGCCGTGGAGGTACAGCCGGTGGTGCTTCTGGGCAAAAAAGAGTTCACCGACGCGCTCGAAGAGGGCAACGAACCGCCCGAGGGCTCTTATTACATGGCGTCCGCCGTGCTTACCGACGTGGAGGACGTTAAGCTATTCAAGAACCTGCGCGTGCTCCGTATGTTCGACCTTTCGGAGGTCGACACCATGCAGAGCCAGTGCTACAACACGCAGCTCTACGCGATGTACTACGGCACCGACGCGGTCTCCTTCGAAACGCTCGTGGCGGCTTCTCCCGCCAAAAAGCTCACCTCGCTCAAACAGCTCTCCGCGCTTACCAAGCTGGAGCAGCTTTCGGTAGAGTATTCGGCAATCACCTCGCTTGAAGGCGTCGAAAACTTCGCCAACCTCAAAAAGCTTGATATAGGATTCACCGCCGTGGCTTCGATCGACGGCATCGAGTCCGCGACCGCGCTCGAGGAATTCACCGCCCCCGCCGCCGGCAAAGCTTCGGGATCCGACGAGACCGACGAAAGCGCGGAAGAGACCGCTTCGGAAGGATCGGAAGCCGAGGAGGGCTCCAAGGCGGAGGAAGAAAAGGAAGCCGAGCTTTCCGGCATTTCCGATATTTCCAAGCTCGCCGGGCTCACCAAGCTCAAAACGCTTAATCTGGCGAACAACGCCGTTACCGATATCTCGGCGCTCAAGGAACTCACCGCCATGGAAACGCTGGTCCTCAATTCGAACGGCGTCGCCAATCTCGGCGCGCTTTCCGGTATGAAGGAGCTTAAGATCTTCTCCGCCTCCGGCAACAAGATCGCGGATATCTCCGGGCTCGGGAACAGCAAGAAGCTCGAATCGGTCTATCTCGACAAAAACAAGGTAAAAGATATCTCGGCGCTCAAGAACTGCACGGAGCTCACCTACTTCAGCGCTTCCGAAAACGCCATTACCGATATCAGCCCGCTCAATACCAGCAAAAAACTCACCACGATAAACGTCAGCGAAAACAAGGCGGTCGCCGAGATCGGCAGCTTCTCCGGCTGCGACGAGCTTACCACGTTCAACGCGGAGAACAACCTTATCAAGAGCATCAACGGTCTCTCCGGGCTCAAAAAGCTCGCCACCGTAAACGTGGGCAAGAACCTTATCGAATCGCTCGACGGCTTCGCCGGGGAAGAGATAACCTCGCTTACCGTTTCCGAAAACAAGCTCACCTCGCTTGAAAAGCTCGGCAAGCTGCCCAAGCTTTCCACTCTCGACGCCGGCAAGAACGAGATCGCCGCGCTGCCGGAGATAAAGGGTTACGAAAGTCTTAAAACCGTCAAGCTCGCCGAAAACAAGCTTGCCGACGTAAACGCGTTCGCCGACGCGAAGTCGGTCACCTCCGTCGACCTCACCAAGAACGAAATCGCCGACCTTTCGGGTATCAAGGGTATGGAAAATCTCGCCACCCTCACGCTTAAGGACAATCTGGCGCTCGAATCGCTCGAATCTCTCGAAAAGGTGCTGGACACGGAATCCAAGCTCGCGCTCAACATCGTCGGGACCAAGGTCGCCCTGCACGAGGACGATATAAAGGACTTCAAGGCGAAATTCACAAAAGCCACGGTCACTTACAAGGATTCCACCGAAACGAAATAAAAACGATACCGAACGTGAACGGGGCTGCAAACGCAGCCCCGCCGTATAATAAAAGGAACGCAGGAGGAAACGGTTATGCCCGATATGCTCGTAAAGCTCTATAAACTGCCAAGCGGCGAGAAGCTTTATAAAAAGCTCGCGTCGGAAGGCGTGCGGATACTCCGCCCCATGACTCCCAACAGGTCCAAAGTGACCGACTGGGTATACGAACAGTTCGGCGAGGGCTGGTCGAACGAGATCGCCGCCGCGTTCACGCGGCACCCCGTGGGCTGTTTCATCGCATATGATGTTAATAAAAAGAGGATACTCGGCTTCGCCGGGTACGACTGCACCTACAAAGCTTATTTCGGTCCCACCGGGGTCGACGAGGACGAGAGGGGCAGGGGAATAGGAGCCGCGCTGCTCATACGCTGTATGGAGGCGATGCGCGACGAGGGCTACGCCTACGCGATAATCGGCGGGGCGGGCCCGGTGAACTTCTATTCCAAGGTCGTCGGCGCAACGGTTATCGAGGACAGCGTGCCGGGCATCTACGCCGACCTTATCTGAAAAGGGGTTTTTAGAATGAAGAAATTAAGAGCCGGGATCATCGGCGCGACAGGTATGGTGGGGCAGCGCTTCATCACGCTCGTAGCCGATCATCCCTATTTCGAAATAACCGCGCTCGCGGCAAGCGCTTCCTCGGCGGGGAAACCTTATCGCGAAGCCGTCGCGGGGAGATGGAAAATGAAAACGCCGGTCCCGGAGCAGGTCGCCGGCATGACGGTGCTCGACGCCGCGGATATCGAAGCGGTCAAGAAAAACGTCGATTTCGTTTTCTGCGCGGTAAATATGCCCAAAGAGGAAACGAAAGCGCTGGAGGAAGCGTACGCCAAAGCGGAGATCCCGGTCGTTTCGAACAATTCCGCCAACCGCGGGATGCCGGACGTTCCGATGATAATCCCGGAAATAAACGCTTCGCATACCGACGTTATCCCCGCGCAGCGCGCCAGACTCGGCACAAAGCGCGGCTTTATCGCCGTAAAACCGAACTGCTCCATACAAAGCTACGTTCCCGCTTTGGAACCGCTGCGCAAGTTCGGCATTACGCGCGTGAGCGTGGTCACCTTCCAGGCGATCTCCGGCGCCGGAAAGACTTTCGACACTTTCCCTCAGATCGTCGACAACGTCATCCCGTATATCGGCGGCGAGGAGGAAAAGAGCGAGCGCGAGCCGCTTAAGATTTGGGGCAGGGTGGAAAACGGAAGTATCGTGAACGCCGCGTCCCCGGTCATTTCCGCGCAGTGCATCCGCGTTCCGGTTTCGGACGGGCATCTTGCCGCGGTCTCGGTCTCATTCGAAAACAAGCCCGCGCGCGGGGAGATACTCGCCGCCTGGGATTCCTACGTCGGCGAGGCGCAGCGGCTTGAACTGCCGCACGCTCCGCGGAAGTTTTTAACGTATTTCGAGGAGCAGGACCGCCCGCAGACCGGGCTCGACCGCGATCTTTACGGCGGTATGGGCGTTTCGATGGGCAGACTGCGCGAGGACAGCGTTTTCGATTATAAATTCGTGTGCCTTTCGCACAATACGCTGCGCGGCGCCGCCGGAGGCGCGGTGCTCTGCGCCGAGCTGCTTTACAGGCAGGGCTGGCTTACCGACAAATGATCCTTTGCCGCGGGGGCGTTTCGCTTCCGCGGTATTTCATATTCAAGGAGGATATGCAAATGAACGAAAATATCAAAAAACGCAACCGTCTGCGCGCGCAGAAGGTGATAAAGGGGCTCGCCTCCCGAAATATGACGGGCTATTTCGCCGAAACGAAGGAAGAAGCGCTCGCGCTAGCGCTTTCGCTTATCCCGAAGGGCGCGAAAGTCGCGATGGGCGGGGCGATGAGCTCCGCGGAGATCGGGCTTACCGACGCGCTCAAGGGCGGGGAATACAACTTTATCGACCGCGACAAGGCGGCGGACAAACGCGCCGCGATGCTTGCGGCTTACGACGCCGATTTCTTCATCGCCGGCTCGAACGCGATCTCCGAAGACGGCGTGCTGGTTAATATCGACGGCAACTCAAACCGCGTCTCCGCCATCGCGCAGGGGCCGAAAAAGGTGCTGTTCATAGTGGGGATGAACAAGGTCTGCCCCGACGCCGACAGCGCGATGAAGCGCGCCCGCAACGTCGCCGCGCCGATAAACGCCCAGAGGTTCGGGCTTTCCACCCCCTGCGCCTCCACCGGCTGCTGTATGGACTGCAAATCGCCGGACACCATATGCTGCCAGTTCCTTATAACCCGCTATTCCCGCCACAAAGACCGTATCCACGTTATACTCGTGAACGAAGACCTGGGTTTTTGAATTTTTGTCTGAAAACGCTTGCAAAAACATATAATATGTGGTAGAATACAAAAAATCTTCCGCCGATCCAAACCCGGCGGATAATAAAAAGGAGAATTACAAATGAAAAAATCATTCATCCGCGCGATCGCGCTCGCTCTCGTTGTGCTGACCGCAATCGCATGTCTCGCGGCTTGCAGCACGAAACCCGAAGGCAAATACGTCCTTAAGACCATCGACGGCCAAACCCCGGAAGAGGCCGTTAAAAAAGTCGCCGAGGCGCTCGGCATCTCCGCCGAAGACTTTCTGAAGCAGGCCGGCATCGATAAGTTCGAAGAGCTCTACACCATCGAACTGCTTGCCGACGGCAAAGCGAAGATAGTCGCCGGTATGTTCGACTCCACCACCGAAGGCACCTGGAAGCAGGACGGCGATAAGATCATCATCACAGCCGACGATCAGCCCGCCACCTTCAAGCTCAACGGCAAGGAACTGGAAAACGTTGACGGCGAACAGAAGTACGTATTCGTAAAGAAATAAGTACTTATTCGTAAAGAAATAAGCGATCCCGCAAAACCCCCTCTGCGCTTTCGGCTCGGAGGGGTTTTTCTTTTCGCATCCGCAGAGTTTTATGATTCATACAAAAAATTTGCGCGGCGCTCTTGAATTTTTGTTTATTTTGTGTTATACTTCAAACGTAGACCGAATACGCGGCGGGCGCCGCGTCGAAAATCGTATAAAGAATAAATCAAGGAGGGCAAAAATGTTCAAAACGAAGTCATTCAAACGGTTGTCATTTATCGTAGCGGTGATAGTCGTATTCACCGCGTTCACGGGCGTTTTGTCAGCAGGCGCCTTCTATTCCGGGCAGTGGATCGGGATCGGAACGGTCAGCTCCGCTTCCTCCTCCGACATCACTTCGGAGCTGCAGTATTCCTGGGCGACGCTTACAGACAGCACCTCGCACGGGCAGAAGCTCCGTTCGCTCATCTTCAATCCCGCGACAAGCGGACTTATGCCGCTCGTCTACAACCAGTATTCCGGTTACGGAGCCACCACGCTCAATTCCGCCAAAAACGCCGAAAGCAAGTACGGCTACGACGTAAAGGCGGGCGTCAACGCTTCGTTCTTCTCGATGTCCACCGGCTGCAATATCTACGGCGGAGTCGTTATCTCCAACGGCAAGATCACGCAGGGATGCAACAGCAACGGCAGGATATCGGAGCTTATATTCAACAGCGACGGCACCTCCGCGCTCGTCGATTCGCGCGTTACCTATAATATAACCGCGCCGTGGAGCGCTCCGCTGGAGAATATCAATATGTACCCCGAAACGACGGGTACCGGGCTTTACTATTACGACACGAGCTGCGGCACGAACAGCGATATCCGCGCCGCGGGCGTCGAAATAGTCTTCAACAAGCTCAACGGGACCGAACTCACCGTCGGCGGCACACTCGTCGGTGAGGTGTGCGAGATCAGAAGCAGCGTCAGCTCCGGTGGCGCGATCGGCTTTAATCAGTTCACGCTCTACGCCTCCAACAGCAGCCCATACGCGGCGACGCTGCGTGCGCTCACCCTGGGCACACAGCTTAAAATACGCTGCGAGGAGACTGTCGCCGAATCGAAAACGGCGATGGAGAACTGCAGCAGCGCAGTCGTCAACTACGGCTACGTTATTGTCCGCAACGGTCAGAACGTGACCGATAACGACGGGCTCGATTATTCGTTCAACCACGCCCGCGCGCAAAGGACGGCGGTCGGCATAAAATCCGACGGCACGCTGGTAATACTCACCTGCGAGGGCCGCACCAGCACCTACGCGGGGCTCACCGTCTATCAGCTTGCGGACGCGCTTATTTCGCTCGGCTGCGTCACCGCAGTCAATCTGGACGGCGGCGGCAGCACCCAGATGGTGACCGAATCCGGCGGTGCGCTGAGCTACGTGCAAAGCAGCTCGCGCAGGGTATCCAACAGTCTTCTCGTTATCGCCCGTCCGGCGGTGTCCTCCTCGCTGCGTTCGGCGCTCGCACAGGCGATCTCGAACGCGCAGGATATGCTCGATTGCTATTATTTCGCCGACGAAACCGCCATTACCGCGGCGCTCGCCTATGCGAACGGCGTGTATAACGGCACAAAATCAATGCCCGGCGACTATACGAAGGCGGTAATGCGTGTGAACGAGGCGGTCGACGCGCTCGTTATAACCGGATACAAGCCGGTCATCCTGCGCTTCGATTCCGCGGTATCGCTTCGCGCAAGCGCTTCCGACGGCGGCACCTGGCTTGCGACCGTACCCGCCGGAACAACGCTTACCGTTACGCAGAGAAGCGGCGATTTCGGATATACCAAATTCGGCTCGCAGACCGGGTGGTTAAGAGTGAACAACGCCGTGCTCGTCGGTCCCGCGGCGTATAACGGCGCGCAGTTCACCTGCCCGGACGAACGGCAGGCGGGCGCCGCTTATACCGCGTCGTGGGGCGCGGTCCCCGGCGCTTCCGGATATACTTATAAAGTCATTCAGCTCGCCGGAGCTCCCGATCCCGGCAACAGCAACGAATCGCTCGGCGCGGAAACGCTCGCCTACGTTACAAGCTCGCGCGATCTTTCGGTAACGATCCCCGCTTCCGCTATGACGGACGGCAAATATCTTAAGATCGCGGTGGCGACGGAGTTCCCGGACAGAACGGTGTGGAACGTCAAATACGTCACCGGCTCGCTGCTTCCGTTCACCGACGTTCCCACGAATCACTGGGCTTATAACGCGGTGCTGCACTGCTACACGCGCAGCTACTTCGGCGGTACCTCGCCCACGACATTCGAACCGGACCTTTCCATGACGCGCGGTATGCTCGCGGTGGTCATCTACCGCATGGCGGGCAGCCCCGCGGTCTCTGGCACCTGCCCGTTCAACGACGTACCGTCCGGCGCGTACTACTATAACGCGATAATGTGGTGCTACCAGAACGGGATCGCTTCCGGATACGGCGACGGCGGCTACCATCCCAACGACGTTATCATCCGCGAGCAGGCGGCGGTACTGCTTTACCGCTTCGCGCAGTCGCAGGGGTACGACGTCAGCGTAAGCGGGCCTTCACAGCTCACGCAGTTCGCCGACTACGCCTCCATTTCCTCCTATGCGATCCCCGCTATGGAATGGGCGGTGCAGAACGGTATAATCAACGGCACCGGAGCCGGGCTTATAAACCCGCGCGGCAACGCGCTGCGTTCGCATCTGGCGATGATAATCAAAAACTTCGATACCGTTTACAACAGATAAAAAAGGCATAAAAACAGACCGGAAGGGGCAAAACCCTTCCGGTCTCTTTCTGTTTGTTGCGCTATATCCCGAATATCGCGCCGTACGCCGCGCCTATCGCGGCGGCGACGCCTATCACCGCGGCGGGGTGGAGCTTCGGTTTGAACACGAGGAACGCCGACAGTGCGAAAATGCACAAGGAAACGTAGGTGTTCCTGTCGGAGAACACGGCGGAAACATCCCGCCCCGCGCCGAACACCGCCAGCGCGGCGAACAGCGCGGCGGAGGCGACAAGCCCCACCACGGCGGGACGGAGCCCGGACATTATCCCTTTTACGAAAAAGCTTTTGGAATACTTCGCAAAGAACGCCGCGACGGCGAGGATTATTATAAACGACGGCAGGACCACGCCCAGAGTCGCGCACAGCGCGCCCAAAAACCCGCCGTTGCTTTCGCCTATGAACGTGGCGATATTCACCGCGAACGGCCCCGGCGTGCTTTCGCTCAGCCCGACGTAATCGAGCAGAGCCGCGCTTTCCGCCCAGCCGTGCGCTTCGACTTCCTCCATTATCATCGGCAGCATCGCGTAGCCGCCGCCGAAGGTGCAGACGCCGATCTTTAAGAAGGCGAGAAAAAGCTCCAGATAAATCATTCGCGCTTCCTCCCGCACAGGGCGTAAAACGCCAGTCCGAAAACGGCGCAGCCGCCGATTATCGCGGCAACGGGCACTTTTAAGAACGCCGCCAGCACGAACACCGCGCCCGCAAGCACGTAAGAAAACAGGTTCTTCGGGCATTGTTTATACATCGAAACGAAGGCGTTGAGTATAAGCGCGAGCACCGCGGCGCGGATCCCGAAAAAGGCGTAGGATATCCATTTTATATCCGAGGTGATACGGAACAGCGCCGAAACGCCGAGTATTATAATGAACGCGGGCAGCACCACTCCGAAAGTCGCCGCCGCCGCGCCCGGAAACCCCGCCGTGCGCGTGCCGATAAAAGTCGCGGCGTTGACCGCGATCGGGCCGGGGGTGGATTCGGCGATGGCGACGATATCCATTATATCGTCCTCCGAGACCCATTTTTTCTTTTCCGCCGCCTCGCGCTTTATCAGCGGTATCATAGCGTAGCCGCCGCCGAAGGTAAAAGCACCTATTTTGAAAAACGTTAAAAACAGTTCGAATATCTTTTTCATCGGATCAGTCGGTGAGCGAGGTCTTCTGCGATACCTCGACCTTCTGGTCGTAGCAGGCGAACATCGCGTCCACCGCCGCCTTGTCCTGCTTCTTTGTGAACAGACTTACCACCGGAACGATTATAAGCCCCGCGATCATCGCAAACGCGCCGCAGTTTATGGGCGACTGCAGGAACGACGGGAATATTCCGCGCGCCAGCATATTAAGGACCATGATCCCCGCGCCGAAAATAAAGCTTGCCCAGCAGGCGATCTTCGTGGTCTTCTTCCAGTAGAGCCCGTAGAGGAACGGCGCGAGGAACGCCCCCGCGAGCGCGCCCCAGGAAACGCCCATAAGCTGCGCGATGTATTTGACCGCCTCGTCGGTGCTCTTGACCTGGTATACGGCGATTATCGCGGATATTGCGATGAACACCACGACGAAAATACGGATAATAAGCACCTGCCGCTTCTCGTCCATCTTTTTGATTATGTTGCCCTTAAGAAGGTCGATGGTGAGCGTGGAGGAGGAAGCTATTACAAGCGAGGAGAGGGTGGACATCGATGCCGAAAGCACCAGTATCACCACCACCGCTATAAGCAGATCGGGCAGCTTGGAAAGCATTCCGGGCAGTACCGAATCGTAGCCCGCGGCGGGGATGAGCGCACCGGAAGCGTCGGTCGTGGTGGCGATATCGGCAAGCCGTCCGAACCCGCCGAGGAAATAGCAGCCGCCGGCGACGATAACGGCGAACACCGTGGAGATTATCGTGCCCTTTTTAATGGAATCCTCGCTCTTTATCGCATAGAACTTCTGCACCATCTGAGGCAGTCCCCAGGTGCCGAGCGAGGTGAGTATGACCACCCCGAGCAGGTTCAGCGGGTCGGGGCCGAAGAAGGAAGCGAACGCGCCGGGCGATTCCGAAACGGCGGCGTCGTTCACGTTCGCCATCGCGGCGAGCGAGGCGGTGAATCCGCCGTTGGTGCTTAATACCGCGGCGATAACGGCGATAATGCCGCCTATCATAATAATGCCCTGAATAAAGTCGTTAATGGCGGTGGCCATATATCCGCCGGCGATAACGTAAATACCCGTAAGCACCGACATAGCGACTATGCACCAGACGTAATCGATATTGAACGCCATTTCGAACAGGCGCGAAAGCCCGTTGTAAAGCGAGGCGGTGTAGGGGATAAGGAATACGAACGTAATAATCGACGCGCCGATCTTAAGCCCCTTCGAATCGAACCGCTTGCCGAAGAAATCCGGCATGGTGGAGGAACCGAGGTGTCGCGTCATTACCCTTGTGCGCCGCCCGAGTATCACCCACGCCAGCAGAGAGCCGACCACGGCGTTGCCTATGCCGATCCAGGTCGAGGCAATGCCGTATTTCCAGCCGAACTGCCCGGCGTAGCCGATGAATATAACAGCAGAAAAATACGAAGTGCCGTAGGCGAAAGCCGAAAGCCAGGGGCCTACGCGCCTCCCGCCCAGCACGAATCCGTCCACGTCGGTGGCATGACGGCGGCAGTAAAGCCCGACGCCGATCATAACGCCGAAGAACAGCACCAGCAGCAAAATTTTAAAAACCATATTATCACCCCGCGGCGCTTTTTGCGCGCGCCGCCCTTTCTGTGCGGTGAAATTTCTGACAGTTTCAGAATTATAATGTATTATTATAAAGTAAATACCTGTTTTTTTCAATACCCGAAACGCGGATTTTTTAACAAATAAAAGTTTTTTAAAAGCGGATATCACGTTTTTTTCCACAAAACAAGCGGTTCGCGCCGGTTTTCCAAAGCTTCCCGCGTTGACAAAACGCCGCAAAAGGGGTATAATTATCTATATAAAAAAGGAGTGATATTATGTTCAAAAAAACTTTGTGCGCGCTGCTGGCGGCGCTGCTTGCCGTATCGGTCTGCGCGCTTCCGGCGCTTGCGCTTACCGATAACGCGCATTCCAACGGATACGGCTGGAACTGGGCGCATCCGGTGCGTTCATACCTCGTCCCGCTGGACGACGGGACCTATCTCTGCCTCAACGCCGAAGAAAGCCTGCTCACGCTGACTTATCTCGGCGCGGACGGCGGATATATCGGCGAACAGACCGAAATAGATTACGCGCCGGATTCGTTCGCCGGGTTCTTTGCGGGGGAAGAGAACTATTTTGTGGCGGTCGCTTCCTCCAATCCCGATGAAAGCGACGAAAAAACGGTTTTAACGGTTATCAAATACGACAAAAACTTCAACCGCCTCGGCGCGACCGAGTTCAAGGGCGAAAACACCTACGTCGCCGTCGACGCGGGCTCGCTCCGCATGACCGAAACGGCGGGGAAACTGTACGTCCACACCTGCCATACGATGTATAAGACCGAAGACGGGTTGCACCACCAGGCGAATATGACTTTCGTTATCGACGAGGCGTCCATGCAGCAGATCGACGGCTTTTCCGACATAATGAACATCAGCTGGGGCTACGCAAGCCATTCCTTCAACCAGTTCATCGGTACCGACGGCGAATATATCTATCGCGTCGATCACGGTGACGCATACCCCCGCGGGATCTCGGTAACAAAAGCCGCGGCGGGGGGAAGAATTACAAACGTAGATTACTGCGTGCCGGTCGTTTTCGAAGGGCAGACCGGCGCCAACTACACCGGCGCGGAAATAGGCGGCTTTGCTGTGGGCGAGCGCAACCTGCTTATCGCCTGGATGCAGAATAACGAAGACGGTACGACAAGCTATTACCTGCTTACGGTAGCAAAGGACCTGTCCGCGTACGAGCTTATCGATATCGGCAGCACCGCCGAAGGACTGACGTCGTATAACCCCATGCTCGTCCCGCTGGAAAACGGCAATTACCTTTATATGTACGATATGTATCCGCCCCGCCAGTCGGTCACCGATATTATCTGCACGATAGTCGATGAAGACGGCAACGCCGCGGGCGAGCCGTTGGCGATTTACGGTACTTCGCTTTCGGATTGCCAGCCGGTTTACTGCCCCGACGGTATAGTGCGGTGGACTGTGGTGGAGGACGGGAAGGTAACGCTTTATTCCTACGACCCGCTTTCCGAAGCTCCCGATTACGTCCCCGGCGACGTAAACGGCAACGGCAGGATCGACGCTTCCGATTACGCTATGTGCAAGCGCGCCTACCTGCGCACCTACGTCCTTACCGACGAACAGTTCCGCCGCGCAGATATAAACAACAACAGCCGCCTCGACGCCTCGGAATACGCCATGATAAAAAGGCACTTCCTGAAAACCTACGTCATTCCCGGCGCGGCGGGGAAGTAATAAAACGAACGGTCAAGTATAAGCGTTGAAAACGCCCCGCCCGGGGCGTTTTCTTTTTCGGCGCGCAAAAAAACGGAGCCGTTTTTACGGCTCCGCGGGGATCTCTCACTCCGCCGTCGGATCATTTATCACGCCGACGAACATCGGCGATCCGTCGACGGAGATAACGAATATAAACGGCCTGTCGAGCGTAAGCTCGTAAACCTTTGTGTCTTCCGGCGGCACCGAATCGGGAGCGCTCAGTTCCGTATACGCCGCGGCTTCAACGCCCTTTTCGTTTATTACCACCGTCGCGCCGTGGTTTGCCTGGTCTATACAGCGCGTCGTGCCCTTAAGAAGCGCGCTAAGATCCGATTTTGACTCGTCGAAGCAATCCGTCACCCCAAGATTTTTCAGACCGTCGATAAGGTCCAAATCGGAATCGACTCTGAACGCCGGTACGGTAAGCTCGCATATGCACAGCTCGTCGGGATCCGCCGCGTTCGATCCGTATGCTCTGCCCCCGCCGCCGGAAATATAAGCCAGCGCTTCGTTGTCGGCAAGCAGATCGTCGGCGGATACCCCTTCGTCCGGAAGTATGAAATACATCTTGCCGCATTCAAGCGGCTTGCTCATCGCTTTGAACCTGTTCCCGGCATAGAACGAATCCGGAGCCGCGCTGTTCCATCGGCTGAACATAAACTTGTCGCAGACAACGTCTTTGCCCGGCGCGTGGAATACGAGCGCGGTATCCGATTTGACGTAACTGAACGCGTCTCGCCACGAGCTTTTGTAATAGGCGGTGGTGCATATGCAGAACCGCATATTATCCGGGAGATTCTTATTGTCGATCTTGTTTTTCAAAAGGTCGAAGGTGTTTGCGTTTATCCAGTCGCGGTACTGCGCGCTGAACTCCGGATCCAAGGGATCGCCGGAGAACGCGGAGGCGTAGTAAATACGCGCCAGCAGGTCGATCACCGCCTGGTCGTACTGCACGGCGTCGTCGTCGTTCAGCCAGATCGAAGAACCCAGCAGCACGCGGGAGAGTTCTTCATCCTTATAGTGGTTTTCCCAAAGCGTCTGCGCCTGTTCGCGAAGCGAATCCATACTTTCGGCTCCGAGCAGGGAAACGATCTGCGCGCGGGTATCGCATTTCGCGGTCTCGGCGAGCATCGCCAACGCGAAATAGATATTAAGCGGAGAATACACCTTGTTTTGACCGTCGGAACCGCTTAAAAACTGCTTCGTCATCGCCGAAAAACAGTTTTCCAGCCCGGTCGCCGCGTCTTTCGTTATGCCTGTTCTTTCCGCGGGGAAGACCGGCTTGGCAAGCGCGCCTGCCAGAAGCGGGCGCAGGACCGCCTCGTGCGATTCAAACGAATCGGGCACCTCTCTCGGGGGCGGATCATTCCCGGGGTCTTCCGTCTGCGAATTCTCGCTTGCGGGATCGTCCGTTTGAGAAACGTCCTTTTCGGGATCGTCCGTCTGCGAAGATTCCGTCGGGGCGGAGGTCTCCGGGGCGGAGGTCTCCTCGCCGCTTTCGTCTTTTGTTTCGTCTTTGCTTACTTCGCCGGAGCTTTCGTTTTCGGACGCGGCACTTTCATAACGGCTTTCCTCCGTACCGCCGGGTGTTTCGGAAGTTTCCGCCGGGACGGCGGGTCCGGGCGTTTT
>JAEEGL011272750.1_pt1 | contig 33497 bp, 32 predicted proteins | sample 9134231 | NCBI WGS metagenome assembly JAEEGL01 (sample SAMN16246548, study PRJNA631951) | gut metagenome | biome: gut microbiome; feature: rumen; material: fiber-attached | host: Bos | place: Iran: Karaj | collected 2018-10 | reverse complement strand
TTTCCAACAACTCGCTGTGGAGCGTCCGCAACAGCGGCATCGCCGTCAGCGGCAACGGCGGCCCCATGAACTACAAAGATGCGGCCAATTTCCTGGCTCTCGGCGCGATTCACGTCCAGTTCTGCACCATCGCCATGAAATACGGCGTCGACATCGTTAAACACCTCTGCTCCGGCCTCTCGCACAACATGGCCGAACGCGGCATCCACTCCATCGCCGAACTCATCGGCCGCGGCAAAGATTCCCTCACCGACTTCATGGATCTGTCGCCCGTCAAGCGCATCCCGCAAATCGACGAAGATCTCTGCATCAAGTGCGGCAACTGCACCCGCTGCTCCTATTTCGGCCTCATTCAGGAAGGCGACAAAATCGTCGCGCATCCCGAAAACTGCGTCGGCTGCACCATCTGCGCCCAGAAATGTATCGCCAAGGCCATCACCATGCGCGATCGCACGCCCGCAGAACTCGCCGCCTATCCCAACCCACTTGAAGGCTGGAAATAATTCGCTATTTTTCTACATGTGTGGGACGTGTCACGACACGTCCCGCTCGCCTGTGCGCCTTTGGGCGCATACGGCTCGCTAACGCGGCTATTGCATACGCCGCGTTTTGTTTAAGCGACGTGCGTCACGCACGTCTGTGTTCGCCTATGCGCTTTGCGCATACGGCTCACGTATCTATAACCATGATTCGGGGTCTTACTATGAAGTGCATGAAAAAACTCATTTCTGTCTGCTTTATTGCTGCAATGGCTTTGTTTATGGGATGCTCAGATGACAATGATTCTGGCAACGGCAGCAACAACGGTTCAAATACATCCGTTGGTGCTGAGACATACTGTAAGAAACAGAGCGCTAATTACTATAAGACTATGGTAAGCAAAAATGATTCGCTTATCAAGGCAAAGGGGCTGACACAAGAACAGCTGCAGCCTCTGCAAGACACGCTTCTTGAAGATTGCATTGGATTTACCAAAGGTTATCCGGTTTGTAATTCTGAAATTGTGGGCTTGTATGAATGTGATTACAGCGATGAAACGGAAAAAGCAAGGGATGCCGAGAATGAAAAATGTGATGCTGCGTATCAGGCTTGTGACAGAAGCAATGATGATTGCGAAGATAAGTTTAACGCATGTACCGGTGCCATTCCTGATTTTTGCAAAAAAGAAAGGGATTTAAAGAATACATGCTATAACGCCAACGAACAGGCATTGAAGAATTACGATAATAATACAGATTCGATGCCCAAAACCAATGAAGCGCTGAAAGCACTTGGAATCGATCCCAAAGATTTAGAGCATTAGTTTTTATAATGCCTGCACCATGCGGCTTTTTGCAGCGCAAATACGCCGCATGGATACTTGCCGAACCCCCTGGAATCTGTATGAAATTTCTGATTGTGATGGATTTTTTAGGGGTTGTCTGAGTTCGCTGGATGCTGGCCATGCAGCTGCGCGCGTGTTGCAAATGCATATCTGACAGCAGGAGATATCATCAATGGCAGTGAATGATCGCATCAAGGATATCGGCACGATACGCAAGTGGGTGAGAGAGTTTTCTTTGTTTGGCGAGAAAACCCGTACAGATTTTACAGAATCAAGCGGATATCGATATGCTGTAAACAAATCGCTCAAGCTGCTGAAAGGGTATCTCACGGAAGCCCGCGACGACAATAATTGCAAGCATGTCTTTTTATCGGTCGATGCCAGAGATATTGCGCATAATCCTCTGTTTATATATTTCAAGATTCATGCGTTCAAAGATAATGATATCAAGCTGCATTTTGTCATTCTCAATGCGCTGGCCGACGGACAGTATAAAACGATCGGTCAGGTGTATCAGTTTGCACTCAATTCAAATGTCTATGATGTCGATGATGCGGATGGGGCGGGAAAATATTCAGACAGAGAAACCTCTGATGACGCATTTGATGATGATGATTTTGGTCTGCCGCTGAATGGAATGGATTCCACGATTCGCAGAAAGCTCGAAGAGTATCTTGCCAACGGGATACTCGTCGCCAAAAAAACCGGCAGAAAAAAAGTATACAGCCTGAATTCATGCAGCATCGACTTGAAACGCTGGATTTATGCCATTGATTTCTTTTCGGAAATCGATCCACTTGGCGTGATTGGATCGTTTCTGCGCGATCGTCTTGACAGAACCGGCGGTTTGCCTGCCTGTGATCCCTTTGTTTTCAGACATCACTATGTCCATCACGTACTCGATGCCGAAATCGTGCAGACGATTGCAGATGCGATTCATAAGCATTGTTCTGTTGTTGTTGTGAATCGACCAATGCATCAGAACAACAGCCATGCGAATCTAAAGAATGAAGTTGTACCGATTCGGTTTTACCATAGCGTGCAGTCGGGACGCAGATATATCGTTGCATGCCAGCGTGCGAATCGCCAGCTCACTTTTTTGCGGATAGATCGCATACAGACCGTATCGTTGGGGGGCAAAGTGCCTGATTATTTGCGTTATTATGAGAATGCAAACGAAAGACTGAAGCATGTATGGGGTGTTTCGGATATCGGGAATCGGGAACTGACGCATCTTGAAATGACGATTCGGGTATCGTCTCCCGACGATTATGCAATCAAGCGCATTGATATCGAAAAGCGCCATGGAACGGTTGAGTACCTTGATAACACGACTGCCCGTTTTTCAATCGACGTTTGGGAAGACCGTGAAATGCTTCCCTGGGTGCGCACCTTTATTGGCAATATCATCTCGCTCAAGTGTTCGAACCAGAACTTTATCGATCGGTTCAACCACGATTTGAGCAAATCGCTAAAGCAATATACCGAGGGGATGATATGATTTTTCACGAGATATACAGTGTTTATTATGATGCGGTGACCCGGGTGCTGCAGGCTGCAGCCGGTGGAAAGAAATTCAGTCCGCGGCTATTGTCCGATATATCGATTCATCTCAAGCTGACCGAAGATGTGGACAATATATTAAAGGCGGGTTTTGGAGTCGTCCCAAATGATAACCTCATGCGCTCGTTTGAATTCTTTGAACCGGATGGAACGCCCAGAATTACAAGCTGTCCGGAACTGCCGCTCACAGTTACCGAAAAACGCTGGTTAAAAACGATTCTTTGTGATCCCAGAATTCAGTTGTTTGATATTTCAGAACCGGAACTCGACGGTGTCGAACCATTCTGTCTGCCCGAAAATTTCGTCGTGTTTGATCGCGAAGGTGATGGGGATCCGTGGACAGATGCGGGTTACATTGAACGATTCAGAACCATACTGATGGCAATGCAAAATGGACAGAACATCAGTATATCCTGGTTAAGCCGGGAATCGCTGGTTTGCAGGGCTGTGTGTTGTCCGGATAAATTTGAATATTCCGAACTGGATGATCGCATGCGTCTGTGGGCAAATACAAGTGACAAGCAGATCAAGGTCACACTGGCCCGGCTGTTGACCTGTGAAATATCCGATAGACCGCTGGGGCATGAGTTTCCGCCACAGCTGACCAGACCGCTGCCGGTTGCCGGATCCCGCGAGCTTGAGCAGGAAAAGCGGGAGAATGTATTTGATGATGGCGATGAGCTTCCGGAGCGTCTGGTTATCGAGATTACCAATGATAATAATACGCTCGAACGATCGCTTTTCCATTTCTCACATTTCCAGAAACAAAAAATCATTTCTCTTGGTGAAAATCGTTATCGTCTGGAAATGAGCATCGATGATGATGATCGGGAAGAGCTCGCCAATCGTGTGATCGCTTTTGGCCCGTATCTGCGCATTATTGAACCGGAATGGCTGATTACACAGATAACCGGGCGACTGAAAAAGCAGATGGCGTTATTGGGGCTGTCGTGAGCGATTGAAGCGATCAGGGAACCGAGGGCCTTTCTCGCATGGCTTCGATCATATACATGGCCAGGCGATTGGTTTCCTGTTCGACGCCGACGTAATAGGGGGTAGAAAGCGCGATGAGATATCGTTCTTTTTTGTCTGGTGAGGAAACGACCGCGATTTCGAGCCGGTCGTCTGCTGTGACTTTGCCGCCTTTATTATAGACAATGGCCTTTTTTCCCATCATTGCAGCGACACCGTCACCGATACAGGATGGCGCTTTTTTAAGGGCGTCCCGCACTCGGTTCATCTCGACCGCTGAAAGTGCGAGTTTTCTGTTATCCGGCAGTTCATCGTGCAATACTGCGCGAAACATCACCTCGGCCAGTTCTGCCAGAGTGGTGCAGTTCGATTCCCTTGGGCATTGCGGGCGCATTTTCCCGGAACTCCGGCGCTCTGGAATTGTGCCAAACAAATTGCCTTCGGTGTAATGCATTTCGGGTGAAACGCGCACGGTGTCATCGGGATGACGACGCACATATCTGCGCTGCATAATCATCTTTGGAAAATGGAAGACATTGGGCAGATACTGATCGTTGATTTCGTCGAATCCAGCGATTTCCATCAGACGGTTATATGCTGCATTATTGCTTGGGATAATCGCATCGCGGCAGAGTTTCTCGACCGTGTCGTTATAACTGCCCTCAATATTTGTGTAACTGATAACAGCCTGGCTGCTCAAACCATACTTCTTCAGCGTGAGCAGCGCCATCAAACATGCAGCCAGCTTTACGGTCGAAGCGGGCCAGTAGTTTTCCTGGCCGTCGGGAGTCATGGAATATTCGAACGCGGTATTATGGTAGGAATAGTATTGCATCGACAGTTTGCTGCCAGTACTTTTAATCGGTGCAATTAAAGCATAGGTATGCTTTGGCAGTTCATAGCCTATCAGTTTGAAGTATTCGGCGAGATAGGTTTTATTGGCATGCCGCTGGGTTTGTTTATACCATTTTCGTGAAGAAGCTGGTTCAAACCATTCGGCATCAGAGTGGAGCTCACTCACTTTTGCGGGATCCGGAGATGCAGGCTGCAGCAGATCAGAGGGCTGCGGAGCCGCAGCTGCGGCATCGGAATCTGTATCCGGCGCGGGTTGAGGGGCTGTGTGATTATCAATTTGTGATTCGTCAGGATTTGCGATGGTATCTGAGTTTGAATCCAAAACGATATCATCATCCCCGGGGGCATCGGTTCCAGGATTTGGCTTCGGAGCAATTGCCTCGTTGCCAATATCAGATTCAGGTATTGGTGCGTTGACGATTTCGCCGGCGGTTTGGGGATTTGTATCTGTCGGATTTGGGGTTGAGCCTGAGAAATCAGAATCGCTGGATGGATCGATTTCAGTGGCAGCCGGTGCAGCCTGTTCCGCACCCGTAGCCGCACACCCTGTGCAAATCAGCATCAAACCTAATAAATAACTCAATCGCATTGCAAATCTCCGTGATATTTCCCCCATGGTCTTTCTAGCGCAGTTGAGTCAAATCGCCAAATTTCAACGGATTTTGTTGGTAAACGCTAAGCGTTTTGGAAGCACAGGACTGAATCGTAAAAAAAAAATAAAAAACCACTTGCAATTGAATTGTTTTTCTGCTATATGCGGAAAATGTCTGAGGAAGTCGGTAAGATTTCCGAGGCGCGTTCAAAGCTCACTGCTAAATCTGCCGGAATGTTCGGCAAGGCACCAGATAGCCACTTGCAGCAGAGATGAATCACGATCAGAGGGATAGCGACACTATGGTTCTCATCCTTATTAAAGACTTAAACATCGTCGGTTTGACAAAGGTGTGATAGTTTAGTCACATGACATGCGCTTATGCGCGAGTGGTGAACTGTTTTTTGAGATAGATCAAGCGGTACCCTGGCTATTTTGCGGGGCGCGAGTGGTTTATTGAACAGACAGAGTCGAACGTATTGCAGTTAAGCAAATCGGGAAGAAACGATATCAGGAGCAATTCAGATGGTGATTATCAGGAAACCGGGCAACAGTGAAGATAACGAAGTCATAGAGCGCACGATATTCAAGACCTGGACGGAGGTATTGGAATTTATGAGAATCGAGACCATTGAGCTTGCGTGGAATGTCGACGGCATAACTGCACTAAAAGCATTGCGAAAGAAATATGGCAAACGTCTTGCTGCAATGAATGATACGTTTCTGGACGAAGTCGTGGATGCCTACCGGGAGCGGAGTACATCCGAACAGCTGGGTGCGCTGGGCGAAGCCATGCAGGCACTCGGACTCCGGTTTTGCCATCTCAATCTGAATCCTGCTAATTATACGGTGTTCGTCGTTGAAGCCGACAATACCCGTGATTACCTCAATCAGTGGAAAAGAGTGCTCACGCGCCGTCAGTTTTTTAATATGATCGATACATTCTCGATGCGCCGTGGAGAGACGCTTGATAAACCGTGCGAGGATGTGAGGATTCCCATGGAGTTTCTGCAGGCTGTGAACAATCGTGGAAACAGATTCAGCAACGAGTATATTCTGGACAATCAGTTTCTCGTGATTCCGTTTGAGACGATCGACAGATATACGCCCGAATCCATAAGGAACCTGCGAATCTATGATCTTCGCACATGGCCGCTGCGCGAACTCAAAGCCGCACTCACGTTCGATCGCGAAAACATCGAGCCATATTCTTTGGAGATATCAACGGAATCCGGTGAGGTATACCATTATGTAGGAGATGATATTGAGCGTGCACGATCGTGGAAGAAGACCTGTTTGAATGAAAATGGGGACTATCTTCCTGTTTATGAAGAGGACGATGATGAAGATGATGGCAGGTGGCGCGGTCTTTCGATTGGAACACAGCAGCATGAGGCGCTTCCGGTGATTGAAGACGCCACACCGATATTTACGATCGACGATTGCATTGTCTATTATTATGACAATGATGATGTTGCCAATCGTCAGCCAGAGGAAAACGTTGCGACGCGATCGGCATTGCAAAAGCGCCGTGAGCGCCGTAAACAGCGCAATACGCTGATTGAGTATAACACGGTGACCAAGAAGTATCGGACGCTCAATTTGCCGGCGGCCGCATATATCAACGCAGATGATCTTATTCTGTATAAAAGCTCGTGGATTATCATTCCGGATAGTATTTTTAACCGCGATGCGGCTTATATTATCAGGCTCTGGAACCCGCGCACGCAGGAGTGTCTGCGTTTAACCCAGCGCGATATGGGCAGCCATAATATTGAACGCATCATTCCGACCGGGGATGGTGATGTTCTGATACTGCTTGATGATGGTCGACTGTGCAAATTTAACGTCGATTTGGTTTCGTGGCTCCAACAGGATATGCTGCAGCACAAAGTGGTGCTTGATGACTGGCAGAACGAGGTCCGGCGTGGATATGATAATTTCCCCGAAGCGAGCAACAGGTTTTCCCGTCTGGTTCCTCGCCGTGCCTCGGATCGCATGCTGATTACCTTTGAAGATGGTAAGACGTATGATATTTTGCTCAAAGAAAGTTAATAAAAACCGGATGGGGGAGAGATTGTCACCTATTTGAAAAATTCGATGCGTCAATGAAGTTATATTGGCAGCATCCGGGACGTTGTCCGGGTGCATTGACAATCGAACAGGAGCGAGTTCGCTGTCGGTCCAACCACATGAGAAAGAGGTTTGCAACTTCTGGAGGCATGTTCTTTCCGGCGGCGCACAGAGTATAATAAAGCAGTTGTATAAACTGTATCGGTATGCGTGTCACTTGTGGATACCCATACTGCAAGTTATTGTATATTCACGGAACAACTGAATAACTGAGTGAATACGGTTGAAGTTATCGTTAACGGGACGGTGTCCCACAATTCTCAGGAGAATAAGTATGGTAGTCGTTTATGATTGGCCTGTGAACTATCTGGCTGTAGTGAAGCAGAATGCTCACTATTCATACGTATTGTGTTATGAAGACAGATGCGTACGGCGGATTTCCAACGAAGCGTTAAGGCAATCGAAACATGTGCCTTTGTTCGAAGGCGAAGAACCACGAAATCTAACAGGGAAGACACTGAATTATCGTCAGTATATCAAAGCGGGAAAACCCAAAATCTATATTGGGTTTATTCGAATGTGGGACAGACATTGTCGTGTCGTCTTGCCGGATTATTCGGAATTGCTTGTACCAAATTGGGATATTGATAACTGGCATAAATTTAAGGATTATGAATACTATATATTAATGGATAAGCTGCAGTATCCCAACGGGCGTAAACTTGAGGACCTGACCTTTGGCATCGAGTTTGAGTTCAGCGGTTTGGCGGATTCGTCTGCCAAACAGAGATTCGTGGATGATATGAAGCTTCTGCTTGGGGAGCGTTTTGAATCCGATGCAAGTGCAAGCGGGGAATTGTGGACACTTGGGCATGATTCATCGATACGGAATAAGAGCGGCTATTACGGATATGAGCTGCAGTCGCCGATTTTGCATCATATGGATTCGGATTACCAAACTGTTTGCGAAGTATTGAATCTGGTAAAAAAGCATTTGAATGGCGAAGTGAATGCGTCATGCGGCACGCATATACATTTCGGGAATTTTGTTGATTGCTGCCGGGGATATAGGATCATCAATAAAGATGACAGCCTGAGAAAAGAATACATAGAGAAATTCAAGGGGTTGAGTTTGTGCTATGGGGCGTTGGAGCGGGCTGTATTTGATCGGCTGGTGGATCGTTCACGTCGTCGGGATAACAATGAATATTGTGAATCCTGCAGGGTATGGAAAGATGAGCGGCATCGAAAGATTAACCTGGAGTGCTACGATGATAATGGCAGTCTTGAGAATCGTCATCATGGCGGGACACTGGATGCGGAGGATATCTGGCATTGGATGGAAGTGGTGGGACGATTTGTTCTGAAATATTTTGAGAATCCACAAATATTTGATGATGTGTCTGATCTTGAGACATTTTTTGACCGGATTGAACTTGATGTATCAACACGGCAGTATTATTTGCATGCAGTTGCAGAGATGCGGGAGACAACCCGGCAGCAGGTAGAGCGTATGATGCAGCATGCAGATTACCGGCAGGGAGAAGAGCGGGAGAACGATGTGCCGAGCGAGATATGTCTTCGGCAGATCGATATGAATCAGGTGCGCGCATGTGCATAGGCGCGCGTATTTCGCGCAGCGAAATAGCAAGCCGGCGAGCCGTATGTGCCGCAGGCACATAGGCGAGCAAAGAAAAAACAGCGAAATGATTCTGTAGAGAAAACTCAACCATCATCGTCATCACCATATTTGAAGGAGATAATATGAGTCAGTTTGATACTATGCGTCCGTTCATTATCAACGTCGTCGTCTGTGAAAAACATACGATCGTAAAAATCGGTGTTGAGACAATTTGTAAAAGCCAAAAACCGGAATATGAGAAGGTGGAGCTGAGTGTAGATGGCAGTGAGTATTATACCGAAGATATTGTTGAAGATGACAATATCGGGAAATACTTTGGAACCGGCATGGGGCGAGGGGTACATACAGTGTGCATCAGGGGGAATATCTGTAAATTGTCGTTTCGGGATATGCGTGATGGCAACAAACGATTGGAATGCAATTATATCTATTATTTCAGCGATGTATGCCAGTGGGGCGATATTCATTGGAAGAGCATGAAGGGGATGTTTGAAGAATGCAGGCGTCTGGAAGTGAGTGCATCGGATGCACCGGATTTGTCGGCGGTGGATGAAGACGGTTTGATGAAGATGTTTTATGGTGCGACTTCATTCAATTCCAATATAGAACACTGGGATGTGTCCAATATAAAGAATATGGAGGATATGTTTAATGAAGCGGTTCGTTTTAATCAGCCGTTGGCTGGCTGGAACACCAAAAGTGTCGTGAGCATGCGGGCAATGTTTGCGGATGCCAAGAGTTTCAATCAACCAATTGACAGCTGGGATGTAGGCAATGTGACGGATATGTCAAGTATGTTTTACGGTGCAAAAAGTTTTAATCAGCCGATTGGAAGGTGGAACACAGCAAACGTCACCTGTATGTCAGATATGTTTCGGGATGCTTTGTGTTTTAATCAGCCAATCGGTGACTGGGATACAAGCAAAGTGACGGATATGTGCAATATGTTCGATAATGCTTGTTCGTTTAATCAGCCGATCGGGAAATGGGATACCGGAGAAGTGACAGATATGCGTTTTATGTTTGAGAACTGTTATGCATTCAATCAGCAGATTGGTGACTGGAATACAAGCAATGTTACAACTATGACATCCATGTTTAATGAAGCTAAAGCATTTAATCAGCCGATTGGCAACTGGGATACATCCAGTGTGACTGATATGTCTGATATGTTTAAACATGCCCATAGTTTTAATCAACCGATTGGCAGCTGGAATGTGGGCAGAGTGAAGTTTATGGTGCGTATGTTTTCGGATGCGCATGTGTTTGATCAGCCGTTGGATGACTGGAATGTGGAACGAGTCTTTAATATGTCCTCAATGTTTGAGAATGCCTATCGTTTCAACCAGCCTCTGGAACACTGGAATACAGGCAGCGTGACTAAAATGACTTCAATGTTTGAGAGTGCACATCAATTCAATCAGCCTTTGAATACCTGGAATGTCTGCAGGGTTGAAAGCATGAGAAGAATGTTTAATTCAGCAAAGGCATTTAACCAGCCGCTGGATAAATGGCAGACTGGAAACGTTACAGATATGAGCGGTATGTTTAGCAGTGCACATTGTTTTAATCAGCCGATTGGCAGCTGGGATACATCGAAGGTACGGGATATGAACTGGATGTTTCAGGAGGCCTGCAGCTTTAATCAGCCAATTGGGGATTGGAATACGTCCAGTGTTACGAATATGGCTTATATGTTCAGCGGCGCCCGATCGTTCAATCAGCCGATAGGGAACTGGGATACATCCAGTGTGACAGATGTGGAATTCATGTTTTCGGATGCGTCTGCATTTAATCAGCCAATCGGTGACTGGAATGTAGGGAATGTGGAGAATATGCACAGCATGTTTAGTTCGGCGTGGAGATTTAATCAGCCGATTGGCAGCTGGAATGTGAGCAAAGTGTCGGATATGAGGCGAATGTTTGAAAATGCATATATATTCAATCAGCCAATTGGTGACTGGAATGTGGGTAATGTGACAGATATGGAATCCATGTTTGAGGATGCATATTGTTTTAATCAGCCAATTGGCAGCTGGAATGTGAGTAATGTGACGGATATGGAACGTATGTTTAAGAATGCATCTGCGTTTAACCAACCTATTGGAAATTGGGATACACGTCATGTCAGGAGCATGTCACAGATGTTTATGGGGGCATATCAGTTTGACCAGGATCTCGAGCACTGGTCTGTATCTGGTGTTGATCATATGAATGGGATCTTTTCGCTTGCGCGGGGATTTCATCACATACCACAGACCTGGGCAATTGCCGGATTGTTTGTATTGCTGGCAAATCAGATTCGTGCTGGCGTGGTGTTTTCTGAAGAAGTCTATCAATACATACGAAATGTGCATCCGGTGTTATATGTGCTTTCGAAGTCGGGTATGGTTGTCGAAACGGTATATCTGTATGAAGGCAAATATGAGAGTATTCGTGAAACACCGGAATTGATACCAGAATCGATTCGTCGGGAGATACTGAATTCGACGATCGATGCCTGGTACAATTATGAAGCAGAGTACCGTAAATTGTTCTGCATCGATGACAATACAGACTGTTGCTGGCTGAACTACAGAAATAGCAATAAGGACATCTATGAGCGGATGTCAGAATTGGCAGATAACAAGAATGATATCATTATCCCGTTTGAATTGTGTGTAGATGAAGGAACCGTAAAACTGGTCAAACGTGATACATACTATACCGTAGAAATATAAGGGGGATGTATGAGACTGTTTGTCTATGGCACATTGCTTTCACCGTTTGCTGCAGCCAGTCTGATTCCGTCGGATGCATCCAGGCATCCGGCGGCGGTGATTGGACGAATGTATCATTATCTGCCCGGATGTTATCCCGCGATTGCTGTTCCCGGCAATCTGATTCAAGTAACTGGTTCTGGCGATTATCGGGGGGACGAAAGTCTGGAAATCAATCAGCTACCCATCTGTTTTGAGTCGTTCAGACATATTTACAGCAATGTCTATCACAATGATTTCGGCTGGATTTATGGCGAGCTGATTGATATCATAAATCCATGTGAAGTGTTCCCGGCGATCGACAGATATGAAGGTTTTGGAGGGGATAATCCTCTGTATCATCGGTCGCTTATGCCGGTGAGGATGGGGAATGAAATGGTCTGGGGGTGGGCATATCACATTGAAGAAAGTTTTCCGTTTGAAGAGAACGGGAAGTTGTTCATCAGGGTTTCGGAAGGCAACTGGTTATCGTTTTTGAAAGGAGATGAGCATGATTAAAAAGTTTAGCGACGTATTCGTTCCAAAAAGGATGCGTGACAGTTCAGATGAAGAAAGTGAATTCTGCAAGACTGCCAGAATGATGAAAATTGCTCAGATTCGGGCGTTGTCAGTGCTCGAAATTATTGAAAGAGTCGTGAAACTCACCGAAGACAAGCCGGTGACGGTGACGGGTGCGCCGTTAAAATATCTGAAAGTCATGTCTGAACGCCTGGGGCTCACACCAACTCAGGCGCTGATGTTGTCTGTATTTGTGAACAAATGTGATGACAACAGCATTGTGCTGCGCGATCTGGCGAATCACTTTGACGGTAACAATATCAGCATACTCAAATGCAGTGATGATATAGATGCGCTTGTCAGGAACGGAATAATCAAGCGCCAGGGGGAGCGACGAGGCAACTCAAGCTATCGTGTGCCGCAAAAGACACTTGATTGTCTGTGTAAAGATACTTTGCCTGAACCGCCTAAAAACGAAAATCTGAATGCATACGAATGGCTTGACGCGATTGAGAATCTGATGGAGAATGTGCAGTATGGCAATATAGAATCAGATGAATTCTGCATACAAATCCAAGAACTAATCGACAACAATCTTCATCTGGATTGTGTGCAGAGTATTAAGATTCTTGGCCTTGATATGGATGAGCTCAAACTGTTTATGGCCATCAGTCTGTGTGCGATCAATAACAATGATGACAATATCTGCGCCAGTGATATTGAGGATTATTATAAGCGCCCGGAGCTGCGCAGCCTGGTGAATGACCTGGAAGAAGGGGATCATATTCTGTTTTCTGCAAATTTGATAGAGCATGTCAACAATCATGGTCAGGTGGATTCGTCGCACTGGAAACTCACTGACTACAGCAAAGACGAGATTTATCATGAATTCCGTTTCAGAAAGCAGAATCATCATGTGAACAGTGAACTCATTGAGCCGGATGCGATTATTGAAAAACCATTGTATTATAGTGATGAAATTACAGCTCAGGTGGATCAGCTTCGCGAATTGCTTTCGCGCGACAGAATGGCTGCCGTGATGGACAAGCTGGCAGACAAAGGCATGCGCCGTGGGTTTGCTTGTCTGTTCTATGGTTCGCCGGGAACAGGCAAAACTGAAACTGTCTTGCAGCTTGCCAAAGCCACTGGACGCCCGATTATGCAGGTGAATATATCTTCCATCCGCAGCAAATGGGTTGGTGAGACTGAACAGAATATCAAGGCTTGTTTTGATACTTATCGAAAATATGCCAAGGACTGTGAAAATGCGCCGATTCTCTTCTTCAACGAGGCAGATGCACTGTTTACTACCCGCAACGAGAATGCCCAGCAGGGTGTGGATAAAATGGAAAACACCATGCAGAATATTATATTGCAGGAGATGGAGAATCTCGAAGGAATCCTGATTGCGACAACCAACTTGCAGACATCGCTTGATTCGGCTTTTGAGCGTCGCTTTCTGTACAAAATCGAGTTTACAAAGCCGACACCGGCGGAGCGCTGCCACATCTGGCAGTCTATGCTTCCGGAGCTCACGCATCATGATGCGCTTATGCTCGCAGAACGCTTCGACTTCAGCGGCGGTCAAATCGAGAACATCGCACGAAAACGCGTTATTGACGATATACTCGCCGAACGGGACACCATTGATATCGATGCTATCGTCGAGAGCTGCCGCCATGAGTCACTCGCCAGACATGAAAATATGAGTAGGATTGGGTTTGTGGTTTAGGTCGCGCGGGCTATTTCGCTTCGCGAAATACGCCCTGCGCTGCGTCGCTATTGCCTGCGGCAATACGCGCCGCAAAACATTTGTTTCTACAAACTCCCTGGTTGATTTGCCCATATTGCGAACCATAACATCGCTAAAAAGGAGATTTATTATGACGATTCAGAACAACGACACAAACACCGAGTGCCCCTCTGTAAAACCATTGCAAAAGGTCCATCATAAATGGGGATACTGCACCTACGAAGGACTTCCGGATATTCGTATTGAATATAAGGGCGAGGAACTGTTTGGGGTGGTAACGGGATTGCATGCTCAGAATTTTCACATCCGGTTGAGAGATTACCCGGATTATATACTGTATGCAAATCGAGGATCCCGAGGCGGCGAATGGGAAAAGGCCAGATTTATCAACGATACATGTTCGGGCTTGTCGGATTTTGGCTTGGAACGCGCTGTCGAGTTGATGAAAAGGATTTATGATCTTTACCACGACCCAGAAACCGGTGAATACCGGGATTTATGTACACCTTTGCGTGAAGCAGCCGAACGCATTTGTCTTGAGTTTGAGGATGATCACGCCGAGGAATATGCAGATATCTATTTGCTCGAACGCAAGCGCGTTTGGAATTGGCATGTCAACAAAAGGCTCGTTAGCGAAGCAAGGCATTTGCATGGCGAAAAATGGCGGGATGACGGCCGGATTGCAACTGCACTTGCGGAAATTCGCAAGTGTGTCGAGGACTTGAACGAAGCCAAACGTAAGTATGTATATGAGACTTTTGAGGATTATGCCAAACATACGCTGCACGTTGATAACCCATACGATTATGTGGACAAAGACAGCGTATGTTCACGGGAGAGTATTGTCGGTGTAGATAATTATATTTCGATTGTTGTGAGAAAACTGCAAAACGTTAAAGCGGATCTTGATGAGGCGAGGAGGGTATTTTATTCTAAATTATCAAAGAAAATAGATCCTATAATCTCAGAGGAGAAGGAGGATAAACGGCAATTGCGGCAATGTTTGCGTGAAAATACAATCACACCAGAAGCGTATTTGTTCTTCGTTACATACTTGAAATACAGTATAGCTCTAACAGAAGAAGAAAAAGTCATAAAGCTGCGCAATTTATTACTGGATTACGCAAAAGACGTTCTTGGGCTGGATAATGTCTTTGTTCAAGGGTATATCTATCATATCACGAAACATCCAACGAATCATTGATATGCGAGCTGTATTGCCGTCAGGCAATAGGCGCGTATCTAAGGAGGCATTGTCATGTCAAGATCTCGCAAAAAGAATTGGAGGTACAGTATTGCTTTGAGCTGTTGCTCGAAAAAGAAGGACAAAGCGATATTTCATCGCATCTATCGGGCACATGTGCGCGACTGCATAAATCTTGGTCAATTCGAACTCATTGGTGGAAAAATGTTAAAACATCAGCGGCGCTGGACATGGCAATGTGAAGCGATCCTATTTTCGACCAAGCAGGATTATTGATAGAAACGATCTGTCAGAAACTGCGAACCGAGGCAACCTGTCATTCAAGACATTGTGACGGCGAATGCTGCTGGGTTTGTCGGTTTTGCAGAATGTGCGGTAGTACACTACGCCTGATGCCAACTGAATACATTCTCAAATCATATCTCTATCCAACTGCACAGAAAGTGGTTGATAACCTGGTGCAGCATGGTGCTGATATCAGTAAATCAACAGATTTTGACAGATAAAAGGATAATCGTTATAATTCAGTAAAATTCGAGTCATATTGCCGTCAGGCAATAGCGAGCTTGCGAGCTGTAGGCGCGTGTTGTGACACGCGCCAGAGCGAGCATACATAAAAACACCATAATAAATACGAGGAGAGTCAAGTATGAAACGCACACCACAATATTTGTTTGAAAAGTATGGAAAAGAAGTATTTGGTCATTGGGATTATTCGTACGATGAAGAAACGGACGAAGATGTCGAGTATGCGGATGGCGAGCTGAAAGCGGTCGTTCGCGAACTGATTGAGCTTGGTGCAGATTTGAATTATGTCGAAGAAGATGGCGATACGCCGGTTCATCATTTTGTTTATTTCTTTGACATACTTAAGATGCTGGTCGAAGAATATGGCATGGATGTTAAAGTGTTGGATAAAGGCAATTTCGTTTATGATCTGCTTATATTGGATGACAGAATAGATATATTTAAATATTTGCTAGATCATGGCATCGATATCAATCGCCGGGACTGCAATGGCTGGTCGATATTGCATCATGCCGTGAATTGCCGTATTATAGCGAATTGCAGTGATGAGGAAATGGTTCAGAAATGCCGTAATTTAGACATGATTAAGATGCTGCTTGAGTATGGCGCGGATCCAAATGCGCAAAGCAAGATGGGCACACCGTTGCATCGCTGGCTGGATAATGCAGATATTGCGCGTTTGTTGCTAGAGCATGGTGCTGACCCGAATTCGCGGGACTGGGACAATTGGACGCCGCTTTGTCTTTGCCGTGATGTGGAAACCGCGCGAGTGCTTATGGAATATGGTGCGGATCCCGATCTTGATCTTGGCGCATTGCGCACGCCGCTTGTTCTCAATCGTGAATATATCAGCCAAGCCATGAAGGAGATGGGGCATTACCGCCATGAGCAGAAAAATGCGTGGAAAATGTACAGCCGTGCCATTGATATTGCGCAGAAGTGCCATCAGAATCAGGTGGACAAGGTTGGCGTACCTTACTTTAACCATGTTCGGGATGTGGCTTTTCGTTGTGCAACATACGAGCAAAAAACGGTCGCCATTTTGCACGATTCGATAGAAGACGGCGACATGACTGCGGATAAACTGAGAGCCGCAGGTTTTGACGAAACAATTGTCGAATCGGTGGTAGCCATCACCAGAAATCAAGGCGAAGACTATTTTGATTTTATTCGTCGCTGCGCGCAGAACCCGATTGCCAGAAAAGTGAAGATGCATGATATCGAACACAATCTGGAAGTCATTCGTTTTGCCAGAAAATGCAAGCCAGTCGCAGATATTCGTACAAAAGAATTTCGTAAGCATGGTCCTTTCGTGCTCAATGAGGAAGATTTATATCGTTTGAATAAATATCTCATGGCCTATGAAATGCTGCGGGCGATTGATAATAGAGAGGCATTTGATAATCAGGGCGCGAAACAGTATATTATATAGTTTTATATTAATGAGGATGAATCATGAATTAGTAAAAATACACGGAAAAAGATCTAAGAGAAATGACAAAACTATCGCCTGAAGTGGAAGTACTTATGCATGCAATAGTGTGTTTAAAACAGATGTGATATGCAAGGAGAGCCATTATGCCGCAGAGTTCGAAGTTTGAAAGGGATTTGAGGCTGTTGCGCCATGCATTGGCTATGAGCCGAAAAGAGAATGCGAAGTTAATAATGAAATTGAGCGAAAGTGCGGAAGTTATTCATGAATTGAGAAATACAATTCAGGATCTTTCCTGTGAAATCCATCAGTTGCGTGAAGCGCGCCGGCAATTGCATCAATTGCAGGACAAGGACGATAGGGCTGAGTTGCAGTCTGTTGCGTTAAACCAGAACCATTGGATTGGTGAGAATGCCAATCTGCAGGTGCAAAACGAATTGTTAAGAGGGGAAATTGAGAGGCTGCGCCAGGAAATTGCCCGTTTGAGCGGTGGATTACATCCATTTCAATGCAGGCAAGGTCTGCAGCCAGTGGTCGCTGCATTAAGCGAGCACAAGGAAATGGGAATGGATACCTGGGGACATCATATCGAAAGTAGGTTGTGTATGTTTGAATGATTGCGGTACAACATCATCTGTGTTGCATGTGAAGCTTTGGGGATTCATTTGCAACAAAGATATGTGAAGATTCTGTGGTTGCCGTATGGTGCATAGAAGCCATAGGCGTGAAGGCGAGCCGTATTGCCTGCAGGCAATAGGCGAGCTTGCGTTCCGTATGCGCAACGCGCATAGGAACGCAATAACAGTGCAGAGACGTTCCATTGAACGTCTCTGGCGGGCCGTATTGCCGCAGGCAATAGGCCTCACTATCACAACACCTAGAGTTTAACCAGTTTTAATCCTGTTCGTAACAACGCACACGAAGAATTTTTACGAAAAAAGACGAATTAACGCCTTTTTTCCTGTCCGGGTAAATCACCCTAGCCATTTTGTCATAAGGGCTATGGGGATTTGTCGTTTAAAAATCTGACACGAATTTAAATTTCACTTGTCCTTTAGGTATTCGTATTTCACACGATTAACCAAAGCCTCAAGTGTCTGTCTGACCTCAGGTGTGGGCGGCTCTGGTCGAAAGGTGAATTCGTGTCTCCACCATGAATACTTACACTGATACCTAACCCCACCCAGTTCTACCTCACAACAGAAAGTCATGGCACATCTCCCTTACCTCCTTTCCTCACACCATCCAGATACTCGGTGATAAGCTCACGGATAATGTCTGATAGCGTGACGTCTCTGTCCACACCGACCCGTAACAGGTCTTTGTAGTCGGTCTCTGGGATACAGACGCATATTTTCTTGTATCCCTCCAATGATTTAACTGTCCTTATCGGCATTTTTTATCTCTCCTTTCCCTCTCAAGCAGTTCATCGTAGTGATCCATCCACTCAAGAGTCTCAAACATGGACTTTAAATAGGCGTAAACGGTTGCCTTTTTCGCCGGAACTTGTCGGCCTTTTACCTCAATCTTGAAATCATCCTCTTCCAAGAAGCACTTAATGTGACTGTTGGCTGTGTAAGGTGGTAGGTCAACGATGTAATATTCTTGGTGAAGCTCCCAATTCCACGCCCTAGAGATAGAAAATTCATGTTTGACATAAGTGATAAGGTTGTCCAACTCGTTATCACTCAGCTCACCGTCATACCAATCACCCTCTAAAAAGGTTTCTCTTATTCCGTCAAAAGCATCCCAGTCGTACACGTTAAAACTCATCTCTTCAGAGCGGTGCCCTCCATATTCGTCGTAAATCCACCTACTCCTTGAGTGATCACACCTGATTAAAACACTCATCCCTAAGTCTCCTTAAATAAAGCGTAAAAATAAACAAAAAAAACTCTCTGTTCTGCCTCCGCCTCTTCATTTGTCAAAGATAGCATTCAGAGGATGCCCCCCGCTATGGGGTCTTATCTCTTGAACAAGTGCATAATTGCATAAATATGTCTTTATGTCAAGAAAAAAATGAAGGCCATATCACTTTTTCTCTCTCTAAGCGGTAAATACTGAACACGTGTGTAGTGTCTACGACCGTTTTTGTTTGGCTGAGTCATATAGTCATACGCTAAAAACGGTCGTAGAGGGTGATTTTAAACACCGAAGATTATGATATGGTTTATGTATTTAAAACAGAATGTTTAGCGATATGGAACACAAAAATTTAAAGATGTGGTGTTCCATATCATACCGCCTCCAAATCATAATCCAAATCAAACCTATACTTTAATGCATTACAGTAGTAGTGCTTCGGCTGCTCTTCCCTCATTGAACGGGGGATGTAGTTAGCCCTCCAGTCTGATAAGTATGAGTAGAAGTAGCCTAAAGTCATGGAATATGGCTCATAAAGACGTGTCATAAGCAGTTCAATCTTCAACGGTTCATGTTCCTCAAGTTCCCTGTCGTTACTTATGATATCAACACATAACCAAATGATTTTCATAGCTATGTCATAGATGTAGTGTACAGCTCGGCAGTTTTCCCACTGTGATTTAGTGAGGGTGTCATAAAGAGGATACGACACGCGCCCGCAATATTCCTTTGTTTTCTCAGACAGAAAACTGATAACTTTTAGTAGGCGGTCTCTGTTTGTCATTTTCGCTCCCTGTTTGCCCTTATCCATCCACTCCCAAATCCTTTAGAATTTTTGTTTTAATAGTTGCAGGATTATCGGTGAAATCTCCAAGGCGGTATTTAACCACCTTGTGTGCCGTTCTGTCTTTTACTTCGATTTTATACCCTGTTATGGGGATGTACCATAATGCGCTTGAACCATGTCTGTGTACACGCCTGATATTTTCCGAACTGTCCAAGATAAATTCCACCACATCTCTAATATCCGCCAATTTCCGTTTATAGTGGACGGTAAAGGCATCCAATTCAAACTCAGAAATTTTTTCGCTTAACAGTGGGGGTAAATCTCTTTTGAACGAATCATAGTAAATTTTTACTTCAAACATGGTCTTGCTCCTTTATTAGCTCTTTCACAAATTCTGCCAGATACCAACCAATGATAAATCCCACTAATATCTTCATAGTCTTGCCCATCGTTTTCTTGCCTTACTTCATAGGCCAAAGAAATTCCATTGGTGTCACAAAGGGGGCACTATACACCTCTCGTGTGAGTGCATTTCTATGATAGACCGTTGCTCTGGCACCCATTAGAGATAGTTGGATGTATGTCATGTGAACGCATAAAGCATCAATATCCCCGGCGGTAATCTTTAAGAATCTTTGGTAGTCCACCCCTTTTTCGTAGTAGTACCAACAGGCGGCTATAAGCATAGCACCCCCACCGCAGCACTCATCTGCAATGGTCTTAATCTCATGGGTTATATCATCACCAAGTGTGGTAGCAGCACAAGCCTTACATACATCAATCGGAGTGAAGCACTGCCCAATCTTTTTCTGACCACCAAAAAGCTCCATGTATATTCGCCCAAGATAGTCATCAAAGGGGTCATCCTCAAATGCAAGGGTCAGATCTCCACACATCTCAGCGAATTTCTGCCCCTCTTCCTTTGTAAATCCTTTGATTATATCAAGATACCGCTGCTCTCTTTTCTCCCACAACGTTGTATGTGCAGCTGTACAGCCATTCTGTATAGCTAAGGCAAAACACTCACACCACGCCCTAAAAACAGACTCTGCACCATAAGTAGGCATAGACTGTATTAGGTCTACAATGCTCTTAATATACTTGCTATTTCTCATTTTGCTCCCTCTTTGTAAACGATAGGTTTACAAAGAGGGTAGATAGGAACTAGAATGTGTTATAACCAGTGTTTTTCTTGTAAACTGGCCATAACGCATTCTCTCTCATCATATCATTTTTCCTTTTGGTTATGGCTGCAACAGCATCATCTAGTACATGAGCTTTATCCTGAGAGGCATCTATGTGAACTAGGGGGTATTTCTTAGCTAAGAACGGGATTAAGTCATCATAAGCCGCTCTGAGCTTAATCAAATAATCCTCAGGTATTCCAGACTCACAATCCCTAGAGCGTATTTTTATACGCTCTATTTCTTTATTTAAAGGTAAATCTAAATGAATGTGTAAGTCCGGATATTGGAGAAAGCCAAAATGTATTTCACACAGTTTATGATAAGCTCTATATTCTAGATCATCTATATACCCACACTGTCTCTGTACTTCTAAAAAGGCCTGATCTGCATAATAGCTGGAATCTATCACACAAAGCTCACCACGATTTGACCTCCACTGTGCCTCTTGCTGTGCTCTAAAGCGTAAAGCCAGTAGAAGAGTTTGCATGGAGTAGCTGTATCTAGCAGGGTCTTTATAATATGCTTCAAGCATAAAATTGTCTGTTTCTGGTAGTGGCTCATAAAAAGGAACTGCATTAAGATTATTTACCAGACCCTCTACCAGTGATGACTTACCTGCACCGATTGAACCTGTAACAACTACAAGCATGATAAGCCCCTTTAAATATGCTCAATTCTGCATTTATTCTTTTCGGTGTTATACACCACTTCCCCGTTTAGTACAGCCTGAACGGCATCAAGCATTTTTGCCCTTTTAATGGAGAGTCTCGTGGAAGATGCTAAAATACGCTTAAACCTGTCAAGTCTTCCTCTGAGTGTTTCGACCTCACCTATCAATGCAGCGTTTGCTTTCTCAAGCTCTTTGCACTGTGTCTCTAATCGCTCGCAACGTCTCTCATAGTGCTTTCGGTTGTTCACCTCACTGACTAAACGTCTTTGAGTATCACTTAATACTGGCATTTTTTATCTCCCTTAAATAGCGGTGTCAGAGTCTATGTCTACTCTAACACAATGGTCAAATGGCCCTGTAAATGGCTGGAAGATTTCCCCGCCCATACAGAGGATAGAGTACGTGCCATCAATGAAAATCTCAGCGCACTCCACCGGCGGGCATCTCCACCCAGACAAGATGATAGATAGAGCAAGCTCACTCATTCTATCACTCCCCTTGCTCGTATTTCGCAAGCCCCTTTAGGTCAGACTCCGCTGTGTTTTCGACATTCTTTATCTCAATTTCTGCTTTTGCATCACCTTTAGACACACTCGCCTTTAAATTGTGATTGTAGCTGACTTTTTCATAACTTCTAACAAGAATAAAAATGCCGGATAACACGCCTGTACCTATTACTACAGCCATTTTAACTGAATCTGCTAACGCACCGAAATTAACTATTACACCAATCATGCAAGCCAACCACACGATAAGTGTGAGGTATCGCAAAGAAATCATCTCACGCACTTTTGGGATGACGCCAATGATAGGAAATAAAAGCCCCCAGATAATTAGGAAAATAATTAAAACACCTGTAGCAAAGTTAGGTTCAATCATCTCTAAAACCTCCAAAAAGACAAAAAAGGGGGCTGTAGGCTAACGGTTAGCCTACAGCCTCCACTCATTAAGTAGATATTTTATGAGGGGTGTTAGGTGGATGGATAATGTCAAAAGTTTGATATTATCCACCACTTCTTTAGTTAGACGGGTAATCGTTTATATTGCGGCGAGTCCAGTTTGTGGGTATTCCACTAACGCCTGACGAGTATGAGACGCCTTGTACGCAGTAGAAATCGCCGGTTGATGAGACACCAGATAACCATGAGTATAGGCAAGTTTGAGCAGATATGTCGGTAGCAGATATTCTGATCTCTTTCAGTGAGCTACAATTATAAAACATATATTGGTAACAGGCAACACTTAAAGTTGTAGCGGGTAGTTCAGGTGCTTGTACTAAGCCCGGACACTTTTCAAACATATATTCATAGCAATAGGAGCTTATTATTGTAGCAGGTAAAATTGGTGCCTGCGTTAGATTTATACAGCCGAAAAACATGTTACTATAACAGTAAGATGAGAGTGTGGTTGAGGGGAGTAGTGGAGCTTTCTTTAAATACGTGTAAGTTGGAGAAGAACCGCCTCCGAAAAGGGCTTTAAAAGCATAGCGGACAGTAATGCTCGACATGTTTGTAAAATCAGGTGATAACATAGAGTTTACGTTATGATAAGCCTCTATTGCACCAGTGGAAGCTCTAAATGTTACATACAGAGAGCCAGAAAAATCCGCAGTTCGAGTCGTTTTACACCTAAAATAGACGCCTTCCCCTTTGTTTAGTGTTATAGAAGTAGCAAGGGTATAGTCTGTCCATGTTTCATTATCTGTGGATGTTTGGTAGGTAGGCAGTGTCCCTGACCCACTTCTTGAAAGTTTAACCACACTGCCATCTTGTTTACTAAGCAGATACAGCGGTTTAGTCGGGTCATCCTCTATAGCAGGAACATCCTGTCTCACCCAGTTTGTGGGTATTCCGCTTATACCCAATGGATATAAAACACCGGGCTCACAGTAGAAATTACCTGTTGACGATACCCCTAATAACCAACCACTCAAGCAAGAAGAAGCAGATATGTCAGTAGCAGCAATCCTGACTTCATTCAAGGAAGAGCAACTAGCAAACATACTTGAGTAGCAAGAAGTCGTAAGTGTCGTAGCAGGCAGGGTTGGAGCTTGAGTTAGGCTCGTACACCCATTAAACATACGTAAGTAACAAGAAGTCGCAAGTGTCGTAGCGGGTAGTTCCGGTGCTTGTGTTAAGGAGGTACATTTTTCAAACATATTTGAGTAACACTGCGAGGTAAGTGTTGTTGCGGGTAGTGTCGGTGGCTGTACCAACTGGGACTGTCCTGACGCAGTGAAATAGAACATTGCGGCGTAACAGCCTTCAGAAAGTGTTGTAGCGGGTAACAGTGGAGCTTTTGTCAGAGACGCACATTCCTCAAACAGGCTGTTTAGGCACCACCCACCATAGGTTAAGCTAGACAAGTCGTATAAAGAGTCGAAAGATTGGGATAACAGAGAGTTTATATTATGATAAGCCTCTATCAGTCCGGTCATAACAAAATGTACATAAGCTCTATAGCTAAACTGGGTGTTAAATGCTGTACATCTGAAATAGACACCCTCCCCATCATCCAAAGGAATAGATGTACCAAGCGTATAATCAGACCAATTAGTCCCATCAGTGGATGTCTGGTAAGTGTTTCCAACAGTCCCTACAGCTCCTAGTGTGACCGTACTCCCATTCTGTTTACTAAGCAGGTATAATGGTTTAGTCGGGTCATCTATTAGTGGTTGCGGTGCCAACTCTATCACACAGCTATATTTAAGAACACTGCCACTCCAAAAAGAGAGGGTATGTGTGGAGCTATCCCATGTGACATTGGTGATATACGTGCTTTTAATCAGATTTCCCAGAGCGTCTGATAATGCTGAGTTAGACTGCCCTTGAAAAGAGCCTATTAGTTTACTAGTCGTATCCATTGACACCTCCAGTTAATTTGGATAGTCGTTAATATCTCTGCGCGTCCATCCAGTTGGAATACCGTTTATGTTTGACTGAAATTCTGCACCGGGCACGCAATAAAAATTACCGGTGGGGGAGGCTCTATAAAGCCAGTCATCCAAATTTACAGCGGATGTGCCAGACGTAGCATATATCCTAATTTCAGTAATACTTGTACAACCTTGAAACATCTTATAGTAAACCCCTGACCCAGTGCCCGGTAGAGATGTAGCCGGTAGTGCTGGCCCTTTTGTTAGACTCGTACAGCCTAAAAACATACTATCATAACAGCCATCATGTACAGAGGTAGAAGGTAAATCCGGTGGTAATGTAAGACTTGTACATCCACTAAACATTTCTTGGTAACAGTAAACACCTGCTATGTTTGCGGGTAGCTCTGGGGCTTTAGACAGATGTGTACACCCGTAAAACATTCTTTTATAGGCATAATTCCCTATAGTTGTGAGTGGTAACAGAGGTGCTTTATATATACCCACATCTGTGGATGTAACCTCAAAGATGTCAATGAATAAACAATCCAGTGTATTTGATGTAATGTTAGCAAAGTTTGTAGGGTGTACAAGAGATAAGATGTTGTTATACGCCTCTATAACACCGTTTAATACTCGAAACTTCACACATTTATAAGCATTCCCTGCGGCAATTCTTTCAGATTTTATCCTAAAATAGACGCCCTCACCGTCATCTAATACTATGTCAGAATCAAAAGTGTAATCAGACCATGTTACGTTATCTGTGGATGTCTGGAAAGGCTCATTTAACCCGACATCAACCAATCTGATCGTGCTTCCATTCTGTTTACTTAACAGGTACAGCGGTTTGGTGATATCGTCTTGCATGGGCTGAGCGACAACACAGCTATATTTAAGCACACTACCACACCAAAAAGAGAGGGTATGAGTTGAACTGTCATACGTCACGTTTGTTATGTACGTGTTCTTTATTACGTTTCCTAGAGCGTCTGCAAGGGCAGACGTAGCCCGCCCTTGCACAACGCCCAGTATATCGGGCGTTGTATTAGACATGTCTTAACTCCCCAGATTTATAGTGATGACCTTTGTCTGGTCAGCACTAGAGAATGTAAGGGTTGTGGTGGCTGAATCATAGCTTACATCACTGATATATGTAGCAGCTATCTCGTTCCCATCAGCATCATTCAAGGCTTCTTGTGCCTGTCCATCAATGTTGGCTATAAGTGTATCGTTGGTATTCATAAGACCTCCCTATTTACTCTGGTTCCTCTGGAGTTGTAAAAGAGCAAGGCATAAACTCAGCTTCACAAATCATTAAATCCTCATGTGCTAGCTCTACTGGAGTTGAGAAAATGTAATCTGAGTAGTTTGATGTACCTGGTTCTACATAGAGCATACCGTGTATCATAGAGTATGAGCCAGACTGTGGAACAAGCAGCTTAAAAGTGCATAAGGTGCAAAAAGACACTGAACCGATTAGCCTTATAGCTACCAGCTTCGATGAGCTATCAAAGATGAGTCTCAGGCGGTTTGAAACGATCTCTTTGGGTGTGTTTGCATCCATAGCTGTGTATGCAGACCATGAGCCGCCGTCAACTTGTGCGCTGCACTTAAGCGTTGCATTCTCTTCGTAAACATAAACCTGAGTGATATACGTCTTTTTTATACGGCTTGTAGTTGCCTGTGAGCCATAAGTTAAGACTTCATACGCATCATTGTTAGTCTTGAACTGTACAGGCACATCGCTCCAGTATACTCTGAGAGGCCCCATCAGCAGACCCATCTTATCGATCTGTCGGATTGTAGTCCCAGTAGCACCTAGAATTTTTAGTCCATTAGCTGCATCCAACGAAGCATAAGCCCCAGTGCTTTGGTCTTGGTGCTTAAAGCCCACACTGTCATTAGCAAGAACTTTCCCGTCAAGTGATAGTCCGTCCGATATAGTTAGGCTAATTTGTCGCTGAACTCCACCTACTGTAGCGTTTACATTTAACCCACCTATAGCACGCTTTAAAATCACTTCATTAGTAGATCCGGGATCCCCCGCATAAAAACCATCGCTGTCTATAGAAGCCTGAAAAGGTTCTAAGCCATTAGTATCTTCAAGTAATATAGAGCCTCCGGTGATTTCTGTATGAATATAAGAATTATCTGGAAATGTAGTCCTTACATCTAAGATATCAGGCTTTAGTGACGCAGTATAGTACTGTGTTGGTTGATCGGGGTCGGTTATATCTGCTATGGAGCGTTCTACCGTTATCTGGGAGTTAGGCCCCCCAAAAACATCAATTACGTTATCGGTTCGTGTTGTATTGGTTTCTTCCGTGTTTGAATGACGAACCCACGGCGTTGCACCACCCCTAAGTTCTAATGCTGTATCTGTATCACCCCAGTGATATGGCCATTTCTTACCGCCAGTAAGTGTAAGCTGGTCGGTAGATGTTGTCATAAAGCCAGAGTCTACCTGTGCTTTAGTGTAGTAGTTGGATGGGTCGAAAATATCAGTGAGTGGAATGGAAATGGGCTGTTTTCCTGCATCAGTGTTGAACGTGATAACCAGATAGCCATTAGAGATAGCTACTGTATCAACCATGCCGTCTTTAATAAAAGCACGTGCGTCAATCTGGCTTAATACCGTACCAGCGCTGTTTTTAAGGTATATTTTTTGGTCAGCTGAGACGTATTCACCACTAGCTACGTATCCAGCCAATGTTTGACTCGCCCAATTCGTTACGGCTAGGGATGTAGGCACATTGTCGTTTGTCGGGCTCACGCCTATAGAGGTGTCTACACCCTTATAAGCTGCACTTCCTAAGCTGGACGTTAGGGCATAATCAGATAATGCAGCATTTGTTATATACCCCGCACCATTTGTAAGCTCACTGTTATCTGTAGGAATTTCAGTTTTAAGTGCATACGTGCTTAAATCAGCACTTGTAATAAATCCGCTATCATTGGTTAAATCACTTGTGGCTGTAGGAATTTCTGATTTGAGTGCGTAATCACTCAAATCAGAGCTTGTAATAAATCCGCTATCATTGGTTAAATCACTTGTGGCTGTAGGAATTTCAGATTTAAGTGCATAATTACCAAGGTCTGCACTGGATAAAAACGTGTTGTCACACTCAGTCTTGGTGTAGTAGTTAGCGGGGTTGAAGATGTCGGTGAGTGGTATGGAAATGTCTTGTTTACCGGCGTCTGTGTTGAAGCTGATTACAAGATATCCATTCTCTATCTCTACATCTTCGACCATACCATCTACAATAAATGCAGAGCAATCGATAGTGCTTAGCACTGTCCCGATGTTATTTTTAAGCAAGATATTGTGGTTTTCAGAGTCATACTCACCACTGGCTACACACTCAGAGATGTCACCACCTCCACCGCCACCCCCACCTTGGGGGATTGTGCCGTAGGAATCGACGTTAGAGGCATTCAATGCAGCCGGTAAATCCTCTACGAAAGCCACTACAGCACTTGACGTATCAACGATTAGCTGTGAATTGTCATCACTTGCGGCTGAAAAGACAACAGCCTGAGCGTCTGTCTCACCGGCGAGCTTAGCTAAAATACCTATTGATTTAAGTGTAACCTTAGAGGGTGCTTGTGAGAAGGAAACAGCTATTTTAAAGACACCATCTATAGCCTGTACAGCGATTACAGACCCCTCAATGGACTCAAACCAGCTTTTGTTCTTATGAACGAGATCGCCGCGTAAATTCTCGAATTTCTGAGAGCTTACAGCCTTGACGAATACAATCTTTTTACTCTCTTCTTTACTGCGCCGGATTAGCGCGGCACCATCACTTGTGATTACAGTGTGATTGAAGTTACTACCGCTCATTTCATACCTCCATTTATAGCTTTAAAACCCGCCTCTTCTAAGATTCTTTCTACCTCAGCCATATTTGAATCCACAACCCATTCTACTAAACCCGTGTCGGAGTATATCGGTACAGCTTTATCATCATTAGCCACACCAAACGCTCTAACTTTTCCATACTGCGTTAAACCGAAGTACTTGGTAGGTTTCTGGTTTACACCATAATACCCGATATCCAACGGCTTTACACCAAGTCTGGATGATGTGGTTCGTTGTGTCATCACAGTTTTCCACTTATCCTCTATTTTTACGTGTCTAGGCTTTGGTGCGGGTTCCCTTCGATTTACAGGGGCTCCAAAAGCTCTTGACCGTGCTGCATTTGGTCTTGATCCAGACAGTATGACACTATAGGTGAGTGACTTCGTATCAACATAAAAATAATAGCCACTCACCTTTAACTGCTTAAAAGGGCTTGTCCTTTTTACAAACCCTTTTAAATCCTTTGATACCAGCGTTTTCCACTCTTCAATTATAGAGGTGTCACTGGTCAATTTTTCGATTAAATCACTTAACATTACGCCCCTCACAGGCTCCCTGTTATGATTTAGATATCAGTTCACCCTTATAGCTAGAGCGACTGTGCCACTTGAAGTGGAGTTTAGTGCTTCACTGAGTAGGACATACTCGCCGTCCGGAATCTGTCTACCGGATGACATCGGTGTCGTACCCTCCCACTTACAGAAGTAAAACGGGCCTTGTAAGCCGGGGTCAGACGGTGCAGTGAATTTATAGCCCACATACCCTCCTGCAAAAGGTGAGCCCTGTGTTACCTGAGCAATCCACACCATGATAATACATCCAATTTTCACATCTAAACTTCCACCTGAGCGGACTGGGGCCATACCTCGAATACGACCATAAATCTCTACATCGTTTAGCTCTGTAGTGGAGCCGGAGTCCTTACAGATTAGGTCACCTTGTTGTATTCTCAAATGACCAGTAGACAGGGTTACATTACCCGCTATTGCTACATCACCACTAGCTGTAGAGAGGCTGAAAGTCTCTGTACCTGATGCGCTGTAGGTGGAAATACCGTTAGCTTGAACGCTAATACGGTGTCTAGTAGGTGCACTTTCAAGCATAAAAGCCTGATAACCATCATTTTGTAAGGCCATATAGCCACTACCCTTAGTGACTATGCTACCACCACCGCCACACTCTATACCTCTAGCCGCATAGAGATAGCCGACATCCGCCCGGCCTGTAATATTGGCCGCCCCAGATACACCTATATCCTCATCTACGGTTAAGTCGCCTGCAATCTTCGCCTCAGTAGCATCTACGTAGAATCTGCTTTGATTGTACGTGCGGTATGGCCATTCCACTTTAAGCTCTACACGGCTCTCATCCGCATTAGAATAGTTTGCAAGTCTACATTGCTCAGTAGAGGGGGTATCAAAGCGGTTAATATAAACGCCGTTGTCAGCTACTACGGCTTGCTCAGCGTGGACATCACCACCGGCGGTTAAGTCACCCTCTACTTCACCGTCACCATAACCGTAGTAGTCCCCTGTATTTCTTATGCTGCCACGCACGTGGAGCGTTCTGGGGTTAGACACATCTACACCAATGGCAGTATCAGCATCAAAAGTCTTTTCACCTAAGATAACCTGAGCTTGTCCTACAGATGGATTACCCGGTATATGTACACTTACGAGACGTTCTAGGTCTGCAAGAGACGCATACTCAGCCCCCGTTGTCTCAACTTGTTCTGCACTGTTGATAATGATATTCACAGGCACATGGACGGCGAGTGGTGATGCATCCTTATCGGGTATAGTGGCCTGAGACTCTTCATCACTGACGGCTGCAAGTATAACGGCATTTGCATCACTTTGAGATGCTAAGCGTGCAAGAACACATGCACTTTTAATAGGCTCCGGGTCATCATGCTGCATATCCACATTGTTAAAGGACAAAACGACCCTACAAACATTCTGTTCTGCTGAAGCTGTAAAGATCTCGCCGTTTGCATTACCAGAATCAAAGGTATACCAAGACACCGGCTTCGATATTAAATCCGCTGCATCTACAGCCGCCTCATTGCACCCTAACCCTTTTACCAGTACGATAGGGTTGGATGATGTGGCTTGAGCTATGAGGTTTTGTCCAGATGGAGGAATTACATTGATAGAGAATGACATATTACACTCCTTCACAAAGATTATTATTTTCTACTTGAACACAAGCAAACATATTATCATTAGGTATTCCACCAGCTACATTCAAAGTGATATCTGTATCTGGCAGTGTATACACGATATTTCTTAGTGTTTGTGAGTTTCGTGAGAAATGTGTGATATTTTCAATGATTCTGTCTGCACCGTCAATGGGTAAATCCTCTACAAAGGGATTTACCTCAATATCGAACATGTCCAGTAAATCCGGGTCTACTAACTCACCACGCTCATCAAAAGCTAAGTTATCATAAACCGTTGTGGATAGCTCTACAGTGTCGAATATGTATTTACACAGTGTCTCCACTGATTTAGGTGTACCAAGATACCTATACAAACGACACATTTCATAGAGCATTCTATTACGTGTGTCTCTGCTTAAAAAAGGATAATACTTGGCTACGCCGTATGTCTCATAAAGCATCTCCAGCTCTTCTTCAGTTAGAGCTTCTATCGCCTCCATGGTTAGTGGTGCATCGATACTTTTTGCACGAGAAACCATGAGCTTTATCACCTTATCAAAGGCATCCTGAGACCACCCCAACTCACTGGCAAACTCTGGTAGAATTTGCTTAGACTCTATATCTTTTAGTTTCATAGCTTACCCCCTGTCTGTGTAATAAATCGAGATGGGGATACTCGTGACATATAGACGCCTACCTACTATCGGATATACAGGTGTAGGAAAGGAATTTGGCTGTATACCCACTGTCTTAGCGTCCAAAGCATATACACCATCAGAATCTTTTGATTTAAGCCGCTCACACAGTTCTTCAAAGACAAATGGACGGTTAATTTTACTCTTTACATAGTCTACATACTCACTCAATATCCTTGTGTTCCTGTCAAGCGCTACGGCGTAGAACATTCTTGGGTAAGTCACCTGAATGGTTGCTGAAATACCACGAGTGTCTACTGGTGAGTAACTTACTTCAACTAAGTCGCCTATAGGTCTAAAAGATTCATCCTCACACGCCTCTTGTGCAAGATAAAGGCACTCACCGAAATCGGTTGTAGGGTCTGCATAAATGAAAATCTTAACTTTCCCTTTCTCATACCCGTTGTCTGTCTGTCTTAAAACATAGGCGTCTAATATTCTACCGTCTGCATTCTTAGCTCTTGCCTCATAAGCTGTATACGTACCCGCACCGGCAAAAGATTTTATTTCAGTCTTTAGCCATTCTCTGTAAACGTCATCATCACTGAAATCATCTGTACCACCCGCCGTCATGGTTGTGTTTGAAATGGCTGTGATGTACGATGAGCCCTCTACAATATTTGTAATTTTACCCTCAGGAATACCATTATACTGCTCACCCGCTTCTACAGCCTGTAGAATGATATGCGAACCCGTGCGTATAGTTACTTTATACGGGTTTGTGAACTGTAAGCCACCATTATCCTCTACAACGATAGCATTAGCCGGTACCTGAATGGTTAGACCAGTGGCTGTGACAACAAACTCAGCGGTTGCTCTGTATCCTTGAGGGCGTTCAAGTATGCCATAATTAGCAGCTATAGCATCTAAATACTCACCACGGGCATAGTCAATGAACCTGTTACGAGTTGCTTCATTGATGTTATTAAGCAGAATCGACCATACATAAGACTGGGTAGAAGCTATGGCAAATTCACTAGAACCAATCGTTAGAGTCTCACCCGTCTGGTCATAATAAGCCGATTTTAAGAGGTCTAACAGTTCACGCGGATTTACAGTAATTAAATCAATAGCCATATTATAATTCCTCCACAGAAATGTTATACTCAAACTCGCCTGACGCTTCAGCCTTAACTATTTCGATATTTTTGAGCTTAGTTCCCGGATACCATTTTTTTAATTCTACTGTGATGTTGGAACGGGTAAGACCGTTTATGCTATCTGTCTCAGCTCCCAGACCAAACGACCGAAACAAAGGATGTGTATTTCTGGGGCATCGAATCATATTACACACATTCTGACCTGTATTTTGAAACATAGACCACCTCACTTATTTATTAGCTTTCCTTAATGTACCTACACCCGTATAAATCGTATTACGTCTCACCCAACCCTCTGTTAAAGCTACAGATACAGACATTTGGGGGTAAATAACCATTGGGTCTACCTGAGATGAAAACTGGACTTGTGTTATCACAAAGTCACCAAAGGTTACACCATTCCAAACGAGTGTAACCCGCTCACCACACACCTCTTCAAGCTCTGATATGTAGTCCATCATCCCGTATTTAGCATCTAAACACTGTTTGTTATTAAAAGCGAGCTGTAGAGAGGCTGTAAGAGCTGTATTCCTGCGGCGATATGTTAAACTCTGAGGTGTTTTTGAGTAATCGTAGCCGTATCTCTGGCTTAACTCTAGCCCATCACCTGTGCTGAGTGTCACACCACCAATGATAGGTAATATTTCATCATCCTTTCTGATAAAATAGTTTTGCATAGCCCCTCCTACATCGGAACAGTGGTAGCAAACTCTTCAAATATCGCCGGTGCTTCACCACTGGCCGCACTAGCCACAACCTGTTCGGCATCTGTACTAACCATAGGGAGAATCGGGTGAATATGATTCTTTAAACTGACACTTGTAGCTATCACATCGCCAGAAACGCTCTGTATATCCTTGGTGACAGTTAGCTTATCATACATAGTGGTGGCACCATTTACCGTGAGGGTCTTTGTAAATGTATAATCGGCTGTATTTTTAAAGGTGATATCACAATCTACACCGTACACTGCACACACTAGACCAGTTGTACCATCCACCACAACAAAACCCTCGGAACCAATGCCTATATTACACTGCTTCTTTCTTACGTGCGGTGGTAGATCCAGCTGACCCTTGATGAGCATATCATATTTAAC
>JAEEGL015978617.1_pt1 | contig 33498 bp, 61 predicted proteins | sample 9134231 | NCBI WGS metagenome assembly JAEEGL01 (sample SAMN16246548, study PRJNA631951) | gut metagenome | biome: gut microbiome; feature: rumen; material: fiber-attached | host: Bos | place: Iran: Karaj | collected 2018-10 | reverse complement strand
TCATGATAGTTTTACGGTAACTAATGGTCGAGATGCTGTAGGAACGATAACAGATGTTCAAGTCAATAATACATCTGTTGTTTCAAATGGAGTGGCTAATATTCTCACACAAACCGCTTATGATGCTTCAAGTAATAAAATTGCAACTATGAGTGATTTACCTGATGATGAGATATTTATAGCAACGTATGGAACGACAACTTTTAATGAAGTTTTAACAGCATATAATGCGGGGAAAAGTATATTTTGTAAAGAAGAAATTGGGTCGCATTCTGGATGTTTAGCTCCTATATGTTTATATGAAAATGGAATGGGGTTTCAATTTGGTAATGTTGGACAACAAACGGGAACTGTTAAAAATATTACAACATATAGTTTATCCAGTAATAATCATTGGGGTTCTGATATATTTTATCCAATGAAACAAGACCTGACTAATATATCAACAACTGGTAGAAAGGTTATTGACGGACAGTGGGTAAACAATTTTTTTAATATCGCAGAAACAAGCGGTACTAAAAAAGGTGTACAGTTTGATTTGTCAAGTTATCTCCCAAACGACACTTACAAATATGATGTAAAGTTCAGAATGTATGGATACGATAATGACAGTACATACAGCTATTTTATAAATACAGATATTTTTTGGATGCCGTCAACATCAAGTGAAGTCACTACTGCATATTCGTATCTGTTTGGTGGTACTTATTCAAGACAAAATGTAAATATATTTAATTTACCAGTAGGAACAGGCAGATATATTAAATTGTATGGTAGCGGTGCTGATGAAATAAAAATTTACGCTCTTGGCTATCGCAGAATAGGAACAAATACATAGGGGGTTTTATATGTTTTATGCTTTTATAACAAACAATAAAATAAATGGTAAAGGTCAATGCGAATGCACAGGTGAAGATACATTCAGTATAGAAATAACAGAAAAAGTTTATAATAATTTAGACCATTATATTTATTTAAACGGTCAAATAATTTTAAACCCGAACTATGAACAGGAACAATTAATAAAACAAAAACAAACACAAATAGAAGAAATTAAACATGAATTAGATGAATTGGATTTAAAATCAATACGTTCAATTAGAGCCAATGAAACAGATAGAATATCTCAATATGAACAAGAAGCTCAAACATTACGGGATGAATTAAATGAATTGATATCAGAAATAAATGAATTGGAGGAATAGTATGAAATTTAAACATTTTATTGAAGAATTTGGTGAAAGAGCAAGTGATTTAATTGCTAGATACGAAACATTTAAAGATTTAGAAGGTGAACAAAAAAAAGAAAAAGTAGATGAAGCATTACTTAAATGGGCATTAAATGCTTTAGAAACTGTACCTCTAAATGTATTTTTAAAATTTGTTATTAAATTTATTTTGAAAAATTATTTAGATGATTTAACACAAGTTATCTTTAATTTAATCGAAACAAGAGTAGCAGGTATTACAAAATAATATATGACTGAATATAAGTTATTACAAAAACAAAGAGAATTTTTACAAATACCTCACGATAACGAACTTGATGTTGCTATGTACCAAGGTGGATTTGGTTCTGGTAAAACATTTAGTGGCTCTTTGTTGTCTATTATGGGGTGCAGAAAATACCCAGGCATAAGGATATTAATAGGTGCTAAAGAATATGAACTGTTGAAAAATACAACAATGGTGTCATTCTTTGAACATCTTGACAATATGAATTACGTTAAAGATAGAGATTACACTTATAACAAGAACGATAAAAAAGTCACATTTAGTAATGGTTCAGAGGTTCTTTTTAAAGGTGTGGAAGACCCTGAAAAATTTAAATCTTTAAACTTACATTGGATTGAACTAGAAGAAGCATCACAAATATCAGATGCTTCTTTTAAGGCTTTATTAGGTCGTCTTCGTGGAAATATAAGACCAGATTGGAAAAACTTTAAATATCGTTTATTTGGTCATACAAACCCACAAGCCAATAAAGGTTGGATATATAAGAGATTTGTTGAAAATCCAAAAGAGAATTACCGTCTTATAATTGCTCCAACTGCACAAAATATTCACTTACCACAACACTTTGTTGAATCATTAAAAGAAGAATATGATGAAGAATATTACAGAATTAATGTGTTAGGTGAATTTGGCAATTATTCATCTGGTTTAGTTGTTAAAGGTTGGAGTAGTGAAAACGAAAGGGATATTAACTATAATAAAGACCTACCACTTCATCTTACTTGCGACTTTAACGTTGACCCTATGTGTTGGGGTTTGGCTCATAAAGACGATAATAATGTTTATTTCTTTGATGAACTTGTTATTGAAAACACTCATACACAGGCTTGTATAGAAGAATTTATAAGAAGATACCCAAAACATCAAAATAAAATCATTATAAATGGTGATGCTTCTGGTGATTGGAGAAATGCACAATCTGAATTTACAAACTATGCAATCATCCAAAATGCACTTAAAAACTATGGTTATAATGTTGAGTTTAGATTGAGACCTTATAACCCACCTATTCTTACAAGAATACAAGCGTTTAATGCAAGAGTTAGAAACGCTAAAGGTGATTGTCATATCTTCGTTGACAGAAGAAAGTGCAAATGGATGTTATACAACATCTATAATCTTATGTTTAAAGAAGGTACATCTATTGTTGATGTTCCAACTGCTAAAAGAATACAAAACGATAGAGATTCTAAATTTTTAGAACATATCTTTGATGCTATGAGTTATCTTGTTGAATACTATTATCCGATTAAGTAGGTGAAAATGTTTAAATTTGGTTCAAAATCTCTTAAATTAATTAATAATGCAAAATTACATCCAAAACTAAAATTGCTTTTAACAGAAGCTATAAAGACTTCTCCTATTGATTTTACAGTTATTGAAACAGTTAGAACAATAGAACAACAAAAAATAAATGTTGCTAAAGGTGTATCAAAAACTATGAAATCAAGACATATTCCATCAACAAATAAGTCTGGTCTATGTGAAGCTGTTGATATTGCACCATATCCAATCAATTGGAAAGATATAAAAAGTTTTATAAAGTTATCAGAACACATCAAGAATGTAGCCAAAACTCTAGGTATAGGCATCACTTATGGGGGAGACTGGAAAACATTTAAAGATTATCCACATTATGAATTAAAATAGTAAAATGTTTCTATTTGTCTTCTCTATCCTTTCTATTTTTATCGCCTTACTTTAGTGGTAAGGCTTTTTTATTTTTATCCACTTTTTTATAAAAAATTATAAATTTTAACATAAAAAACAGGCTGAAAGCCTTATGGGTGGTAGGGGTCGCAGGTTCAAATCCTGTCGTTCCGATTTTTTATTGTCTTGAAAACTAGCACCACCCAAGGTGTTCGTAAACTCACCCCCTACTTCGTAGGGAATTTATCCACTTTTTATCCATTTTTTATCCACTTTTAAAATTTTGGTAGCGAAATATATTTCGGTAACAGATTATTTTAAATTTTCTATTTCTTTTTCTACACATTTAAGTTCTTTTTCACATTCATCAAGAGCAAATTCTTTCAATTTTTTATCAATATATGGTGGAAACCGACTAAAAGTCATATAGTCTTTATATAATAACATTCCGTATGTTGGGTTTTTTAAATTTTTAATTAAAGTTGTTAAATCTTTTCTTTTTTCCATAAGTACTTCTAATAATATAAAGTTCATTATTCTTCCTCTTTTAATATTCCACCTTTTAATAAAGCTGTTACGACATCACTAACATCTTCAAAATTAAATTGTTGACGACACATTTCCAATAATCTTTCTGTTGAAATATCATCATCTTCTATTAAATTCCAGTAATCACATACTGCTTTAACTGTTTTTTGTTTCATAATTTCTCCATTGCGTTTTTCATATCTAAAGACTCGATATGATTATATCTCCTAGTTGTTTGTATACTTGAATGACCCATTATATGTTGGACTGTTGGTAATGGTACACCATTCTTAATTAGTCTTGTGCAAACTGTATGTCTTAAATCGTGAAATCTTAAATTTTCAATTCCTGCTAACTTGCATGCTTTATGCCAAGACTTTCTAATATCTACATAAGGTTTATTTGTTAATGGATTTACAAAAACATAATCAGAGACATGTGGAAGGCTATTGAACATGTCTATTAATGTTTTGTTCATAAATATCTTTAGATGTTTATTTCCTTTGTTCTCGGTTATCTCAATAGTCTTAAATTCAATGTTTATATTTTCCCATTTAAGATTAAGAATATTCCATTCTCTTAAACCTGTGTTAAGAGCAATTATCACCATATATCTTAAATAACCTTTAAGATATTTGAATAATCTTTTTTCTTCTTCTTCTGTTAAATATCTAACTGTGTAGTTTTTTAGTTTAAACTTAACAGATTTTTTAATAGGATTTTTATTAAGCCAATCATTTTCAATAGCAAGATTAAACATTTTGGATAGGTTTTCTAAATACCTATTTGCTGTTGTTTTACCACATATTTTAGAAACAAGAAAGCCTTTGAACTGTTCTATGTCAAAGGCTTTAATTGTCTCTATGTATCTACTATGACCAAAATAATCAAGGATAACCTTGCTACGATACAAGTCTTGTTTATAACTCTTTTTATTTAAAACAGAATAATTTAAAAAGTGTTTAACTAATTTATCTAACTTAATTCGTTTATCTTGGATTTCAAGTCCATTTTGAACGTTAGATATTTTTTTAATTAATTCTGCTTCAAATAATCTTGCTTCGTTTAGCGTCTTACAATCTTTGCAGGCTCTAAAGTATCTTTCACCATTTAACTGGAATCTGCAATAATATTTGTTGTTTCTTTTGGAAATAGTCATTTAACTCCATTCTATTTCCAAACCTTCCCTTTAAAATAAGTCTTTATTTGTAAAAAATCTTTTTGTTATATTTATTAACATAATTGGAAATGCAATCCAACCAAGAAACGCACCAAAACACAAGATTAGTCTTTTTACATCATAATCTGGAAAAAGTGATTCTGCCATCTCTAACATTTCTTGAGTTTTTTCATCATTCTTTTTGAATTTGTATAATTCATAACAAACTTCCAATATACCTGTTAAACAAAAATATAATAAAAATAAAGTCATTATATAAATTCCTTTATTGTATCTGTTATTCTTAATATTGCTTGTATTTTATATTTCGCATCCATTGACTCAATATTTATAATATCTTCAACTTTAGATACATAATTTTCAAGTCTTTTTATATGTCTTTGCATCAATTCAAGATTATTTCTGCATATTTTCATTCTCTCTATTTCTTCTATATCTATACGATTTTCGCTTTTCATAAATCCCCCTATTTCAAATCATCATTTGAAACTTCGTTAATTATGTCTAATATCTTTTGTAAATTTATTAACCTATTAATATTTTTCAAATCACCAATTTCATTTCTTATTTCTTCAAGTGCTTGTTTGTATTTATTATCTTTTTTTATATAGTTACATTTATCCATATACCATTCATCGCAATACCTGCAATTTGCAACAAAACCTTTATAGTATTTTTTCAACTTTTTCAACTCCTCATTTTCTTTTTGCATGCGTTTGAGTTGTTTGTAATAGCAATCTTTATTATATTCACAATCTTTACTATAAACTTTGCAAGCACCTTTATGTATAGCACCGCACCAATCGCCTTGTCCTTTTGGTGGTGTGTGGTTTATGAAATAACTACACTCGCTTACATCTATGCCGTTTATTTCACTCATTGTTTGTTTTCCTTTATTATTTTAACAATTGTATCTATATCTTTTGCGTTGCAATTAATGTATCCACTCGGTGTTTTTGTAAATTCTTCGCATAATTTTTGATTTGTGTCTTTTGTTGTATTATCAGTTCCGATAATAAAACCTGCACCGAAACAAAGAAAACCAAATACTACCAATATAATCGCAGAACAACCTATTGTTTCTTCGTCCATTGTTCATCATATCCTTTCATTGCAACTATACCGATTATTGCCAATAAAAGTATTGATACTATTGAAAAAACATCAAAACCTGTTAAAGTTATTGTAATGTTCATTATTCTTGCTCACTTTCTAAAACGTATTCAAGTGCATCAATCCAACATTTACATTTGTGTAGTTCAAAATCTGTATAGCATCCATCCATCACATCTTGGATAATATCTTGTTTTAAATTTTCAATTTTCTTTTTAATTTCTTCTTCTGTTTTCATTCGCTTTTACTTTCTAAATTTAACTGTTTCATAATTTCATCTCTCAAATGAGTTCTAAACTTGTCAGATTGTAATATTTCATTAACTCTGCATTTTATACTACCTTTTATACTTTCAGTTACTATCTTTTTGACCAATTCTGTGTCTTCTTTAAAAGAATTTTCAATTTCTTCATTAATTAATTCATTAATTTTGTCTTTTGTTTCGTCTGCAAGTTGTAAATCAAAATACATTTTATTGCTCCATTCTTAATTTTGTAACTTTAATATCTACTATTCTACATTTGGTTTTAAAATGTCTATTAACATATTTTTTCCACAATGTTACAGCCATTCTCACGTTTTCTGCTGTATATGGTGTGTATGTATATGTTTCATTTTCATTTTTAAATTTAATATCTATAATAGGCATTGAAAATCTTCTTTTATAATATCTTTATCATCCATAATTTCTGTTAGTTTTTCTGTATCTTTATAATATTCGTTATCATCTATAACTCTAATAGCTTCTGGTTGACTGTATTTGAGTATTTCTTCCGATAACTTAATTGATTTTTTTACCAAATTATGCAAAATAATCATAAAAATTAAAATTAACACTATAAATACCAAATAAGTTATTTTCTCTAATTTATTCATAGTTATTCCTTTCTTATTTTCACTCTTTCGTCTAAAAATATGTACCAACTATTATCAAAATCATGACCACCTTCACCTACATAGCCATTCATATAACAATAGATAATTGCTTGTATTTTGAATGGATATGATTTTACGAGTGTGTTGTTTACATATACGTTATATTTTTTCATTTATAATCTCCAATATTCTTAAAGATAGTTCTGTATCTATTGCAGGTGCTTCTTCGGCTTCTTCTTTTATTCTTTCAAGTTTAGATTGCAAAACCTTTAATTTGTAATCTTTTGCTTTCCTTTTAAATTCACAGTTAAATTGTTGACAATTATCGTGTTCAATCCAACAATAGTTTTTTAATCTTCCTATTATTGGGATATTTTCTTCTTTTACAAAATCAGGACATTTAGATACATCAACATCATCTATAATAATTTCATCTTTAAGCTCCATAATATTCATATTCCCTTCGATTTGCGAACTTGCTGAAAGCGTGAGTATAATCGAAACATCTAGTCTTATTAAGCACCATAATATTCATATTCCTTTAACATTACACTATCCTCTGGAGATGTAACTTTAATTCCCAACCCTTTAGCAAAAAATATAAGTTCTCTTACATTTTGATATTCCGCATTTCTGCGTTCATTGTCATTTGTAAATCTCATACCATATAGTGCAATTTCTTTATAACCTTTTAAAATAGCGTAAGCTATCATATAAGAGATTGTGTTATTAAAGAAATTACCACCTAATAGAGCTTCTGCATCTTTAAACGGATAATCTTCTCTTTTTATATCAGCTTTTGGATTTGGTTTATGAGAGTGAATATCAAACAACAAATCAACTCTAGGTAATTTGTTATAATCGCTATGATAGTTCAATGTCCATATATCATAAGACTTATCGTTAAACGGTGCTTTAAATTTAGTAGGCAGTTTGCCTAATATAGCTACTTTTTTATTCATTATCACCTTTCATTTATTGTAACTTCAACTAATTTAACTTCTTTATCTGTAAAGAATTTAACACTTTCAATAAAGTTCGTTGCTAATTCCTTATTTGCAAATAGTCTTATGTTATCACCTTGTCTAACACCATATTCAAATTCTTCTGTCATTGGTTGATTAACAACTTCTAATTTTGAAATAGGAACTACTGCATCTTTTTCTTGATATTTTTTATGTTTATTAATTACTTCACTTGTTCTGTTATAACAAACTCTCTTTTCATCTTGTTTAGGGGTTAGAGGTTGTACATGGCTTGCTACTAATTTATCTAATTCTTCTTTTAATTCTTTTGAAACTAAACATTTGTTCCATGTTCCGTATTTTATATAACCTACTGCACTATCAAAAACTGCTCGTCTTGTATGTTTAAGACGTTCAACAGCTATTTTTGTTTTAAAGTTTTGATATTGTATAATTTCCAATGCTCTAGCTTTTACAATGTTTTCTTTTATGTTTTCTAAACTCGAACTTAAATTTCTTACTGCATAGTTATTCATTTTGGTCTCCTTTTTTTTAAATAATTTTAATACTCGTCTCAAAATCGTTTTTAAGGCATGTTAAAAATTAAAAATGATAAATTATATTACTCACATATTTAACTCATGTTATTTTTAATCCTAGACATGTCAGATTTAATTTATTTAGAACACACTTTTTATTTTTTCGTATTCACTTGTGTCAAATAAATTTAGTTGAGGTTTAAAAAATGTTTCACAATTCATAATTCTTTTTATTAATCTATGTATTGAAACTAACATCATGTGTTTATTTGTTGCTTCTTCTTTTGTTAATCTATTCTTTTCTATTAAACTGTTAGCTGTAATTGTGTAATCTCTTATTTCTTTTTCTATAAAATCTTGCATATTTTTTAACGTAGAATAGTCAACAATTATATTGTTCTCTTTTTTTCTTTTCATACACACCTCTATAAATATCTTTTTAAAAGATAAATTATTTCTTCTTCTGTTAATTCTTTCTTTAAGTTTGATGTTATGCTACCTTTTCCTTCTTTTTTCTCCAAATCTTTTTCAATTTCTATTTTTACCCAATATTTACCTTTTCCATGTGTTACGATTTCTTTATCGTTTTTTAGTTCTGATGAAATGTAACTCATTTCATATACTGATGGCTCAACTTCTTTACTTTTGTTGAAAAACAGTTTCATTAAAAATTCTATAAACTTCTTCATACTTCCCTTTCATTTATTCTTGTTATTTCTACATCTATTCTTGGATTTTCTTTATCAAGTAATACTTTAGACCCATTTGTACTTTCAATTATTTTGTGGTTGTCATCTTTGATGACCCCTGCTTTAACCAATACATCTTGTATTGCTTGTATATAACCTGCTAAATCAGATTTAAAATCTTTTTCTTTATAAAAAGTACATTTTAGGTTTATTACATCTTGTATTGGTAACGTAAATTCATCATTTGATTTTATTATCAATGGATTTTCAGCTATAAAATTTAGAACTTCTTTTTCAAATGTCTTGTATGCTTTAGATGGTAATAACATTTGCCTACCTGTTTTTAGTGTTACAAGCTGCATGTGATTTTTTTTAGTCCTAGGTTTAACTGGTATTGTAAACTTCATAAAACCCCCTTAATTTTGTTCACCCTTAATTTGTTTTCTTTTCAAAAACATCATCTATGTACCCTCTGGAATCACTTATATTTTGTTTTGCACCATCAAATCGCATTTTTATATCTTTATTTGTTTCACCATGTCTATTTTTTGCGATAATAAAGTGCATTTCTTCTTTATTAGCTTTTTCATCAAATAATGCAGGTCTATAAACAAACCAAATCATATCTGCATCTTGTTCTATCTTTCCAGAGTCTCTTAAATCGGATATTCTTGGCTTTTTATCATCACGTTTGTCGTATTCTCTTGATAACTGATGTAAACAAAGAATAGGTTTATTTGATTCCATAGCTAACAGCTTTATATCTCTTGAGATATTTGAATATCTTTCATAACTGTTTTTATTTGTATCACCTGATATTAAACCTAAATAATCTATAATCACTAAATCTGATTTAGATTTTAATGTTCTTCTTTTTATTTCATCCATTGTGACTGTTTGTTTTTTATAGATGTTTATATTTAGTTTTTTAAAATGGTTATTTAGATAATTTCTATATCTTTCTTTTTCTTCGTCAGTTAATGTAAAATTTCTAAATTTTATTGAATCTATACTTGCTTGTTTACAAATCATTCTTTGTCTTAATTGATATGGTGGCATTTCTAAAGAATAAATATCTATACTCTTTTTTGCTAATGCCATACCAACTGCAAGATTTAACATAAAGCAAGTCTTACCACTACCTGGAGAGCCTGCTAAAATTATCATATCTCCACCTTGTAAACTACCTATGTGTCTGTTTATATCTTTATAAGGTGTCATTATTGCAGATAATTTTCTTTTTTCATATTCTTCTATGTCATATTCATTTGATAAAGTTTCTGAATTATTTTGAGTGAATGATATCTTATTTTCAAAATCTAATACTTTTTGATACTCTTGTTTAGTTTTAGATATTGCATATCTGTATGCAAAATATTCTTCTTGTATTTTTTCAATCCAATAAGGTAATGTCTGTGATGGACTCCAATAATCTTCTATTAATGGAATTTCTGTTAATAAAGAATCATTTTCAAATGAACAAATTTGCCATAATATTTTATAAAATTGTGATGTTCTGTATATTTGTTTATTGTCTGTATAAATGATTTTGAACAACTTATAAATTTCTCTATTTGTTGTTTCTAAAAACATTTCATCAGTTACATAAGAAAAAACTGTTTCAACCATATCATCTGTTGTATTTTCGTTATAAATTAAAATAGCTAATATCGTTCTTTCAGCACATTTTATTGAAACATCTCTGTACTTCCTGCATATATCATCTTTCTCCATTAACTTCACTCTTTCCTTCTCCTATGGTTTATATTTCTTTGTTTAAAATCTTTAATGCTATTTCAGCAGGTGGGTCTCCATTAACAAATTCGCCTGTTTTTTCATAAACAGATATTTTCCATTGTTCGACTTTATCCCAAAATTCTTTTTCTGTTATACCTTTTTCTTCAAAGATATTATCTGTATCGTGTGTTATTTCTTCATAGTGAACATAATCATTTAGTGGCTTCGCAGAGCTACTAGGGGAAGAACTATCGTTCTTCTGATTACATTTAAAATCATTACGTTTCCAATAACGGACTGCCGCTTTCCAGTCCTTCATTTTTGATTTACCAATCATCCATCCTTTTGATTCGTAATAATCTACAAAACCTTGACCATCCAAGTTATATTCAATTTCTTTTGCATATTTTTCAACTTCTTCTGCTGTTGGTTTGAAAAATCTTTCTGATTTTTCCCCTAGCTGCTCTTTTTTAATTTTTTGTTCATCACATACAATATTTAAGTCGTTTATATTTATTAGTTTATTGTGTCGCATTACCACACTGTCGTAACCACCGTGTGGTTTTGTATCCCTGGTTGAAACACAGTCAGGTTCTTCATAAATTGTATAAATGTACCTGTAATGCCCTTTCTCATTGTGTGTTTTTTCAACTGTTAAATAACCACATTCTTTTAGTTCGTTTAGAGAGTCCTTAACAGACCTTTCACCTTCTTTGCAAATAGCGACTAAACCGTGAATTGAATAATCCCAATCTTCTGGTAACGATAGAATTTTACATAATAAACCTAATGTTTTGTTACTTAATCTTCTATCTCTAAAAATTTTGTTGCTAATTCTTGTAAAACTATCTGATGCCTTATTTACTCTAAAAACTGTTGCTGTTGCCATTATATTAAACCCTCATTTTTGCAACAGTTGTAGAAATTAGGTTCAATCATAATATTATAAACAGTTTCAGTATCACCGTATGAGATTAATCTAAGTCTATAAAAACTTTCTATGATATTTTCAATTCTTTTTTGACTTATAAATGGTATAGAACTAAATAGTTCATGCTTACTTATTTCTAATTCAAAACATAGTTTATTGTCATTCGGATGTTTTGTTTCACCACCAAATTCAAAAAATAATCCAAATAATAACGCTGATTCTATTCCAAATAACTCTGCAAATCTTGTATTAATTTTAATTGTTTCTTTCATTTCTTCCCCTTTCTAATAAAAAAGATGGGTGTTACCCCATCTGGAGTTAAATAAATAACCAATCTAATTCAACTAAAAGCAACAAATATATAGAGGATGGAAAAAATCTAAACTTGTTTATGTCCTCTTGTCTAATTTGTTTTTAAGCGTATAATTTATTTGTACCCCCATAAACTTATTTGTTACCTAATTAAATTATAACAAAATGGTTTATGGTAGTCAATGAGTTAAATAAATAATTTATGACTGATTTAGATAGACTTAAAAACCTAATGAAAGATTTAGATTTAAGCCAAAATGATTTGGCTTTAAAACTTGATGTGTCTAAACAGTTTATAAATAAAGTTATAAATTCCAAAAAGAAATTAAGTATAAAACTTTTAAATAAGTTAAGGATTTTATATCCTGATTATTTCGACAATCCTTATAACGATAAACTTGAAATACCTAAAACAGTTACAAAAGAGTTTCTTGAAAAGTTTAGATGTTATTATGGTTTTTCTCAAAATAAACTGTCTGAATATTTAGGTGTTAGTCATTCTTTATATAATAGAATAATTAATCAAGATATGAAGATATCTGATAATTTTATAAAAAGACTAAAACTTTTAAATGAAAATCCAAATCAAAAAATAGATGTTTCTCTTGTCGAAAAAAATCAACCTGTTGAAATAAATTATTATGCTTCTATTTCAGATTTTAATTCTAAACATGCTAGAATCGTTTATATTGATAAATTGTTTCTCTCTAATAGAAACACTAGCGAAAGCAACATAGCATGCCTTAAAATTGATTCTAGCCATGAATCGTTTAATGTTTTAATTGATACTTCTAAAATCAATTTAGAGAATGATAAAAAATATCTTATAAAACACGATAAAGATTATTTATTAGTTTCTGTTATTAAAAAGAACAAAATAAAATGTACCTCTATTTTTTCAAACAAAGATACATTTTATTTTACCGATTTAGATAGTATATACGGAGAAATAATTGCTGTATTTTATAGTTAAACTATAAAATTATAAAGACTTACAATCTCATGTTTCATAGCTTGTATTATTGCACCTGCTCTAGTGTCAACATGCAATTTACTCATTATCTTATATACTACTTGAGTAACATAAGTCTCTTTTAGACCTAATTCATCAGCTATATCAATATTTGTTTTTGCAAGTCTTATTAACACATCATATTCTCTTTTTGAAAACCTTAATTGTTTCATAAGATTACCTTTTAGAATGGTATATCTTCATCTTTTACAATTTCTTTTTCTATAACTTTGTATGCTTTCGTTTTTTCATCATATTCGATAAATTGAAAATCATTACCTATGAGTTGCATACGTTCAACTTGTTTACCATCTTTTTCGTATTTGCTTGTTGCTAATACACCTTCAACGTGAATTAAATCACCTTTTTCAATGTTAGCTACTTTTTCAGCTACATCTTTGAAGAACGTTACGTTGTATGATTGATATTCAACGCTATCTCCATTTGTTTTTCTTTTAGATAACAGTATCTTTCCTACTGCTACACCACTTTGTGTAAAAGTTAAATCTTTAAAATTAACTCTACCTGTTAATTCAAATTTGTTTGATTCCATAATTTGTCTCGCTTTCTATTTATAATTACCTATACTAGACTTCAAACATTTTATCTAATATTGCTTTCTTTTCTTCTAACAGTTTTCTACCTGTTCTTAAACCTTCAACTATTTGACCAAATACTTCGATATCTTTATTAACTCTTATTCTAATAAAACTTGGGGTAAAATTAGGATTAAATGCAAAATAATCACACCAACTTCTTTGAGTTACAAACATTTGCATTTGCATTTGGTCTAAATATTTCTTGTCTATTTTCTTTGTTTCTGCAAGTTTCATAAAAACTTTGTCCGAGTGATTCTTGATTTCAACTAAACCATCTTCACCAACAAGACCATCAGGTGAAACACCAACTCTATCATCAAGTTCTATAAAACCTACTGTTTCTACTTTATTACCTGTTTCAAATTCATAAATCTTTCTTGCTTTTTCTTCATAATCATTACCTCTTTTCATTTGGTAATTCTTATAATCATCTGTGTATTCTGGATAATTACCACTTGAGTAATATTCAGATAACATATCATCTACGAGAGTTTGTAAACCTTTACCATTTGCTATTATTGCGTTTGCATTAGATGCTGTAAAGTGCATCTTTCTTACATCTCTCCACTCTTTAGTACCTTGTTCCATATTATAGATTTTCATTATCCTACCTTTTTAACCTTCTTTAATTCATTTGCCTTCTTTGTAATTAAGTCTAATAGCACACCATCTTTTGTCATTTTTGTTTTATTATCTCTATATATTTTTCTTAATTCTGTTTCTGATTCACAGTTTTGTATTTGTTCAACAATGTCGTTATTTTCTGTTTCTTGTTGTTCTGTGTTATCTATTTTTTCTGGTAAGTCTTCACCTGCATATATGTATAGACCTAATCCAAACATAGCCATATTTTTAACCAAACAACGCATAATAGTCTTGTTTATATCAAACATTGTCGCTGCTTCTACTTCTTTATCTATATAGTTACCAGTCCATTTAGATTTACCATTTTCATATTTGTATTCTTTTACTTTGTATCTATATGGTTGATTCTTCATAGCTTTATTATTGCTATTCATAACTGGCAACCACATTTCATAAGTTAATCCATCTGCTGTTATTGATGTCTGTACCATATAACCTGTTAATGGGTCTTGCATATATGGTAATTCTGTTCTTACTTCATTTCCGTCTTCAAAACCAACAACTGTTTCAAATTTCTTTATTTCATAAGTTGCTTCTGGATATACTTTCTTGAACTTTGCCCATGCCCAACTCCAAGACAGATAGCTTAATTCAGTACTTCCATCTTTTCTTTTTTCTATTTTATCGTTTACGTTCAATTTGAACAATTCATCAAATTTATTCATCTTCTTCTCCTATTGGTCTATTGAGTTCGTCTATATTACCTTTTTCTTTTTCTCTATTAAATACATATTCCGCATATTTTCTTGCAAATTTCACATTCAACATTCTTTTATCTTGTTTGTATGCGTGTAACATTGCCAATGTCGCTAGTTGCGATATAAATTCTTCTTTATTTTCCTCTTTTCGTCTTTCTATCTCGCTAACTGCACGTTCACCTGTCTCTTTGTCTGAATATGTTTCATTAAATGCTACATTGAATTTTCCATATAACTTACCTAAAAAATTAGATATTTTGAAAAGTATTTTTTGAAACATATTTGTAATATCCCCTAAAAATTATAACATATTTGTAAACCAAATTGTTATTATTCTTCTCTTGTAAACAAAATGTAATTAACTTTATTTTTTATACTCTCCTGCATATCTCTATTTGTCATAAAGAATTTACATCTTGAAAATGCTTCATTTACATCAGTTACATAACTGTTTTCTTTTTCGTTATGATTTACGAGATAACATAAAGAGCTATATTGATTTCTATTCAATTTTATTTTCATTATTGGTTCTATCATTTTTATTCTCCTTATTTATAGGTGTTAAACCTAATTTGTTCCATACAGAATCTTCTATAAAGCAACATCTTGTTTTGCTTACTTTTTCAAATAAATCTGGTGGCATTACTTTTTTAAGACCTTCATCTTTAATTACTGCAAAACCACCTGTCCTAAATGGGTCTTTCTTATCTGTTTCTCCATCTCTTACAGAAATTAATATTATTCCTTGTTTCATATATTCTGCACATTTAGGACAAGGTTCTAAATTTATTACCTTGCCATGTGCTTCTTTTACTTTTTTTGCTATGTTTGGTTTTAATACATTATTCATTATTATTTGATTATCACCACCACAAAAAAAGCACTTTGTGAGTGCTACTTCAAAATTATTATCCATATTTTGTTCCTTATATTGCTGTCTTCATACTTGGCATTTGTCCGAATCTTTCATCATATTCATACATCCATTCTTCATATAACTCTGAACAATATTCATCTAGTTCCATATATTGATTTGTGTTGTATGATGGTTTATATGGTGAAAAGTCTTGGTTTACTTTATCCCATAGCGGATATTCACCTATTTCAAGCATCTTTTTATCTGACAAATTTCTTATTCTCTTTTTTAGCTTTTTTATTCTGTTTTTAGATAATTCTTTATTATCTGCTAAATTATTAACAACTTTTTCGTTGTTGTTTTCCATAGCTTTTTTATTGCTTCTTAACTTATCAAGATAATTTGTGTATTTGTTTCCGTAAATATCCATATAATTGTATTCATAATCACTATTCCAACCATAGTTGTATGTTATTTTAGGTGTTTTGTATGTTTCATTTGAATACCATACTCCATCATCCCATACACCTTGATTTTCATTGACAATAGCATATTCACCTTTTTCATTTAAAAAAGCTAATTTATTATTACTACCTATTGCCATCTGAATTAGCTTCATAATATATGGATTTTTTATAAAGTTATCTGGCAGACTTCTTAAATATTCTTGTGCAAATATAACTGTATCTGATACTTTTGAATTTGCAGGAACATCTATTCTTATTATCCCGTTATGTATCATAACTAATTTGTTATTTATAACGTGTGGATGGCAATTTTCTTTATCTTTAAGACCTGATGTTCCTATTCTACAATGTATTAGCATTGCACCTTCTTGTTCTTTTTCGTAATATTGAACTGCTTTTACAAATTCATCTTTATTGAATATTCCTTTCATAATGTAAAGTTTGCCATTTTTTGCAAATGCTAAACCTGCACCATCTGGATTTCTTTCATAACAGTTTTTTAATGCTTCATCACTAATATGTTTATCTTTCGGCTTTATTATTGCTATACACATAATTTGTTTATTATCCTTTCGTTATTTCCTTTATCTGTTAAAGGGGTTATGCCACTCTTTCTATTTCGTGTTCATCATACCCATTTTTATAATGTTCTTTTATTTGTCTTTCTACGAAAAAGTTATATAAGTTTTCGTATTTATCTGAATGAGAATAAACGTATTCAATAAAACCTACTGTGTTACAAACTGGTAGTGTATTTTGTTCGTTTTCTTTTGTGTAATCTAACAAAGCTAACACACATTCATAATTTTTTAAGAATCTTTCTATCCTTAAATTTGAATTGAATATTCTAAACTCATAGGTTTTAGTTCTATCGTCTTTTATTAATGCCGAATATCTCGGACTACCTACTGGACTTTTTGTTGTTTCGTTTGTTTCTTGAATTGAATAAAAGTCTCTTATCTTATTATCCATTCTTGACCAACTGTTCATTTCAAGTGCTTTTCTTTGTGTTATACCTAACCATATTTTTCTATCTCTTTGGTTTCCGTATAATATTTCACCTAATTGAGATAATTGTTTGTTTGTAACAGCATCTTGACTTATATGGATATGTAAACCACCATAGTTATGACCTTTAAAATCGTTATCTCGTAAGAATCTTAATGCTCCAGTAAATTTCGGTATAAACACTTTTTCAATATAATTTTTGGTCATTGGCATTGATACTATTTCAAAGCCACCATTTTTAATTGAACTGTCTGACATCAAAACTACATCTGACTGTATATTTTCTGTCTTCAAAAACTCTAAAGCCAAGTTTTTATTACCTGATACTTCTAGTTCAAAACCAAAGAAACAAGTATCTGGTTTAATTGGTAATCCGTTTTCAGGTATATCTTCTGTTGTGTATCTTTTTGTATATACCACTCTGTTATCGTGATAACTATGAATACATTTTTGTAATTCTATCGAATAACATTCTCTACATAATACTTGGTTATCAAAGTTTCTAAAGTTATCTAATAGTTCATATCTTCCACATTGAGGACATCTTGCGTAGTACAAATCTGCACATCTTTTACAGATGTTTTGACTTCCGTACATTCCACCAACTCTGTTTTGTTTCAATTCCCATTTTCCGCAATGTTCGCATTTAAAATGGTCTCTTGAAATACAGCTTAAACACATTTTTTCTCCGTCTTTTGTTTCAGCTATATTGTTTGGCTTGTGCCATCTTTGACATCTTTCGCAATATATATATCCGTTTTCTTCCAAGTTTTTTATTAGTGCATACGAGCCTGTCCAACCACCTATTTGACCTACGTTTTCTCCTATATCTCCATTTATTTTTCTTACTTTTATCCATTCTCTTGTTATTGCATCTCTCATATAGTATCTTCGTACGCAATCTCTACACACTCCTTCTACATTTTGTGAGAAATTGTAATCACGTCTTTTTTTACCACAACATGTGCAAGTAACTAATTTGTAAGTCATTTTACTCTCCTTTTTAGTAATTCCATAAGTAACTGTCTGTTCTTTGTTCTTCGAGTTCTCTAAACAATGATTCATTATTATCTGTTGATATTGATATTCTCTTTGTTGGTTTATCAATTCTTGTATCTCTTGTAATCTCGTTTGTAATTCCTGCGGTATCGTTGTCGTATTTACATCCGTAACAGGTATGATATAAGGTCTGTCTATCGCCACATTTGTGAGTACATTTGTATTCGCTGTTGCTCTTGACCAATTGTCTTCGCTTGTGTAAATTGTCATTCATTTTTTCTCCAATCGTTTATACATAAAAAAAAGCACTTACCATATTTCAGATAAGTGCTTTTAGGGTTAATGATGAAATTGTATTTATGCAGTTTTTTCATTTGCCATATTGCGTTCTATGGCTTTTAGATAATTTACATAGATTAAATTATCTCCATCAAATCCTTCAACTTGTAATTCACAAGCTGTTTCAATGGTATCACCTAGTTTAAAGTCAACGATATATTCGTTTTTCTTTAACCAACCTAGGATTTTACCCCAACGTCTTACGTTGATGTTTGTGATTTTAAATTTAGTTGCTTTGTCGCTTTCTAAATAACCACGATAGATTTGACCGTAAACATAAGTCACTAAACTTCCAGGTCTTTTGTTTAGTTTTTCTTGTTGTGCTTCTTGCACTTGTTCTTGAGCTTTCTTACTAGCTCTCTTTGTTGCTGTTTTTGTCATAGTAGTTTCCTTTCTTTTTTCTTGTAACAACGACTTAACTAGCTTTTCTAATAACATTTTTATTTCTCCTTTAAAATTCTATTCTTCTACCTTTTTGTGTATAATCTTCAAAGTTTTCAACTAAATTTTGCAATTCATAAGTTATATTTATTGTTTCGTTTCTTAAATTCATCAACTTGATTGATAAATCGTGTAATTTGTTAAATAACATTTCTTCTTTTTCTGTTAATTCTATTTGGTTCATTTTCACCTCTTGTATATAACCGTATTTGGTATTATCTCTTTTATTAGTTCTGAAACAATATTCCAATCACCACCTGCTAAACCACAACCTAATTTATATGGTATTGCTATTGTTATGTGCGTATCTTCTTCAAGTTTTGCTAATTTTTGAAAACATTGTTTCATCAATTCGTAATCTGTTGTTTGTTTTATTCTGTTTATACCTCTTTGTGAAAACATATTGCATATCATTTGATGTTTGTTTATTTTTATAAGTTGTATTTTTCCTAAACAGTCTTTGTTTGCGTATTTTTTATATTTTTCATATACATTTCGATATTTATTTTTAATTTGAAGTGCTAATCCTGCACCCATTACACCAAGTTCATTAACTTGATGGACTATAATGTTTTCTTTTGCATTTAAAATATCATCATTAACTATTTTCATATTCACCTTCTTTAAGCTATTTGTTTATTAAATATTCTTTTTGCAACTGCATAAGCAATTCTTTCTGCATGTTTTCTATCAAAAGGAACTACGTTTCCAATCTTCCCTTTTGTGTAATATGCTTTCATTAAATTTTCATAAATCTTATTCATCTTCATCACCTCTTTGTTTTCTTGTTAATTCTTCCCAGAAATAAAAACAAACACCTAATTGTCTTTGTATTTCGTTTTCTGATATTTCCATAAGTCCTTTGTTTTCTATTAATTCCATTAAGCAATCTATGTTTGATAAGAACTTATTTTTAACATCTTCGATAGCTCTCATTTTTCATTTCTCCTAAAATTGAATATACATTTCACCTTCATCTATTTCTTGAACTGAAATATCTTCTGCATTTTTTATTTCGCACTCATTTTGTAGTTTTGTTATGAAATCTTCTAGTGCATATTCATAGTTTTTATAGTTTTTTTCATCTAAACTAAATTCGATATAAATTCTTTTAAAGCTCATTTCATATCTCCTGTTGATTTTTTCAAAAAAATATGCTAAACTTACGAGAGTTACCAGCTCGAGTGAGTAAATACACAAAGACAAAAATAAATTCACCCAAGCTGATAACAAACTTATAAAAACTCTCTTATGTTGGTCAAAAACTTAAAGTTTTTTGACCGTTCCCTCAATGATTGAGGGCGGAGGGAGTTAGACAATAGAGATTTTACTCGAATAAAATCTCGTTTAAAGCTCTTAAAAAAACGAGATAATCAAGCTGATTACCTCGTTTCAATCAGTAGTTAATGATTAATTCAAAATTAACTCTTTATCTTCTTCATTAGCTAATTTGAAGATTTCTTCAAGCATATCAACGCTTTCATCTTCATCTTTGAATGAATAATCAGGAGCTTGATATTGTTCAAGAAACTGATTATATAACATATCAATTTCATCATCAGTTAATGAATGATTATATTCATTCCAAGATTCAAAATCTTCATAATTTTTAAATCCCATAAATTGACAGAAGTGTTCAAAACTTTGGCTATCTTCTCTTGATATATGGTCATAACCTTTATTATTGTAAGGACATTCTTTATATCCAGTTTCATCTTCTATGTTAGACCAATTAGGACAATCTAATTCAGCTCTAAATTGGTCATTTATATTTAAGAATTTAGTTGAAACTGGTTCATTACTTAAATAACCTTTACGAAGTTTCTTTTCTCTTTTATAACTTGCAATATCGTATGCAACTTGTAAGAAATCACAAGCTGTATTTACGTCTTTATATTCAACTTCGTAAACTTTTTCACCATTTCTTATTATTTTATTCAATTTTGTTACTTTAAAGCACTTTTGGTTTCTTACTAACCAAACTATTGCATTTTCTGGATAGAAACCTCTGAATTGAAGAATTCTATCATTTCCATAAATTTCGTTGTTTACCAATTGTTGTTGGATTTGTGTAAAAATTGTGTTTTTCATCATTAACCTACTTTCTATTTTGTATCACTACGTTCAGACACTTTCTTTTTTGAAAATGTATTCTCTATAAACTTAAATATTTGATTATTCCAATAAACCCATTAAAACCAATATTATTGGTAAACCAAATACAATCATTCCACCTATAAATTCCTTAATTTCTTCTTTAGACATTTAATTCTCCTTTCATTTTTGTTTTTAATAACTAAAAGACCCAAGTATTAAACTTGAGTCTTTTTAAACATTTGTTCAGAACAAACAGATTCATAAGGTTTTTTGAATATTTTGTAATTTCCAAATTTACCTTCTGTTTCTGTGTTAATATCAAAATCTTTGATATTAATTTTGTAAACTTGTTTACCTTCATCAGTTGTTGCAGGTTCAATGTTTACAAGTTTTAAAGCACCTTTTTTATAAAGGAACTTAATAACTTTAGAAACACCTTCAATTTTAACTTCTTCACCATTATCATCTGTGAATCTGTTGTCATAAAGATGTCTTGCAATAAAGCTAAATTCAGTTTTCTTACCTGATTCAAGAAAACTTCTTACAAGTTGTTTGTAAGTAAAATCAAAGATGTTAAAACCTTTATCTTTTGTTTTAGGTTTTTGTAAATCTTCGATTTGTTGTTGTAAAGATTGGATTTGAGCTTCCAATTGAGCTTTGGTCATAGTTTTAGACATAATGATGTCTCCTTTCTAATTAATTGTGTGTACAACAATAAGACCTAAACAAAGTTGTCTAGGTCTTGATACTAAATAAATTCAAATTAAATTATATGTATAACATAGCTTCTGATAAGCTATCAGTAATTTTATAATCGTTTATTGTTTCTATTTCATATATAAAACTGTTTTTAAATTTGTATTTTGTTACACAAGTTGTTATAGAATCATTTATAAACGATTCAGTTTTCATTTTTGTTTTTTTGCAAAATTCAATAAATTCTTTCATTAATTCTTGTTTGTTCATATTAAACCTCACTTTCTTTAAATAATTTTTCTACAAAATCTCTATCTTCAATTTTTTTCCATAAGTTTATATGACCTAACATCATTTCATCTTCTTCGGTTACATATTCTTTTAGAAATTCATATACATCATCAAATGTCGTTATATGACCTAAATCAAAGAGTTCTTCTATTTCCCAATAACAATCGGGTAACATATCGTATTCGAGTTCTAAATTGTTGAATGTTTTAATTGTAAGTTTCATAATAAATATCCTTTCTATTTTTTAATAACTAAACTTTTTTACATTTTATTTTTTAAAGTTGTAAGTTTATAAATACTTAAAACCTTTACGACTATTGGTTTTTGTTTTGATTGAAAAATGTCATAAAGAGATAGTCGCTTCGTGCGTGTCTTTCAGTCATACAACGCATAGAAGCTATTTTAATATCCGAATGAAGCATTATAACTTACTTACAGATAAATGAATGAAGTAAAATAAAATAAATGAAGTAATAAATAAACAAATGAAGTAAATAAAATACAAATGAAGAAAATAAATAAAAAAAAGAAGAATGAAGTAGAAGAAGGAATAATGGGGGAAGGGGGAATTGTTGAATGAAGATATGGAAGAACTATCCCCCTCACACCACAGAAAAATATAACGCAAAACTTAACCCCCTCTAAATAAATAGAGAGGGTTACGGTACGGAGAGCTGTAAACAAAAATTCAACTATATTTATATTATAGCAAATTATTTAAAAAATGTAAACCAATTTGTTATTCAAATTATAAAAGGTTGACTTTATTTTAAAATATGATAAATTGAAAATATAATTCGGACATTCGTAGTAAATCTTTTGAAAATGAAGTTGACGAGTTAAAGAGGAGTTTAGTCTGGTGTTGGTGCATTGCAATATGAAAATAAGAGCTGATGAGATTTGGTTCTTATTTTCCAATGAAGAATTTACAAACAGAAGATTAGAAATTGCAATATGCCCTAAATGCGATAAACAACTTGCAAGATTAGTTGAAACAAGAATACAAGATAATAAACGATTAGACGTTATGTATTCTGCTAAAAAAGCTAAAAGGTTAATTGAATCTTGTAGAAATGAAGTTGATTTTTCATCATTAGACATTCCAAAACAAAACAAAGTTCTGTATGGATTCAGATATGGTGAAAATACAGAAAGAATTAATAAAAAAACTGGAGAATCAACAATTATTCAAAAAGCTGTTGATTTTTACGGTAACAAAGAACGTGTTAATTAAAGTTTATTTATAGGCTAATGTTAAGTTCTAGAGAGTCTATCAGTCAATGACTAAATCGCCAGATTTGGTCTTATACCCTACCATGCTATACTACTTCTTATACTGCTTTATAGGCTCTCTTTCTTATTTTTTATGGCAAAAGAACAAAAAACAAAAGAAACAAGAAAAGCTCCAACATCTCGTGATTGGGATAGAGTTAGAGCTTTGTATATGAGAAATGAAACTCTCGATACAATTATTAATGCTTTACCAAAAGTAAAGCTATCTAAACGTGCTATTGTAGCTAAAATGAATCTTGAAGGGATAACTGAAAGAAGAAAAAATATACAAAGCACAGTTCTTGACCATTTACAAAAGAATATAGAAACAGAAAGAATTGAAGTTAATAACCAATGTATTCATTTGTTTAATACAGGTGCAAAAGTTATTGACCATCTATTAGCTCAATACCTTGATGAAGTTAAAGCAGGGGATGTCTCCAAACAGAAAGCTAAAGCAACTGCATACAATGTTGATATGCTTATGAGTGGTGTTACAAAGGTTCAAAAAGGTTTGAGAGTTTGTTATGGAATGGATGAAAACGGAAAACTATATGAAAAAGAACCAGAAGTGCTAGTCATAGATGGTTTAGATACAGATAAAATATAGGTAAACATAGTGGAATATCTTGTAGAAAAAGAAAACAAAGTTAAAAAACTTTCAGAAAACGAAAAAGAAGATATTGCTAAAAGAATAGCAGAAGAATTTAAGACTTATGATAGAGCAAGGTCTGCTCAACTTGATAAAGCTATGCGTATTAAAGAAGAAGTATTCTTTAAATCTGTTGCTAAAGTTGAAACAGACGAATCTAAACGTTGGAAATCAAGACTTAAATTATGCAAGATGTATATGTATCATCAGATATTAAAGGCTTTTATCTGGAAGAACACTTATGCTAACACTAATTCTATGTTTGATGTATCAGGTGAATCCCTAGAAGCTGATGATAACTCAAATAAACAAAAAACAGCTCTTGTTGATATTCTTGAAAAAATGGATTATTCAAAAACATTAGATAAAATTATTGATAATTCATTGATATATGGTGAGCTTATTAGCTTTGCTACATGGAAAAAACAAACAGAAGAATACAGAAGACCTGTTGATATTTTAGATGCCATTAAAGAGCCACAGAACGCCTTTAAAATAGCTTCTGCTAAATTACAAGGTAAAGAATATTATATTGACGAAAGAGAAGTTTATAATAATCCGTATATCTATTATGTTGACCCTGCTAATTTCGTATTTGATGCAGCTCAAAAAGATGAATGGGAAACTTGTCCTAAAATAAACAGGACTTGGAAAACACCTGAATATATTAACAGCAACAAATATTTTGAACTAAATGAAACTCAAAGACAAGATATTAGAGATATTGCTAAACAGCAATCAGATGAACAAGATTTAGATTCACTTCAAACAGAACTACATAAAGAAGAAATAACTTGTGGTTCAACAGTTGAAATGTTAGAACATTTTGGTGATATTACGCTAGCAGATGGTACAGTTCTTCGTAATTGGTACGCTGTTGTTATTGCAGGTAAATACCTTGTTAGATTTGAAAAGAATCCACTTGTTATTAATCCATTTTCATTTGGTACTTATGTAACAGACCCAGACAATGGTCGTGGAATTAGTCCATTGTACTCTATTTACGATATATCTTTAACACAAGAAGATATGTTGCGAAGAACAATGGATATGCAAGCATTAACAGAAAATCCACCACAATTTGTACCTAAAGGATTTTATGGAGAACATCCAGATAACATTGAAATTCATCCAGGTAAGATTATGGAATATGACCAAGGCTTATTCCCACAATTACCTATGAAGCAAATGGAATTTGCTGTTAATGTCTTTGCAGATGATTTATCTTATCTTGGTGATTTAACAAGTGAAATATCTGGTATATTTCCCAATATGGCAGGTGCTAGTGAATCTGACAGAACTACTGCAACTGAAATATCAACTAAAGTTGAAGGTCAATTAACAAGACTTAAAATGCTTTTAGATGTTATTAATCAATATCTGATACTTGATAATGTTAAAAAAGTAGCTAAATTAAAAGCTAATTTTACTTTTGGTAATGAAACAGTCTTTGTTAATAACGTAAATCAACCAGAAAATGTTGAAATAACAGATGAAATAAGACAGGCTGATTATAGATATACATACGCAGATAGGTCTGCTACATCTGAAAGATTCAATTATGTTGATATGATAGGTCAAGCTGTTCAAATGTTTGTTAAATCTGGCTTACAAATTAACATAGATGAGTTCTTCACTTGGTATATGGAACAAAAAGGTGTGGAAAATCCAGAAAGATTCATTATGAATCAAGAGACTATCCCACCAGAAGTTCAACAAGCATTATTACAAAATCCACAATTAGCACCTGTTATACAAGAAATGATTAGAAGGGTTGAGATGGCTAAACAAGGGGAACAACTTCCAGAAGATAATGAAGTTCCACAAGAAATACAAGAGCCACAAAGTGAAGAATCATTGCCAGAACAATTGAGCCATCTTCCAGGGAGAAATTTATTAAGTGAATAGTGAACAACACGAAAAACAGCTTCACCTATATGAGCTTGCTAACAGCAAAGAATATCAAGAGATTAAACAAGAATTATTAAAATACGTTATTAAGGCTTCAACAGGTAACATACCATCAGAAAGAATACAAGGTATGCTTAACTTGTTAGCTATTCCAGATAACTGGATTTTGGATTACGAGAAAGAGTTAGAAAAGAGAAATAGAAATAGTAGCTTATAGCTACAAGGAGTATTTATGGAAATTGAACAAACTACTTCCACAGGTAATGTGGATAATTCGTCTGCACAAGAATATTCTATTGAAGATATTCAAAATGCCCTAGATGAACCCACCAACGAAGGAAGCAATAATGTAGCTGAAAAAACTGATGAGAATGACGACACTCAATCAGAAAAGCAACCAGATTCACAGGATAACAATGGCAGCCAACCCTCTGGAAAAGAGGGGATGAGCGATAGCGATTGCCCTGAAAAATTTAGAAATGAAGATGGTACAGCTAATGTTGAGAAAATTCTCAAGTCGTACAAAGAGCTTGAACCGTTGATTAATCAAAAGGCTCAATGGGAAAAAGAAAGAGCAGAACTTCTACCATACAAAGAGCAAGTTGAAAAACAACAACAACAGTATGAAGAAAATGCTAAAAAGCAAGGATTTGATTCTGTTGAAGATATGGAACACAACTATGAATTAGCCGACCTAACAGCTAATGAATACGCTAAATATCTTCGCTATACAGAAGAACCTGAAAAAGTCAGACAAATGCTTATTGACTATGCTAATGACCCTAATGACGAACTTTTAAATGATATTGAATTTGAATTTCCGTCAGAAGCTATCAAAAGAGTTACAATAGCACAAGAAAGACAAAAACAATATTATCAAAGCATTGCTTCAAAACAAGCCGAAACACAAAAAATGTCAAATATAGAAAACGTTATCAAATATGCTGTGGAAAAACATAACGATATATTTGACTATGAACCATTTAAGAAGTTATTTATCAATACTCTTACAAGATATGGTGGAAACTTCACAAATGATGATGCAGAAGCATTAATTGGAACAATGGTTCAAATGAAAGATTTATTTCAAAAAGAGTTTGAAAAACAGTCCAATAAAGACTTACAAAACAAACAAGCAACTGATGCAATAGCATCAATTAACACAGCAAATTCTGCTCCTGCCGCAAGTCAGAAAGACCCTGATATTTCTAAAATGTCAGATAAACAACTTGTTAAATTGTTAAAAGACTATGTTTAAGGAGAATTTAAAATGTCAGTTGACCAATTAATTTTAGGCACATTTGAAGCGTGCTTCTCTAAATATTTCTATGATGAGTTAGTTATAGGTAAATTAGCTCATTCAGAATTTAAAAATGGTGTAAAACGTGGTGATGAAGTTGATGTATTTATGCCACCGACTGTTAATCTTTTTGATTATGCAGGTGGTGATTTACCTGATGCTGAATTAGCAACTAATTCTGCTACAAAAATCAGAATCGACAGAGGTAAAGCGTTCCACTTTGAAATTGATGAAATCAAAAAGAAAGAAATTGAAAATGCACCTGATTTAAAACAAAAAGTTAAATTAGCAACTCAATACTCTCAAGATGGTGTTAAACAGTTTGCAGCTTGTGTAGATACAGCTTATGGTAACTTATTCACAAGAGCAGGACACTATCTATCAGATGATAATGATGCAGCTATCACTTTAACAGCTCAAACAGCTAAAGATATTTTAGCTTATATGCAAGCTAAATTCAAAAGAGGTGATGGCAAAGGTCATACCAACTGGATTGATGGACAAATGATTGCTATTGTACCCCCTGAATTTCAATTCTATCTTGGAAAACTTCAAGACTATGTTTATGTTGAATCTGGACATAAAAAACTTGAAAAAGGATTCGTTGGTAAATTAGCAGGTTGGGATATTCTTGTATCTAACAATGTAGCAAATCCTTCAACTAATGTATTCTATCCGTTATTTGGTATCAGAAGTAAAACTTTGGCAGGTGGTGTATCATCTAACTTAAATATGAAACACTATATGCCTGAAAAGAACTTCAATACAAGATATAAAGGTTATGGTTTATATGGTGTTGGCGCTCCTAGAGCAGACTTTTTAGGAACTGTTAAAATCTCTGCTCCATTGAGCATAGACACAACACCTTCAACATAATTTTTCATGATGAATGGTCTCCTTGATGGCTAAACACAGCTTTTTAGGGATTTGGCTTCTAATTAAATCCCTGTTTATACTTTATTAATAGGAGAATAATAAAATGGCTGATATAACAGTAGTATTACCTGTGTTAGATGCTTCTGAATCTTATGAAATTGCAGAAGTAACACCTACAAATATTGCTTCTGAAATGGTTATCAAAAAGGCTTTAGATAACAAAAACAATTCATTAGTAATAGTTGTAACCGCAACAGGTGCAGGAACAATCACTCTTAAAGCAGGAGATGCTTACCCTAATTCAATTTTAGGTGATGAACCTCTTACAATAGGAGTAGGTACAACAGTTATTCGTCTTGAAGATATTTCAAGATTTGAAAAAAGAGATGGTTCAGTTGTATTAACAAATACTTCAACAACTGGAACAATCTTTGCAACTGCAAAACGTGCAGGTTTAAAACCAGTACAAGCGTAATTAATGGGGGATAATTCCCCCTTTAATTATTAAAAGTATAGAAAGGACAAGTAAAAATGTTAAAACTACTTTATATTCCGACTGGAAATACATTCACACTTCCTGATGAAGAAGCAATTAGAATTAAAAAAGAAGGTGGAGCAAATTACAAAATTTTAGATGCAGGTTATCAAGAAGAAAAAGTTGAAAAAGTTGAAGAAAAAACTGTTAAAGAACTTGTTATGCCAGAAAAACAAGAAGAAGAAAAACAAGAACAACCTGCTATAACTTTAGAAGAACTGGAAAAGATGGATAGGTTTGCTTTATATGGATTAGCACAAAGACTAGACCTAAAACCTAAATCAAATGCAAATAAAAAGACTTTAATTAAACTATTATCTGAAACTGGAAACTTTAACTAATGACACTTACTTTCTTGGATTTATATAATGAATGTGCAGGACAGCCTTGGAGTATGTTTGATGCTGATGCTGAAAGCAACGAAGATTTAGAATCAGCATTAAAAACATCAATAAACAAGGCTGTTTCTTTTTTATGGAATTATCAGCCATGGAGCTTTAGAATCAACAGAACAACAATAAAAACAAGAGCTAACAGAGCTGATTATGCAGTTCCAAATGGTTTGATTTTGAAAAAAAGTATTGGAAGTGTTGATAAGTATGCAATAACATACGGTAATACGTTTTTAGACTATTTACAAGATTATGAACTTTTAGAAGACGAATATGGTGAACCTAAAGGTTTCTATATAGATGGTGAAAATTTATATATTTACCCAACACCTGACAATTCTTATACATTAAACATCCGTTATCTTCTTTTACCTTATGGTTTAAATGCAGAAGAAGATGAAATATATGAACTCAAAGAAGAAGACGATTATATAAACATTCCAGAAAAATATGAAACATTGTTTAAAAATTGTTTGATATCATTGGCTATGATGTATGCAATAGCTGACGAATCAGACGAAAACTATTCTGGATATAAACAACAATATGAAGATGCTTTAGCTACTTTAATAAAATATTGCAGAAATAGCATTGTAGATAGAAACATAAATTGGTGATTTCGCAAAGGCTCAATCCCCTTGTTCGTAAACTCACAAGGTTGTTCATAAGGTTAATTAAAAATATAATGGCAAGTACAACTACATCATTAATAAACTATAATTTTGGTGGAATAAGAAGAAAAGATGCTGTATTTATGGCAGACAAGATAACTTGTTCTAATTGTCAAAATGTTGAATTATTCTTCACTAAATTAAATTCAGGTGTAGGTATAAGAACTGTTAATGGTAATAAGGCAATAACAGACGATATCCCAAATGATGAAAATGTTATTGGTATATTTGAATCAATACAAAATAAAGAATCAATTTTCTTTGTTTATACAGAATCAGAAACAAAAGGTAGAATATATACATTAGATAGAACTTATGGAAGCACTACATTGGTTGTTGATAATTTATCAACGACAGGTAATGCTTGTGGATGTGATTTTAAACAAGGTTGGCTTGATACATTTATATTTTCAAATGGTGAAGATGTTATCTATCTTTATACAGATACATCACAAGCAGGAAGTACTTTAACAGTAGCACCATATTCAATAACTAATGCAACATTATATACAATATCTGGAAGTACCGTAACATCTGCATATACTGGCATAAGTGGTAGCTATGGAAGATTAACAATACCAATTCCAAATACCGAAGATGTTTCTTATGTATATAGAGATAAAAGTTTAGACAAAGAAATAAATGATACAAATTATTATGGTTGGACTGATGGAACGAATAACTATTACACAACAGAAAATGTTGATGTTTTGTTATACGATACGGAAGGTAATCGTGTTTACGGATTAGGTTTATGTGTATTTGATAGCAGATTATGGATGTTCAATGATGTAACTGTTTGGTATTCACAACAAGGTGAATGTAGAAACTTTAGATACCAAGACCCATCAACAATAACATCAGCAGGTCATATAATATTTGTTAAACCAGTTACGGCTATATATCCATATTTAGGCACATTGGCTGTGTTTCATAAAGATAGTTCTGCATTAGTTCAATTAGATGCAACTACTATATTCAAAACTACTGATGAAAGTCCTGGTGGATGTGCAGGATATAACTCTTTGGTTTTCCATGGTACAGATTTATATTTTTATGATGATACAAAAAAAGGTGTATTTTCATTCCAACAAGTTGTAAATGGTGATAAAACACTCGGAAATAATATAGCTTATGATATTCAAGACGAACTTCTTGAAATAAAACAAAGCGATTTGAATAAAATAAGAACACTATCTGTTGTAACATCAGACAGAAATGAAGTTTGGTTTTTAGTTCCAATTGAAGATACATATACTGTTAAAGTTGATGGTAATGATGTTGAAAAACAAGCATCAATAATTCTTATATTTGACTATATAAGAGGTGAATGGATAAAAAGAAAATGTCAGCATATTAATGCCATACAAATGATAGACAATAGTTTATTCTCTGGTGGAAAACAAGTTTACGCAGAATACGTTGGAAATGATTTTGATGGAGATTTTATAAAGAGTGAATATGTTTGTACGATATTCAACCTTGGTGAAGATAACACATTAAAAATAACTAAATTTCCCCCTAGATTAGCTGTTGACAGCAGTTATTCAAATCATTTTTGGGTTAAATATGTAAAAAACTATGACATTCTTAAAACACCTAAAACAAAAGAAATAAAAGGTAAATCAACTAAAAACACATTAGTATTTAATAGTGGTGCTAAATGGAATGATGGAAGCAAATATAAAGTTAAGGGTGTTAGCATCATAGTGAAAATTCCATCAGCAACGTTTAAGGCATTAGAAATCACTTTTTATACGGAAAATTCTTCACAAGATTTTTGTATAAAAAATATAGAATTTAGCAAAATTAAAATCAAACAAGTGTAATTTTATGTCAAAAGTAATATACACAAAAAGAAGAACTTTTAGGTTGTTGAATATAAAACTATTTGAACTATTAACGGAATATTCAGAACGTGCAACGGAAAGAGAAGATTCTGAAAATGATTTTTATATTGACCTAAAAGAAAGAGAAAACAAGAGACTAGAATAATGACATTAATAAGTTATTTTACACCTAGAAGTGCAACATTTAACTATTTAGAGTGCAAAGAGTTATATGACAAATATAAAGATTTAATAGGTGATGATGATTTTGAAGATGTGATAAAAAGAACAGATTTTTATGCTTTTTACATTGACAAAACAATGGAACTGATAGGATGTATCTATTATTACATAATTGACAATAAGCTATTTGTTAATGCGTTTGCTAACAGAGGACATCACGAGCTTAATCTCAAATGTTTTAAAGAGTCTTTAGATTGGTATAACAGAGACATATACGCAAGAACAAAACACAAAACAGCATCTTTATGTTTATTAAGATGTGGTTTTACAAAAGAAAATGATTTATATGTTTATAGGAGATAAAAATGGGTGGTTCATCTAAATCTGAAACAGGTTCTACTACTTCAACAAGTTATAGACCAACAACGCTAAATAATCCGTTTAATACTTCAAAAGTAACCAAAAAAGGTAAAATAAATACAAATTTTAAAGATGGTACTGCAAGTAGAACCACTTTTGATTTTGTAAATAATAACATATCTGGTTTGCTTGACAATTATCTAAACCCTTCACTAAATGACCCAACAACTCAAGCAAAATTAGAACAATTTAATAGGACACAACAACAAAACTTACAAAACAATATTTTGAGTCCATTAGCTAACAACAATATGGTTAGAAGTTCTCAAGCTACAAATATGTATAATAATTTATCAAATCAATCTGCCGATTATGCACAAGACCTTATTGCTAATTCGCATAATGACACTTGGGATATGATTAATAATTTGATGAGTATGTATGTTAATGCTTATCAAGGTATGGCTAATGACCAAGCTACTGCAACAAATGCCGCAATAGCAACAGGTAATAAAAAGACATCATCATCAAGCAAAGCTAAATAGAGGTTTACAATGACTACAACAGAAGAAGAATTAAGACGAGCATATATTAACGAACAAAATTTAAGAGAATATCAACGAAACAAAAGTGTATTAAACAGATTTAATAATGCAGTTTCAAGATATAACCAATTAAAAAGAGCAGGACAATCTTTATTAAATAGTGGAAATAATATTTCTTCTATGGGTAAAAACCTGTCTGATTTTGGTTCTTTTCTGCAAAAATCAAATAACCCTTATATAAATCAAATTGGTAATAAAATAGGTAACGCAGGTACAAATACTCAAAATTTTGGAAATAATTTACAAGGCAATATAAATAATAAATTTAACGTTAATAACAACCCAGTACCCAATTCAAGTGCTGTCGCAGTTCAACAACAACCAACATCATTAACTGGCAAACTATCAAATGGATTAGAACAAAATTCATTTGGTTTATCTAATCCCCAAAATGTAGCTGATAGTTTACCGAAACCAAATCAATATACTGGAAAAATATTTGGTGGTGGATTTGGTCAAACATCAGGTATGGGTAACGGTTTAGCAAGTAGCAACATGAGTTCTGGTTTGCCAATGGGTGCAGATAAATTATCATTTGTAGGTCAAGGTGCAGGACAAACAGCATCAGGTGTTGGAACTGGTGTTGGTGCTTCAACTGCTACAACTGGAACAGGTGCAGCTTTAGGAACTACCGCAGGAACTACAACTGGTGCGACTACTGGTACTGCATTAGGTACTACGGCAGGGTCAACGGCAGGAGCAACAGCAGGAACAGCAGGTGCTACTACT
>JAEEGL010025674.1_pt1 | contig 33498 bp, 27 predicted proteins | sample 9134231 | NCBI WGS metagenome assembly JAEEGL01 (sample SAMN16246548, study PRJNA631951) | gut metagenome | biome: gut microbiome; feature: rumen; material: fiber-attached | host: Bos | place: Iran: Karaj | collected 2018-10 | reverse complement strand
TCGATCTTTTCCGCGGCGGGCGCCTTGGGCAGGCCCGGCATGGTCATGATATCGCCGGTGAGCGCCACGATGAAGCCCGCGCCAGCAGATACCCGCAGATTGCGCACGGTGACGGTAAAGCCCTTGGGGGCCCCCAGCAGCAGTGGATCGTCGGAGAAAGAATACTGGGTTTTCGCCATGCAGATAGGCATGCCGCCAAAGCCCAGCTTTTCCAGCTGCGCCGCCTGCTTCTTGGCGTTGGGGGTCAGCATCACGTCATCCCCGTGATATACGTTCTTGACAATGTCCCGGATTTTTTCTTCGATGGAAGCGTCCAAGGGATAGCTGAACCGGAAATGATTCTCCGCGTCGCACAGCCTCACCACTTCTTCCGCCAGTTTCACGCCGCCTTCTCCGCCTTTAGCCCATACTTCTGACAAGGCCACATTCACGCCCAGGGCCTTGCATTCGTCTTCGATCAGCTTCAATTCCGCTTCCGTATCATTGGGGAACCGATTGATGGCCACCACGCAGGGCAGGCCATACACATTGGTCATATTGCCCACGTGCTGGAGCAGGTTGGGCAGGCCCTTCTTCAAAGCGTCCAAATCTTCATGGTTCAGATCGTTCTTGGGCAGGCCGCCGTGCATTTTCAGCGCGCGCACGGTGGCGACCACCACCACCGCGTCGGGCTTCAATCCATTGACGCGGCATTTGATATCCAGGAATTTTTCAGCGCCCAGGTCCGCGCCGAAGCCCGCTTCGGTGACGATATAGTCGCCCAGCTTCAAAGCGGTGCGGGTAGCCATAATGGAATTGCAGCCGTGGGCGATATTGGCGAAAGGGCCCCCGTGCACGATAGCGGGAGTGCCTTCCAGGGTCTGCACCAGATTGGGCTTGATGGCGTCCTTAAGCAAGGCGGTCATGGCCCCAGCGGCTTTTAACTGCCCTGCGGTCACGGGCTGTTCGTCGTAAGTATAAGCAACCACCATGCGAGAGAGGCGCTCTTTTAAATCGGTCAGGCTGTCCGCCAGGCACAGCACCGCCATGATTTCTGAAGCCACGGTAATATCGTATCCATCTTCCCGGGGAACACCGTTGACGCGGCCGCCCAAACCGTCCACGATGTTGCGAAGCTGACGGTCGTTCATATCCACGCAGCGGCGCCACACGATGCGCCGGGGATCGATGTTCAGGCTATTGCCCTGATGAATATGATTATCCAGCATGGCGGCCAGCAGATTGTTGGCAGCGCCGATGGCGTGGAAGTCGCCGGTAAAATGAAGATTGATATCCTCCATGGGCACTACCTGGGCGTATCCGCCTCCGGCTGCGCCGCCTTTGATACCGAACACGGGACCCAGCGAGGGCTCCCGCAGCGCCACGATGGACTTTTTGCCGATTTTGCGAAGACCGTCGGCCAGGCCGATGGTGGTGGTGGTTTTTCCTTCTCCGGCGGGCGTGGGCGTGATGGCGGTAACCAGGATCAGCTTTCCATCCGGATTTTCCTGCGCCCGAATAACGCGGGCGTCCAGCTTGGCCTTATACTTTCCATAGGGCTCCAGCAAGTTTTCATCAATTCCGGCGTTCCTGGCGATTTCGTAGATAGGCTTCATGGGGGTAGACTGGGCGATTTCGATGTCCGTCATCATGGCAAATGATCCTCCGTAGTGCTTAATATTCGGAATTCTTCGACATTATAAACGATTTCTCTCAATATTACAACCTTAAATTTTTGAAATTTCAGAAAAATGTCGAACAATTTTATTTTCATTCGCATAAACATCCATTTTTCGAGGAAGGATAGTATTTGGTAAAGCATGAATTATTCCTCCGTATGTACAGTCAGGAGGGATGAAACATGGAGTATGAACGGAGAAAAGATACCGTTACGGTGCATTTAACAGGGGAATTGGATCATTGCAGCGCGCAGAGCGTGAGGAGGGAGCTGGATCATTTGATTTCTGATCCCGGGGTACGAAAGCTGATTCTGGACGCAGGCCAGATGTCCTTTATGGATTCTTCCGGCATCGGAGTTATCTTAGGACGGTATCGAACCATGAATCAGCGTGGCGGCAAGATGGGCATTAAAAATATGAACCCTCATGTGAAGAAAATATTTATGCTGTCTGGAATGAACCAGCTTATTCAAGTGATGGACAAAGGAGAATGACAATGCAGACGATCAATCAAATGAAACTGGAATTCTTAAGCGTTGCGGAAAACGAAAGCTTTGCGCGCGTAGCGGTCAGCGCTTTCGCTGTTCAATTGGACCCCACGCTGGATGTGCTGGCAGACATTAAAACAGCTGTTAGCGAGGCGGTAACGAACGCGATCGTTCACGGTTATGCCGATGGTCCGGGCATCGTTACCGTCTGCGCCAAGCTCAGTGATGATGGGATATTGGATATTTCCGTCGCTGATCAAGGCCGCGGTATTCCGGATATTCAAAAGGCCATGCAGCCCTTTTTCACTACGCAGCCGGAAAAGGAACGCTCCGGCATGGGGTTTTCGGTGATGCAGACATTTATGGATCGGGTCAAGGTGGAATCCTGTCCGGGTGAGGGAACCACGGTGCGCATGCAAAAGCGTTTGCGGGAAAGAAAATGAGCCTCTATGCATTGGCGCAGGCCGGAGATTCCGAAGCCTTGGCAGAGCTTGTACGGCATCATATCCCATTGGTCCAAGCGCTTAGCCGTCGTTTTTCATATTGCGAGGATGCTTTTCAACAGGGCTGCATGGGACTTGTAAAAGCAATCCGAAAATATCAGGAAGAAAGCGGATGCCAGTTTTCCACCTATGCCGTCCCCATCATTTTAGGCGAAATGCGAAGGGCTTATTCCAATACGCTGGGGTGGCGATCCCGGGCGAAAATCAAAAAGGCGCTGAATTACCAGGAACAAATGCTGCGCCAATCCGGAACCGCTCCCTCCGTACGGGAAATCGCGAAACGCATCGGCATGGAGCCCGCGGAACTGGTTTGGCTGATGGAGCAGAATTTGGGGCCCGTTTACGACGAAACCGGCTTGCTGTTCGCCGCAATTTCCGATCCGCAAAGCGAAGCGTGGCTGATCCGCTTCTGCATCCGGGATGTGCTGGAAAGATTGCCGGAGGATGAAAGCTACCTGATCCGTCAGCGTTTCATCCAAGGAAAAAGCCAGGCAGAATTGGCGCAGGAGCTTTTGACCACCCAATCCTCTATTTCCCGCCAGGAAAAGCAGGCCAGGAAGCATTTTCGGCAGGCCTGGAAAGAAGGAGAGCCATAGCCGGAAAATGGGCTATGGCTCTGAAAACTTAAGGTGAAAAGTAGAAGGTTGAGATAGTTTGCAAATGGAAAACTGTTCAAAGAACTTTTTCTCATTATAAACCTCCACTCTCCTACTTCCTGCGAAATCTGGCTTCCAGCTTGTTCAGCCAGATTTCGCAGCCTTCCTGAATATCCCGGCAGGCGGTATCAAAATCACCGGTATACCAGGGGTCGGCAATATTCCGGGGATCGGGAGAATCTTCCAGCATCAGATGGATTTTTCCATCCGGATCGCCGCCGCAGATGCGCCGCATGGCGATCAGATTCCGTTTTTCCATGCCGATCAAAAGATCAAATTGCTGATAATCTTCTTTTCGCATGGTTCTCGCCCGTTTGCCGCTGCAATCGATACCCAATTGATACAGCTTCCGTTTAGCAGGCGGGTATACGGGATTCCCCCATTCTTCCGTACTGGTAGCGGCGGATTCTACCAGGATTTGTCCTCCCAAGCCCCGTTTTTCCGCCATATCCCGGAAGATGTATTCCGCCATGGGGCTTCGGCATATATTACCCAGGCAAACCATCAGCATCCGAATCATGATTCCGCTTTCCCCCGCTTTATTCTGTGATCGGCTGAATGAGGCGTACCCCGCGCTTGGCTACATAATCCATGGGCAGCCAGTATTCCAGCCCGCCGTATTCATCTGTTTCCAAATACCAGCGGGACCCCGGTAGGTCATCCAAGGTAAGCGCCGCGCGAAAAACGCCGCTGCGCATCTGGTAATAGAGCGAAGCGTTCACGATGCGTTCATAGGTGGCGCTGGGGGCGGAATCCACCACCCGGATCATCGCACCATCCGCTGAAATGCCGCTGACCATGGCAATATGACCCTTGGCAATGGAAAAGCTGAATAGCGTACCGCTTTCGATCAGGTCTTCGATTCTCTTTTTATCGTTGATCAGAATACGCTGGGTTTTAAAGCCAAAATCCTTTGCGGCGGTATTGATCAGCAATTCGTTGCTGGTACCTTCTCCGGGAATGAGGCAATAAGCATATTTGGTTGCAAGATTCACGGGCAGAATGTCGCTGCCCTCATATCCCAACCGCTGTAAAGCGTGAGACAGGGCGAAGATGGCACAGCCGGATTTGCCCAAATTGCTGTGCCGATATTTTTTATCGGCCCACCATCCGTCTTTTTGACTGTAAACCTCCGCGATCCCGTCCTGCACGGGCAAGGTACCATCCACGGAAAAGCTGCAGACCGCTGAGCGAGTGAGCCCGTTTTCATCCGTTACTTGCACCGAAACAGCGTATTCCCCTGCTTCCCTGGGCCGGTAGGACGCTTGAAAATGCTGCCCCTTCTCGGTAGAAAGGATTTCTTTGCCATTTTGAAGCAGTGTGTATTGGCTTTCATGGTTCGTCCAGGCATGCACCGTTAAATCCAGTACATCGCCGACCGCGAGGGTTTCCGCGCTTTGCTCCAGCATGATTTCGCCTTCCGGCAAAAGAGAATCCTCTTTGATCGGCGCGGCGAATCTCTCATAATGCCGTGTGAATAGAACGGTTCCCTTTTCCGCGTCTACAAGCGCGCCATACAGATATTGATCGGAATCGTTAAAAAAGCCGCAGTAATAGTCGCCATCCTTTAGGGATGCGATCCCGTACAGGTTTTCCTTTGCCATGCTTTTAAAGCTTTTCTTCAGCGCTGCTTCCGCCTGAAGCAGCGCTTCCATTGGAGAAATGGAGGCGCCTTGCCCCTCCGTATCCTCCGGCCCTGTCAATGCTATGGCGGAAACAGGAGCATAACCGCACAGGGAACCCGACAGAATCAGGCATTGATCATTTTCGATCACCGTTACATCCACCATTTGCCCTGCCGGTGTGGAAGCCAAAACAGCGGACGAAGCATCGGCAGTCAAATGCAAATCAAAACTTTTTACAGCAATGCCCTTTTCCGGCATCCAATCCGGGGAACCGGCTGGCTCTTCATTCTGATAAGAGAACAGGGAGGCGGCCACATAGCCTGATATGCTGCCCGTATGAACCAGAAGCCAGCCGTTTTCCGCGCTGTCCACAATAAGCGGCTGGGATTGATTCACAGGCAGCAGAATTGGCGCGTTTTCATCCGCTTCCTTCCGGAGATATACGGTGCCTTCATCGGCGTAAACTTCTTTGCCTATCAGCTTGGAAGGCAGCTTCACGTATTCCGTTTTTACATACCCGGTTTTTTTCTTATAGGTGATCTTGCACCAGGTTTCCCCTTCTTCCACCAACTCAACCAAAGCCTTGTTGGGCACCGTATCCACCAATTTGGATTTTTCATCCGGTTCCTTTCGCATGTTCAGCGGGCCGCGGGGAGTAACGATGCGCACATTTTCTCCTAAAGCGGCGCAGGCACAGCAGAGCAGCAGGAATAAGCAGATGAAACCTGTAATCAGCTTCGTTTTCACTTGGATCTTCCTTTTATCAGTGTTTTTCTTCCGTGATTTGCAAATAACGTTTGATTTCGGCGATGTATCGTTCTCCCACCGGACTCATGATACTGTTTTTCCGGGTGATAAAGCCGATTTCCATCACCTGATCGGACACGATTTCCTGATCCTGAAAGGGGACGGTCACGTAATCGTCGCCGTTCAGCTCTTCACAGATAATGCCGGAGCACAGCGTGTACCCATTGACTCCCACCATCAGATTCAGCATGGTGGCCCGATCGCAGCACTTGATCACTCGCGGGTACTCATTCGTGGAAAGAATTTCTTCCGCCAAATAGAAATTACTGCTGTCCCCCTGCTCGAAAGACAGGCAGGGGTATGGGGCCAGATCCTGCAGCGATATGGACTGCTGATTCGCCAGCGGATGCCCCTTCCATAAATACACATAAGCATCGCATTGGATCAGGGAAATGAAATGCAGATTTGCCGAGGATAAAAGCTTTGTTATGGCGCTTCGGTTAAAATCGTTCAGATATAAAATGCCGATTTCGCTTCTGGAGGCAGCCACATCGTCAATCACATCGCGGGTACGGGTTTCCCGAATGGCAAAATCGTATTCAGCCACATCGAAACTTTTCGTCAGTTCCACAAAGGCCTTCACAGCAAAAGAATAATGCTGGGTGGATACGGCGAATTGCTGCCTTCGTTTGCCCTGGCCGCTGTAAGCGTCCAGCAGGTTTTGATATTGACTGTATACCTGCCGCACGTAAGGCAGGAATTTCATTCCTTCCGCCGTCAGGGTCACGCCTTTTCCGCTTCGGTTGAAAATGGTGATTCCCGTTTCCTTTTCCAGCTCCTTCACCGCGTTGGTAAGCGACGGCTGAGAAACATATAAAAGATCAGCCGCCTTATTGAAGGACCCCGCCTCGGAAATCGTAATAATATAATGAAATTGCTGAAGGGTCATGCCTGCTGTTTCGCCTCCGTATCCTGCCGTTCCCCTCATGGGCGGAAATATATATCCGCGCTTTCCAATTGTATTGAAAATACAGGAAATTGTCAATAATCAAGGGATATGTTTTCTGTAAACAAATTGATGCGCGCTTGCAATCTTCCCTTTCCTGTGCCATAATGGATAGGAAGCTTGGGCATAAAAGGAGGTATGGCTGTGGCAGCGGGAATTTGGGTTCGCCTGATGCATAAAAACAGAATTGAAAGAGATATTACGGTGGAATGTACGCATGAGGAATGGAAAAACGCCCTGGAGGGAGCCTGCCATCAATTGGATGTATCCCGCCCCATGATACTGCCCCGGCATGAAAGGGATTGGGAACAGTTTTCGCAGGCGCGGTTTTTAAAAGAACATTTTATTGAGGATATTTCATTTGACCGGATGGAGGTGGAATTCATCGATCCGGACAAAAAGAAAAAGCAAACCACAGCTTATTCTTCGTTTTTATAATTGCTTCGATGGAGGATAAAAATGGCTTATCTGAAACTGCTTTTACCCCTTATCTTTATAGCGCTTTTTGTTTCCGCAGCAAATGCTGATATAGAAATCAGTGAAGTGATGACCTCCAATGGTGTGTACACCAACGGGGAGGCTTATGACTGGGTGGAATTGCATAATACGGGCAAAAAAAGCGTTGACTTGAGCGGCTGCTTTCTTTCGGACAGCAAAAAGAATCTTCAAAAATGGTCCTTCCCGAAGGGAACTTCCATCAAAGCAAACGGTTATATCCTGATTTATTGCACTGGCGAGGATATGAACTCCGGGAAAAACGGAACCTACTATGCCAATTTTATGCTCTCCTCATCCGGGGATCGGGTGCTGTTAACGGATCGAGACGGTGAAACGCTGCTGGCTTCTTTGGATATTCTGCCGCAGTACGGCAATGTTTCCTGGGGCATTCCAGATGGCGGAAACGAGTATCTTTTTTTTGCCGAGGCCACGCCAAAAGCAAAAAATACCAAAGTCGGATTTTCCTCACGCGCTTCTGCGCCTGTTATTCAAACACCGGGCGGTTTTTACGCCGAAAAATTGCGTGTAACGGCAGCAGCATCCCAGGATTCCATCCTTCGCTACACTTTGGATGGGTCCACCCCCAACGAAGAATCTTCGATTTTTCCTGAAAATGGCTTATCTTTTGAAAAAACCGGCATATTGCGTGTCCGCGCGTTCAGAGAAGATCAAGTTCCCTCCGAAATCGTATCCGCCACGTATTTTATCGGAGAAGAACAGCCGGCGCCTGTCGTTTCGCTGATCACCGATGAAAAGTATCTGTTTGATAATAAAACGGGCGCTTTGGTAAAAGGAAGCAACGCCAATTATCCAAACTATGAGAAGGAATGGGAATATCCCACCAACATTGAATTTTTCAACAGCGCCGGAGAATGCGAAATCAATCAGATGGGAACCTTCACCGCTGCGGGCCATTCCGCCCGTCAAAACGCCCAGAAATCCATTGCCATATACGCCAGGAAAGCTTACGGCCCGGATCGTTTTTATTTTGATCCCTTTCCGAACCGGAACTACGGCAGCTATAAATCACTTCTGCTTCGAGGCGCCAATTCCGATGCTTTCTCCACCCGTTTAAGGGATCCGGTCATTTCTTCTCTGGCAGAGCCGCTGGATATGATCTATCAGGATGCTTTGGCGATTGAAGTATATATCAACGGCAATTATTGGGGCCACTACAATCTGCGTGAAAAAATCAACAAATACTTTGTGGCCCAATGGGAAAATATAACGGATGAGGACGATATTGACGCGATCGATATTCTCGCCCGCACCGGCCGGGATGAATTCGTGCAGAACGGCAGCAATGAGGACTGGCTTACGCTATGTGATTTTTGCAAAAAGAAAGACTTGAATGTGCCTGAAAACCTGGAATATGTGGTGTCCAGCCTGGATATAGAAAGCCTGTTTACCCATGCCGCCTTTGAAATCATTATCGGCAACAATGATTTTACCAATGTGCGGGTGTATCGGGTACCGGGAGGAAAATGGAAATACCTGCTTTTTGACGTGGAAGCGGGATTCTTGTCTTTGGACGCCGCACCCATGAACTATTACATCAAAAAAGTATCAGACAAAATTCAGGGCTTCCGGCATGAACCTTTGGCCGCGCTTCTGAATGTGCCTGAAATGAAAGCGAAGTTCCTAAACAGATTTGCAGAAATCCTGGAGCTGTCTTTCCAATGGCCATATGTGGAAGCTCATTTTGCCCCTTGGGAAGAAACGCTGGAGACACTGCTTCCCCGCCATTTGGCTCGCTGGCCTCATTTCTCCCTGCAGGAATGGCGGCAGAATGTCAACGCGGTAAAGTATTATGCCCGGGTGCGCCCCACAGTCATTATCGCAAAGCTGCAAAAGCATATGAAGCTGACAGATACTGAAGTGCAGGAGTACTTTGGAGAAGTGCAGGCATTGCTGGAAAGAACCAATCAATCTCAGTGAATTCAAACCGCTCAGGCCGATGATTGCCAGGCCTGAGCGGTTTTTTACGGGTTCGGCGTATTGATTTTTTCCAGCAATTCGTCAAACTTCATTTCCTGTATCATCCGGGCGTTTTCCGGATAGCGGGATACATCGCGACGGCAAATGGCAGCATAATCACAGCGATCACAGGGGCCCTTCAGGTTTTTATCGCAAAGAGGCTTGGCCGCAATTTCGCCCTGGCGCATGTGCATGGCCCATTTTTGCGCCATTTCACCGGCAAATGTGATCAGCTTTTGTAGATCGTCAAGCGTCGCAAGCATGGCCCGTTTATCAAAGCCGCCATCCGCAGTCACCACCTTGGGCAAGGTCAGCGGCGGCGTTCCGTCGTCCATCCGCCGCAGAATGGCCGCGTCCTTCAAGGCAACTCCCCGGAGGCACAGCGCCTTGGCCAGCGCATCTTCAATTTTCTGCGTATCCTCCTGATCAGGAAGCAGCGGATCAGCCACCCGCATGTAAAACGCACCGGCGGGAAGCGCGGCGTCTTCCTGATTCAGCGCCGCCCTCAAATACAGCAGCAGCTGCAGCTGGGCTCCCCAGAATATTTTTGCGGGGTCCAGCTTTTCGTTCCCGGATTTGTAATCCACCACCCGAAGATAGATGCCTTCATCCCCTTCGTAGCGGTCGATTCGATCGATGATCCCACGAACAAAGACCGTTGTGCCGTCATCCAGCGTAAGCTCAATGGGCGGTATACCGCCGGGATAGCCGAATTTCACTTCCGCGTCCTGGGTGGTAAAAGCGCTTTGCCGCGCACCGCGCGTAAAAGTCCAGGCTACGCGCTGCAGTACGCGCCGATACTTTTCGCCCTGGGAACGCATTCGTGCGCTGTCTCCCATTACGCCGGCCAGCAGCTGATCAAACAGGGGGCCGGCAGCTTGATCCACCACGGCATCGCACGTTTTCCGATCAATCTTGGGCCAATGGGGAATGGAAGGCAGCAAGCGGGTAAAGCCTTCCAAGGCGCTGTGATAAAAGTTACCGGCGTCAATGGGGGTCAATGTCCATTCTTTGCGTGGCTTGGGTGTAAGGCCCTGCTCCACAAAGTGGCGATAGGGGCAAACCGCGAAATTTTCCAATCGGCTCACCGACATGACCCTCTCCAGAAACAGGGAATGAGTCACTTCGCTGGGCAGCGGCGGCGCGCCGGTTTCCGGCTCAAAAGCATCGCGAAGCGATTGCGCAAGATGCTTCGTTTCTTTGTCCTGGCATAAGTATTTCCAGGCATCCAGCCATGGCCCCTCCAATTTGCCAGATCGCATTTTAGCACCCAAAGCATCCAAAGCGGGGCCGGGGGCTAAAGGCTGTACGCAAGCCATGCGCTGGCTGATCCCGCCCTCCTCAACCAGCCCCGGGAACAAATCCCGGATATGAGATAGCTGAGCAAAAGGCCGCAATGCGGTTCCTTCCTGGGTTGCCTGGGAACGGGTGAAATATAAATATTCGGAAGGAGTGGAAAGCGCTTTCCATACATCCAAACGCGCTAAAGCATCCTGCCCTTCATCGTTCAGGGAAAAATAGGCTTTCAAGTCGTTCTGAATATCCTCCTGCTCCTGGTCTGTCAGCAGATTCATACCGGCGGAGGAAAGAAGCCCATCCGTCATATTCATCATAAACAGGGCCTTGGGACTGGACAATGGCAAATTGCCCAGCGCGCCGCACACAACCATGTCCGCGGAAGGCGGAAGGGAAGAAAGCTCACACGCTTCCAGCCCCGCTTCCAGCCAGGAAGCAAGCTGGCGCGGAGAAACCTTCGTTCCTGTCAGCAGCGCATGAGCCTGATCCAGAAGCTGCATCACAGCTTCCCATACCTGGCTGATCTGGATTGCTTCAGCGGCCATATTGTCCTGGATCAGTTCATTCTGCGCTTGTTCCAGCGCTTCAAAAACATTCGTTTCCGTCAGGTATTCATACAGCGCCAGAAGCGTTTTTCCGGCGTCATCCGCGTTTTTCATTTTTTCCCGCATAGCGTGCAGCGGTGTGATCAGCGCTTTTCGGGCTTCCTCCACCGCGGCGCATTCCTGGGCGCTGCCGCGGGCAAAAGGCGCAAGCCACAGCTTGCCGCGTATGCCGTAGGAAAGGATATAGTTTTCCAGCTGCCAGGCATCTTCCTGCGGGATGGGCGCGTAGCCGGATTTGATAACCGCCAGCATATCTTCTGCCTGATAGCCCTCTCCCACTGCCCGCAGGGATGCGAGCAAAAAACGGCAAGCGCCATGGGTTATCGCAGGCAGCTTCTTGGCCACATAAGCCGGAATATGATAAGAACGAAGCACGGTAGAAAGCGTGGCGGCGAAATTCATATCTCCCAAAGTAACCGCCATTTCTCCGTATTGAATCCCGCGTTCATGCAGCAGCACCATTTCCTGGGCGGCAAAATGCGCTTCAAAATAAGGATTCGGAGCGGCGTAAAGCCGGATGCGGGAAGGAACGCCTGGGAAGGGGATGCCGGGCGTGTGCAGATACTCCCGGGAAAGGTGCGCAATATCCGAAGCTTTGTGAGGAAACAATGGGGCCAAAAAAGCAATCTTGCAGGAAACGCCGCTTTCCGCTGCCATTTTTTGCAGTCTGTTGGCGCTGTCGATAACGGGAGAAAACACATCGTCGGGTTCCATTACAATCAGCGCCCGCACATCATCCGTCTGTTTGGCAAGCGCGGTGATCAAGCGGTTCATTTCTCCTGTGAAAACATCGAAGCCGTAAATGGCGATTCTGGTCCCGTTGGCAATACCGCTTTCCGGTATGCGGAGCAGCATTTCATCCAGCACGTCTTCCCCATCTACGAATTGGCCCGCCAATTGCTGAGCATAAACAGCGTACAGCATGGCCAAATCTTCCAATTTGTCCCTCGTCGCGCCATCTTTCCGGGAGGAAGCATGCTGGGAAAGCGTTTCGGGCGTTATGCCGGAGCGTTTTAAATCCGCAATCAAAGCACCGATCCGTTCAATAAATCCTTGCCGATCAGCAGCGCTTTCATAATATTTCAAATGCTTTTGGCACCGCAGCAGCGTTCTGGCCAGCGCCAGCTGCTTGCCCCTCGCGTCAATGCGCACTCTCCCATCTGAACCGGCTAAGGAAAAAACCCGTTCCGTCAAACGGGAAAAGGAAAGAACCTCTAAATCAAAGAATCCGGGAAGCTTCAGGCTGTTCATCAAATCCCGCTCCATTTGCAGCGTGTACTGCTCCGGAACGATCACGATCATTTTACCCCCCGGGGCAGCCATGGCCAGCAAATGCTGCCGCAGCGCTTCCTGCATGCCTCCCAATATTTGCAGCATGGAATGTGATCCCTCGCCTTTCCTTCGTACTCTGCCAATCCGTCAGTTCATGGCAATATCGTCCATAACACGGGCAAAAGCGGCTCTTGCGCTTTCTTTTACCATGGCCCATTCCGCTTCATAGCCTGCGGAACGCAGCCACTTTAAGCATTGGGTGGATTCTTCCAGCATCTGCACATCGGCGCCCAAGGCCATTCCCGGAATCTGTCTGTCTCCATGCTGGCGCGTGCCCAGAAAATCGCCGGGGCCCCGCAATTCCAAATCCTTTTGGGCAATTTTGAATCCATCGTTGGTTTCGCACAGCGTTTTCAGTCGTTCATTGGAAGATGCCATCAGAAAGCACCAGCTTTCCTTGGCGCCGCGTCCCACCCGTCCCCGAAGCTGATGCAGCTGGGACAGGCCGAAACGATCAGCGTTTTCAATCACCATGACTGTGGCGCTGGGAACGTTCACCCCTACCTCGATCACGGTAGTGGATACCAGCACATCCAATTCTCCGGAAGAGAATCTGCGTATCACTTCTGCTTTTTCCGCCGGATCCTGATCCCCAAATGTGAGGCCCAGCTTCAGATCGGCCAATGGGCCTGTGCATAATTCCGCGTAGGTTTCCTGAGCGCTGCGGGCATCAATTTGTTCGCTTTCCTCCACTAAGGGGCAAACGATGTATGTCTGCCGCCCTTGAGCGGCCTCTTTCCGGATAAAATCGTACAAGCCGTCCCGTTTTTCTTCCGGGACGATCCTGGTTTTTACCGGCGTACGCCCCGGCGGCAGTTCATCCACCACGGATAAATCCAAATCCCCGTAAAGCACCAGAGCCAGCGTACGGGGTATGGGCGTGGCGGACATGACCAGTTCATTGGGAGCGTATTCATCAGATACTGCTTTTTTGCTCAGCAGTCTTCTTTGACGCACGCCGAAACGATGCTGCTCATCCGTTACCACCAGCCCTAAATTGCTGTATTCCACCCCTTCTGAGATCAGCGCATGGGTGCCGATTACAGCCTTCCATTCGCCGGAAGCGATTTTTTCCAATGCTTCCCTGCGCTCTTTTGTCCGCATCCCGCCGATCAGCAGCCCGCAGGAGATCCCCATGGGTTCCAGCAGCTTTTTGGCGTTTTCAAAATGCTGCCTGGCCAGAATTTCCGTCGGCGCCATGAGCGCGCTTTGGTATCCCTCGCCTGCGGCCAAAGCGATCGCGCCGAAGGCAAGAGCGGTTTTTCCGCAGCCCACGTCCCCCTGGATCATGCGGCCCATAGCATGGGAAGAATGCAAATCCTGGGCAATTTCAGATAAAACCCGCCGCTGAGCCCCGGTTGGCGGGAATGGAAGCGAACGCCAGTATTGCTCGCAGGCTTCTTGGGACGTATGAATCACGATGCCTTTTGCTCTTTCTCCCCGCACCGCGGAAGCGGCGGTTTGATAAAGCAGCATGCCTTCAAAAGAAATGCGGCGGAGGGCGATTGCCAGGTTTTCTTTTGTTTCCGGGAAATGGGCCTGACGAAGAGCAAAATTCCGTTCACACAGGTGATATTTGATCCTTAAAATATCCGGCAGTGTTTCGGGGCAGCAATCCTCCAATTGCGTCAAAGCCTGCCGCATCATTTCCCGCATGATTTTAGGCGGTATGCCGGATAAAGCCCTGTAAACAGGCAAAATGCCCCTTTCTTTTACAAGAAGGGGGCTTGCCATGCGAATGCGGCCCTGCTTATCCAGGTCGATTCTGCCATAAAGCGTCAGCAGATCTTCCTGATGGATCTGGTTTTGCAGCCAGGGCTGGTTATACCAAACCACGGGAACGCTGCCGGTTTCATCGCATAAGCGCAAGGTAACGGATGTAAGGCCGTGGAATTTGCTCAAGCGGGGCGGTGCTTTGGGATAGCCGGATACGCATACTTCCATTCCGGCGGATATTTCGGCCAGCGGCGTGATTGTTGATGTGTCCTGATAGCGCACGGGAAGGGTCAGCAATAGATCCGCCATTGTGTAAATGCCGGCTTTTTCCAGGGTTTCCAGTCTTGCTTTTCCCAAGCCCTTCAATTCGCTCAGTGGCATCATGCTTTGCTTACCGCCTGATTTCAATAGTCACTTTTTCATTATCGGCCGGTTCGCCGAATACATCCCGATGGTTTTTGATTTCCCGCGTGATGAGAAGCGTATTTTCATCAATGGCGTCCACTTGAAGGAAACCAGTTTGAAGCGCGGGGCTGTTTCTCCTTTGCCAAAGGAGCGCCTTAACGGATTCTTCCGCGTCCCGGTCCCCGCCGTCCCAGGGGAAGGTGCCGCGGCAGTATGGATCAGCGCTGCCCTGCATACCCTGCTCATCGCCGTAATATACGCAGGGAATACCAGGCAAAGCGCAAAGCAGCTTCATCATTTCCAAATACCGCCTGATACCGGTTTGATATTCCGCTTTGCTCAAATGTCGTTCGCCGCGGCGAGCCGGAGGCAATTCTTCCCAGGTGCGGCCGCACAGAACGTTCACGGCCCGGGGCCTGTCATGGCTTCCTGCCAAATTCATCAAAGAGTAGTAGAAGGGCGCGGGATAATTCTCCTGCTGGCTCTTGATCAGCCTGCAAAGCCCATAAGCATCCATATGACCCAGGAAGAAACTGAGCGCAGCGTCACGAAGCGGATAATTCATCACGCTGTCCAGCGTATCGCCCTGGCAATAGCAGCGCATTTCACCATAGGCTTCCTTGTGGCTTGCGTCTTCCCATACTTCACCCAGCACCACCGCGTCGCCGTTCTGGGCTTTGGCGGCCTTCCGCAGCTTGCGCAGAAAATCCATGGTCAGCTCATCCGCAACATCCAATCGCCAGCCGGCAGAACCACGCTGAATCCATTGCCGAACGATGCCGTTTTCCCGGAACATGAAATCCTGATAGCTGGGATCGTCCTTATCAATTTCGGGCAGGGTATGAATGCCCCACCAGCAGCGGTAATGATCCGGATAGCTTGTAAATTTGTACCAGGGATAATAAGCGGATTGATGGGACTGGCAGGCCCCCACGGAAGGATAACGGCCGAAGCGGTTGAAATAGATGCTGTCCTCGCCGGTGTGGCTGAATACGCCGTCCAGCATGATGCGAATGCCCATTTCCTTGGCCGCGCTGCACAATTGTACGAAGTCTTCATTACTGCCCAGCAAAGGATCCACCTTGCTGTAATCCGCAGTGTCATAGCGATGATTGGACCGGGCCTGGAAAATGGGGTTCAGGTAAATCACCGTAACGCCCAATTCCTTTAAATACGGCAGTTTTTCCTGAATGCCCTTCAAATCGCCGCCGAAAAAATCCCTGGCGCAGTTATCATCCCCGCCTTCCGGCATCATGATGGGCGTATCGTTCCAATTCTCATGATAATAGCATTCTTCCCGATGGGGGTGCTCTTCACCGCTGCGATTGAACCGATCCGGGAAAATTTGATACATAATCCCGCTGCGAAGCCAGTGAGGCGTGTCATAGTTGGGATCATAAGTGGTAATCTGCCAGGCGTGTTCCGCGTTTCCTGTAATTCCTTCCCCGCCCATACCATCATGAGGGGCTCCGTAAGCGGTCAGATTACCGTCCTGATCCTCAGCCCGGAAATCATACCAGCATAAAACAGGTTTTTCAGGCATGGCTACGGTCAGCGTAAACCAATTACTGTTTTCCCGTTCCATGGGGAGCCATTTTTCCGTACCGTCATAAAACCGAAGAATGGCACTGCGTGCCGTACGGCTGGCCCGCAGGCGAAAAACAACTTCCGTACCGCAGGCGGCGGGACCGGTTGGTTTTCTGCATAAAGAAGATTGGGAATCATGATAAAGGCGCATAAAGAAGATCCTCCGCATTCAGGAAATTATAATCTTTAAGATTTTATCATAATTCCACTGAAAAAATCAATCATAATCATCTTTCACTCATGAGTGCCACATTTATGCCATGTTTTAAGTTCCTATATAGGTCGGCTTTTTCCGTTTTTGAAAGGTGAACGTTTGGCGAATTGTGCAAAACGAAAGCTTTGATGCGTTTATTTAATGATTCTCAGATCACCTTCGCTATTGAATTCATAATCAAACACATCCAATATTGTTCCAGTAGGAACATAATCATTTTTGTTTTCATCCAACCGCATCGGAGACAGTTTTCGGAAAATATGGATACCGTCTTCGGTGTAGCACGCGGCGCCATACGCCTGAATGCCGCAATTCTGATACATTTCATAGCCGTATACAGTATAGTTTGCTTCTATTTTTCGATGAAGCAAATGATATACCTCAATCTCCTTCACATAACATCCTGTTCCGTGACCGATAAAGCTGAATTCCAGAAAAACGCCCCGAAAGCCGTCCTCTCCGCAAAGATGATAGCCTTCGCATTCATAAGGAATATAATCCCACAAATACCAATCCGGCCATTGCTCCACAAATATCAGCGTTCCTTCCTCTCCCCAGCCGTAGCCGGAAAAGCTGACCGTGCGAACGCGGGGTATATCGTTTGCGTACAGCGATTTACCGTTGATATCCTGCTCTGTAATCACATCCCGCAGGATCGGATATCCACAGGGCTCCACCGCAATCCCCCAGGAATGCAAAAGCTGCTGGGTTGCCTCATCGTGTCCCAAATTGTATGCTTCCAAAAGCTGCCTGTAGGTTTCTTCCGGGTTCATTTTGACAGGTTTAAATTCATGCTCCGTCGCCCCATTCCATTGTGCCGGTTCTATTCCCCATACAAAGCTGCTTTGTTCCCGCGCGTTCTCCATGGTGACCCAAGGTTCTTCTTCTGCCAAGACGCAAGCAGCAATCGCCCATAAAAAAGCGATCAAAATGAAAAACTTTTTCATCCGCGTTCTTCTCCTTTCCTCCATTCGTATACTGAACGATGAAGCACCCTATTTGTTTCCTTTTTTTAAAATTAATTGGAAAAACCAAACTGAGCAGACATAGATAGCCCAGGATTGGATATATCCTGGAAACGATTTCACGAAAGCCCAGCAAAGCGCCTCCCGCGACGATCAGCACCGCCCATGCATCCGTTCTTTTACCTGGAAGCATTGCTTTCATTCCGCGCAGGGCAGCAATCAGAGTGGTAGTGATTGCCAAATACAGCGCCGACGCGGAAAGATAGAAGCCGGTTTTTCCATACGCTTTCAGCAGCAGCACCATGGGCAGCGCTGCTTCCCGCAGCTCTGGCCCATGGGGCAGCAGCGATGCGTTTCCAAGCGCAAGCAGTCCCCCAAAAATCATCCCTGCGCAGACGGCAATTGCCAACCTTTCCCGGCTTGTTTTGTTCTTTCCCGCCTCTGCTGTCACAGCTCCGGTCAGCACGGCATTCATGCTGCAATACCCCGCCGCTTGAAATAATGAAGCCCCCGAAAAGGACGCAGGCTGGCTCCCTATTCCTTTCACACGCATACACAGCAAAAAAATGATGGCTATACCGGGTACCAGCAGTTTCCCAAGCAGGGATAATCCCAGCAAGTTCCCGTTGCTCATTTTCACACAGAACGCCAAGGTCACGGCCATTCCAAGCATCCGGGCGCGGTGTACGGGAATCGTCAGCGCTGCCATTTCTCCCGCGGCGGCGGTCATACTGCTGCACACTGCGCTATACAGCAGAATCCACAAAATACGAATCAGAAGGGGCTGATGATTTTCCATGCCCTTTCTTTGGTCAGTCAGCGCATAAATGAGCGCTGTCATCATGCCTACGGAAAAAGCGATCAATATCCAGGAAAAGAAACCGTATTGGCTGTAGAACTGCATGATTTCCCTGCCGGACGCAAAACCTGCTCCCACGATGGCCGCTGCGATGCAAAACACGCTGTCTATCATTTTTCCCCTCCCAGCATCAGCGTATGATGGGATAGGAATAAAAAAGAAGCGGTCAATGCCGCTTCTTCCAAAAATCGAATTAACGAATAGCTTTCAAATGCTTCATCACGCTGCTGGCCACGATGCCTGTCAACGCCCCGCAGATCAGGCCCACAAGGATCAAAACCGCCATATAATACAGCAATTGCTGGGTATGCAATAAAATCATGGCAAGCGTCACCTGGCCCACATTGTGCATCACGCCGCCCACCATGCTGACCGTGATGGGATGCATCCCCCTCACTTTGCTCAGCAGCGTCATGGCCAGCATGCTCAGCACGCCGCCTGCAAGCGCGTACATAATGGTGTTGAAGCCGCCGAACAATAGGCCGGAAAGCAATACCTTCAGCACCATCAGCAGCCAGGCTGTGGGTATATCCAGCATATATACGGCAAAAATCAAAACTCCATTGGATAAGCCCAGCTTGATGCCCGGAATGCCCGCGTTGATGGGAATGCGGCTTTCCACAAAGCCAAGCACCAACATCATGGCGATCAGAAGCCCGCAAAGGGCAATCCGCCGGGTTCTTTCCCGATTGGAATACTTCTTCTTCATGAAGCTCTCCTTTCGCTTCTCTTTCTGCTTATGATAGCGCGAACAGGTATTTCCGTCAAGAAAAATTGCTTTTCTTTTGTTTCCAATATGTTTTTTCCCGAAAATCTGCTATAATGGTTCCCGATGGGATCATGCCGGATTCCATCCGCATGACGATGATGGGAAAAGGAGGGAAACTTTTTGAATAAAATATTGCTGAAAAAAAGACTGAACCCCACCGTCACCTTGATGGAAGTGGACGCGCCGCTGGTGGCCCGCAAAGCGGAACCTGGCCAGTTCATTATTCTCCGAGTGGATGAAAATGGCGAACGCATCCCCTTGACCGTGGCAGACTTTGATCGGGAAAAGGGCAGCGTGACGATCATTTTTCAAATTGTCGGCGCTACCACTGAAAAGCTGAATCATTTAAATGAGGGAGATTTTATTCATGACTTTGTGGGCCCCCTGGGCCGGGCTACCCATACAGAGGGATTAAAAAAAGTAGCGGTCGTGGGCGGCGGCGTGGGATGTGCTATTGCGTATCCCGTCACCAAGAAGCTGTATGATCAGGGCGCGGAGGTGCACGCCATCGCGGGCTTCCGAAACAAGGAACTGGTCATTTTAGAGGATGAATTCGCTTCTCACAGCTCCAAGTTTGTTCGCATGAGCGACGATGGATCCTGGGGCGAAAAGGGACTGGTGACCGACGCGCTGAAAAAGCTGATTGAATCCGGCGAGCAATACGACGAAGTAATCACCATCGGGCCCCTGATCATGATGAAATTCGTTTGTCGGCTGACAAAGCAGTACGGCGTTAAAACCATCGCCAGCATGAACCCCATCATGATCGACGGCACCGGCATGTGCGGCGGCTGCCGTTTGACAGTAGGCGGCAAAACCAAATTTGCCTGCGTGGATGGCCCGGAATTTGACGGACACGAAATCGACTTTGACGAAGCCATGGCCCGGGGCCGCACCTATCAGGATTTTGAACGTCACGCTTACGAGGAAGCCTGCAATCTGTTTAAGGAGGCGAAATAAAAATGCCCAATATGGCCATGAAAAAGAATCCCATGCCTTCCCAGGCTCCTGATGAGCGGAACCACAATTTCAAGGAAGTAGCCTTGGGCTACACCGCAGAAACGGCCATTGATGAAGCCAAGCGCTGTCTGAACTGTAAAAATCGTCCCTGCGTGGGCGGATGCCCCGTAAAGATCCATATTCCCGATTTTATCAAGGAAATGGCGGAAGGCAACTTTGAAGCCGCCTATCAAATAATTGCACAGTCTTCTTCCCTTCCCGCGGTGTGCGGCCGGGTCTGCCCCCAGGAAAGCCAGTGCGAAAACAAATGCGTGCGCGGCATCAAGGGAGAACCGGTGGGCATTGGCCGATTGGAACGCTTCGCCGCCGATTGGCACAACGCCCACAGCGCGGAAAAACCCGAAAAACCCGCTTCCAACGGGCATAAAGTTGCCGTCATCGGTTCCGGCCCATCAGGGCTCACCTGCGCGGGCGATTTGGCGAAAAAAGGCTATCAGGTCACTGTATTTGAAGCGCTGCATCTGGCGGGCGGCGTGCTGGTGTATGGCATTCCCGAATTCAGGCTTCCTAAGTCCATCGTACAGAAAGAAATCGATACTCTGATAGATTTGGGCGTTCAGATTGAAACCAACGTGGTCATTGGCAAAACCATCACCATTGACGAGCTGATGCAGGAATATGGCTTTGAGGCCGTGTTCATCGGCTCCGGCGCGGGCCTTCCCAAATTCATGAACATTCCGGGTGAAAATCTGAAGGGCGTCTATTCAGCCAATGAATTCCTGACCCGCATCAACCTGATGAAGGCTTACACTCCCGGCAGCGATACCCCCATTCAGCACGGCAAGCATGTGGCCGTGGTGGGCGGCGGAAACGTGGCCATGGACGCGGCCCGCTGCGCCAAGCGTCTGGGAGCCGAAGTGACGGTGGTTTACCGTCGTACTGAGGCGGAGCTCCCTGCCCGTCGGGAAGAGGTGGAGCACGCTATGGAAGAGGGGATCGTGTTCAAATTCCTGACCAATCCTCTGGAAATCTTAGGCGATGATCAGGGCTGGGTACGCGGCGCAAAGTGCCAGGAGATGGAGCTGGGAGAGCCGGACGCTTCCGGACGCCGCCGTCCCGTTCCCAAAGAAGGCAGCGAATTTGAAATGGCTCTGGACTGCGTGATCATGGCTCTGGGCACCAGCCCCAATCCCCTGATCAAATCCACCACGGAGGGGCTGGAAACGCAGAAATGGGGCGGTATTATCGCCGAGGAAGAAACGGGGCTTACATCCCGAACAGGCGTTTATGCCGGCGGCGACGCTGTCACTGGCGCAGCCACCGTTATCCTGGCCATGGGGGCCGGTAAAAACGCCGCCGCGGCTATCGATGAATACCTGAACAAATAAACCCAATTTGTTTTCTAAAAAGGTTCTCTCACTGACTGGAGAACCTTTTTTCTTACAGTCGAATATTGCTTTTCAATTGATCCGCTTCCTGGGTGGAAATATCATGATCACTGTACCGCGCTTTTTCATAGAGCTGCGTAAAGGAACCGATTTGAGCAGATGACAAATGTTTATCCGATTTCAGTGCTTCCCGGGCGGTCTTGTTTTTTTCTTCGGGTTTTCTGCGCAGGAATTGCTGATACAGTCTGCGGATCCGGCCCCGGCCATCCAGTTCCTCCCACTTGGGCTGTCTTGGCTTTGCTACTGCTTTTTGCAGCCGATCCAGAACGGACTGCGTTCTTTCATCCCAATTCAGCGTGCTTTCCGCCTCGTCAATATAATCTTCCCCGGAATCCGCCGCATAGCGCCGAAGCCGATCAACCAGCCGTTTCCAAAGCTCTTTCGTGGTTTTGAATATAACACGGATAGCCAAGACCAGGAGCGCAATCAGCAGAATTGCCGCCAGGACCATGAACACCTTTTCCATGAACAGAGCAAAAGCGTTAGGTTCCGATCCTTCCCCAAGCTCGGCCAGCATGTCGGCTCCTCCGCCGCCACCGCCTGCGCCCATGCTGCGTTCGGGGAAAAACCGCATAATAAATTCCATCACGATCAAAATGATCTGTTTGATCAGCTGCCACGCTTGGTCCACCCACACTCCGAGTGTTTTCCAACAGGCCGCCAGCGCTCCGATCAGAAAGAAGCCGATCAAAAGCAATGTATTTCTTTGTTTGAGAGCTGCAGGCGCTTTTTCTGATCCGTGCATGCCGTCCCGTATGCTTTGTCGGTTAAGAAAAAGCAGAAACAGGAAGAAATAAATCACAAGCGCTGCCATGAAATGCCCGGCAGCAGGAGAATAACGAGGGCTTCCCGATACGATCAAGGCCCCCAGATGTATCACAACACCAGCCAGCCACAGAGACGAACTCCATTCATCCCAAAATGGCCTCGCCCAGGAGGGTGGAAGAAGAAACAGGAAAACGATGCAGGGAACGATCAACAAAACAGTCTGCCACCCCTTTGGCAGCAAAAAGAAATATGCGCCTGCAAGCAAAAGAACGCAGCCGGTCAATGCAAACGCCGTTCTTCCTTTCACGGGCAGCATGAAGCCGCATATTCCCCAAATCAGAGAAAAAAGCGGCGGAATGTACCATATCATCGGATCATCCGGCAGCAGGCCCTGGCCCATCAGCAAAAAAACAGGCAGCATCATTTGCAGCAGGCAGAACGCCGCCAAGGCTTTCATAGGCAGGATGCGCAGTCTGTCTTTCATGCCGCCGCCTCCTTTGCCATTAAATGCACAGTGACAGTATTGCCCAGGAAACGAAGCTGATTTAGTTTTTCTTCGATGGATTCGCTGGTATAGGCGGATATGAACAGAATATCGGTACCCCGCAAAAAAGAAAGATCATCCAGGAAAGACAGGATATTTCGGCAGCGAAGAATGCGAAGCCGCGCAAAAGCGGAAAGCAGTTCTTCCTCTCTGGCGCTGTATCTCTCGGGTGGATAAACAGTGGGAGATTCCTCGCGTTCCAGGGGCATATTGGCCGCGAACCCGGCCGCGACGCCGGAATGCAGCACATTTACGCATAACGTCGCGGCCATGGAAATGGCGTGCTCGATCAGATCCTGCTCATAGTCCATCAAATCGCCCCATTGGCTTTCGCTCATTTGGGCGTTGATGACCACCAGCAATTTTGTATCGGCGGTATAATCATGGGTTTTCACCTGCAGGCTCCCCATCCGCGCCGTTGCAGGCCAATGAATATCCCGCACAGCGTCCCCGGCCTGATACCCGCGGATGCCGTTCACCAGAAAAGGATCCGTGACCAAATGGCGGCGAACGATCAAATCTCCCTGCAGACGGGACACGGGAAGCGGCAAATCCTGATCTTCCAAAAGCCGGGGATATACCAGAATCCGGGCGGGCGTATAAAGCTCCTTCCCCTTCCCGCTGACGCCAATCAGATCCCCGGCAGTAAGGGACACATTGCCCACGTCAAAGGCCCCCCGGTGGGTCAATTGGACCCGATGCCGACGGGTGATTTGCTGATAAGGCCGCAAGGTAAAAATACTTTTATGGTATCTTTCTCCGCTGACAGCCAGGTTTTCCTGTTTTCCAAGCCGGATATAGTGGGAAATCCTGCTTTCCGCTCGCAGCCAGGGCACAAACAGAGGCCTGTCGTTCCGAATGATTTCGATCAGTTCCGTTTCTTCTCCCTGAAACGCCGTTTTCTTGGCGAAATGGCGGGTATAGGAAAGGCCTTTTATTCCCCAATGATCCAGCAAAAAGCGCTGCAAAAAACCTAAAAAGATCAAGGCCAGCGCCAATACATATCCGTTCATTTGATTTCCTCAGTGGGAGCGGGAACCGCTTGCAGCAATTCCTGAATGAAGGCTTCATTTTCTCCGCTCTTTCCGTACAGCCCCCGCAGAATCAAGCGATGTGCCATAACGGGAACGGCCAGCGCCTTGATATCGTCGGGAATAACATAATCGCGGCCCTGCACAGCGGCATAAGCCTGGCTTGCGCGAAGCAGCGCCAGCATGCCGCGGGGAGATACGCCCAGCTGCACCCGATCCGGGTTCCGGCTTTCAACGCACAGCGCTGAAATGTATTCCATGACAGGCCGTGAAACCTGACATTGGCTGAATAATTCCTGCGCCTGAACCATTTCTTCTTTTTCGGCCACAGGCTTTAGATCATTCAAGGGCTGGCTGCGGATAAACCGCTCCATAATCTGCAGAGCTTCGTTTTCGCTTGGGTATCCCATGCTCAGTCGAATTAAAAAGCGATCCAGCTGCGCTTCGGGTAAAGGGAATGTACCCTGTGTTTCCACCGGGTTCTGTGTGGCGATCACCATGAAAGGCTTTTCCAGCTTTCGGGTCACGCCGCCTTCTGTAACCTGCTTTTCCTCCATACATTCCAGCAGCGCCGATTGGGTACGAGGCGTAGCGCGGTTGATTTCGTCAGCCAACAGAATATTGGTGAAAACGGGGCCGGGAACAAAATCAAAAGTTCCTTTTCCGGGCTGAAAAACGCTCATGCCGGTTACGTCGGCGGGAAGAAGATCGGGCGTAAACTGCACGCGGGAAAAGCTGCAGCTCAGGGAAGCGGCCAAACTGCGGGCAAGCACTGTTTTTCCAGTACCCGGAATATCTTCCAGCAGAACGTGGCCTCCCGCAATCAGGGCGGCCAGCATCAAATCAATTTGCTTATCCTTCCCAATAATTACTTTTCCGATGTTTTCTTTGATTTTTCCAGCCAAAACGCTGATGCAGCTATATTCCATTTCAATCACCTCTGATGTAGAAACTTTTGGAAATTATAACATATTCATTCCCGATGCCGCAAGCGTTTTAAGCTGAATTAAGAAAAAATATCGTTTGCATTCCCTACCCTTCCATGGTATACTGAATTGTCTTACGAACCAAGGGAGGTATTTCATGGCTGCATTTGTAGATCACGCGCCCTTTATCGCCAAAGCCGGAAACGGCGGAAATGGCTGCGTTTCTTTTCACAGGGAGAAATTTGTTCAAAACGGCGGGCCGGACGGCGGCGATGGCGGGCACGGAGGTGACGTGATCCTGCTGGCCGACGAAAATATGCACACCCTGTTGGATTTTCGTTTCCGCAGTAAGTATGAAGCCCCTGCCGGGGTGGATGGCTCCAGCGGCCGCCGCCAGGGCAAAAAGGGCGATAACCTGATTGTGAAGGTGCCGGTCGGCACGGTGGTTCGGGATAAGGAAACCGGCGTGGTGGTGGCGGATATGTATGAAGCGGGCCGGGAGAAAATCCTGCTTCGCGGCGGCCGCGGCGGCTGGGGCAACAGTCATTTTGCCACACCAACCCGCCAGGCTCCTAACTTTGCCAAGCCCGGCATCAAAACGGAAAAGCATGAATTCGTGCTGGAATTGAAGTCGATTGCCGACGTGGGACTGGTAGGTTACCCCAACGTAGGCAAAAGCACCATTCTTTCCGTAGTCACTGCCGCCAAACCCAAGATCGCCAATTATCATTTCACCACCCTGACGCCCAATTTAGGCATGGTGCGCCATCACGGCCAGGATTTCATTATGGCGGATATTCCTGGCTTGGTGGAAGGAGCCAGCGAAGGAGCGGGCCTGGGCTATGATTTTCTGCGTCATGTGGAGCGCACCCGGCTTTTGCTCCATGTGATTGACGCCGCGGGCTCCGAAGGCCGGGACCCGGTGGAGGACTACGAGCAGATCAACCAGGAATTGCAGCGCTACGGCGATTTAGCCAACCGGCCTCAAATCATCGCGGCCAATAAAATGGACTTGCCGGACGGCGAAACAGGCTATCAAATGCTGAAGGAACACATCGGGGACAAATACCCCATCTTCCCCGTCAGCGCTGCAACCCGGCAGGGGTTTGACGATCTCATGAATTGTGTGGCTTCCACGCTGGCTTCCCTGCCCCCCATGGAGCCTTTTACCGAGGAAGAAATGCTGCCTGAAATGCTGGAGAGCACCGGCTTTGAAATCAGCCGGGACGGCAAAGTGTTCGTGGTTTCCGGCAGCTCCATTATTCAATTGCTGGACAGCGTGAACTTTGAAGATGAGGAATCCATGAACTGGTTCCACCGCACCCTGCGCCGGGCGGGCATTATCGACGCGCTGCGCCAGGCCGGAGCCCAGGAAGGCAGCACTGTCCGCATGGAAGATATGGAATTTGACTTCGTGGAGTAAACCGATATGCGGTTCAAAAGCGCCGTTTCCATCGGCTTGATGCTCCTGACGCTGCTTTTGCTCTGCATTCACGCTGTTAGGGAACAAACCTATCTATTCATCCTCTGGATTATTTTGTGCGCCGTGTCTGTCGCAATGCTGGTAGAAACAGTCCTGTATGCGCTCCGCACAAGCAGACTTCGCCATGAAGGTAAAACTCAAATTGCTGAGATTACCCGGGTGCACTATGGCCTTGATCTGCATTTGGGGGTTGGACTGGGCGGCAGGCGTGTTTCTTCATCGGATGTGTGGGCCATGCAAACCATTTCCTTTCAGATGAAGGATGAAGAAGGCCGCGTCTATACCACACCGCTGCTGATCTTTACCGGTTCGCAGGAATTCCGCGTTTCCATAGGCAGAAACAGCAGCCCTGAAATCTCTATCCAAAAAAGAATTGGGCGCAAAGCCCGTATCTTTGTGAATCCGAAGGATCCAAATGATTACTTCGTCGATCCCCATTCCCTATAAGAAAGGAGAATTTCAATGACTTTGGAAATTACCAGCAAGCAGCGCGCTTATCTGCGCTCTATGTGCAACACGCTGCCCGCCATTTTGTACATTGGCAAGGAAGGCATTACGGAAGGAACAGTGAAGGAAGCCTGGGATGCCTTGGAGGCCCGGGAGCTGATCAAATGCTCTGTTCAACGGGAAGCACCGGTTTCTGCACGGGAAGCCTGCCAGGAGCTGTGCGAAAAAGTGCACGCCGCTCCCGTGCAGTGCATCGGAAGTAAGTTTTCCATTTACCGGCCCCGCAGGAAGGACCCCACCATCCAGCTTCCCTGAAACAAAAATATCCCCGATTCGCATTTTTTTCTGCGAACCGGGGATTCTTTTCTTGTATCAATCTGCTTTTTCCAGGATGGAAACGTCGATACGTGGATAGCTTTTGATGTTGCCGTCATCTGTGAGCACGCTGTAAGTGCCGGAAGCCTGGCCATACACCCTGATTTGGGTTCCCTCTGCCCAGGCGGGTTCTTCTTTGCAGATCAGATAAACGATATCTTTATAGTTATCATTGTTGGTTTTGGTCATGGCCATGGTGACCACCCATTCATTGATGCTTTGCTCTACATCTCCCGTCAGATAACCGGTTTCCACCACCATTTTGCCTTTGTTTTCTGTTTTCGGCAAATTCGCGTAGGTCATTTTTTTCGCGCTGGAGCGAAGCTTTTCTTCCCGTTCGGTATCTGTATAAGAACGAACGCCGGTGAAAGTAAACTGCCTTTCCTGGAGTCCCTTCTTGTTGACGGTCAGAACGAATTGATATGTGCCCTCAGCACTGGTATCCACTTTAAAATTGAATTTATTGCCGGTGACTGTTTTGCTTGTCATGACCGGCCCGGAAATAGCCAGCTGAATTTTCGCTCCGGCTACGGTGGTTCCGGAAAAGACGGTTTCATCATTCAGCGTGCCGTTGGGAGACTGGGTCAGATCAACCGGCAGGATTCCCTGCTGATAAGTGACGGAATACAATCTTTGGGCGGTAATGGCGCCTTCAGCTTCTGAGGTCAACGTAAGGGAATAAACGCCCTGAGCAGGCAAGGTCACTTTGATGGTAAAAGCGCCGCTTCCGTTGGCCGTGGCCGAATAGGTCTGCCCCCCAGTGCTGCCCAGTGAAAACACGGTTGCTGTCACCAAAGCCTTTTTCGCGGTGGTTCCTTTAATGGTAAAGGTTCCTTCACTGGTTTCCGCTGGAGGAGCGCTGGAAACGGAAAGCTTGATCGGCAGCGGCGGCATGGGCAGGATCTCATCAAAGGAAAAGGTTTTCATGATTTTTTCCAAAGCGGTATTATCCGCTTCCTTGGCGGAGCGTTCGCGCACCTGCATATCCAGCGTGATGGTATATCCATTGCGAATGGTGCGGCGCTGATAGCCAGAGCAGATTAGCTTCCCTTCCTGCCGCAGCGTATACTGGGTTTGCAGGAAACGCATCGCGTTTTTGCCGTAGTTGGCCCACTTTGCGCTGGAATAGGAGTAGCCAAGAATGCTGTATGTGCTTCCATTGGTATGCGACAGGCGAAATTCCTTCCGCATATCTTCGTCCTGATTATTCAGGTCAAAATAGGTTTGCGCATCCAGATCCCGTATGGCTGTAATCACAAGCGTTCGATTATTCTTGGTATCAAACGCTTCCAGCAGAATGCCTTCTTCCTCAAAGGAATTGGATAATGCGTCGTAATCCAATCCCTGCTCGGATAGCCAGTCCATATGCGTGCCCAGATTGTAGGGGGTCAGAATCATTTCAAAATCATTGGGAACACTGACCGATGCGCGGATATCCCCAAAGGTGTAAGTTTCAGCCATCGCGGTCCCCGTCATCAGCATCAGAACGGACAGGATCCCAACGAAGGCTATCAGCAGTTTACGCAATGAATTGCGCCTCCTTCCATGCAAACAAAAAATCACAAATATATTGTAACATATTTGTAATCTTTTTGCAACCATTATAACCATTGTTTACACAAACAACAAGAAGAATATCTAATCTTTATGAATATTACTTTCTTTGATGAAGAACGATGAAAGCAAACGTTCCGATCAGCAATGATATTATAACAGATTCCCTGCTAAAAAACAAGTCTTGCATTTTCAGGACGTATATAGTAGGCTATGGTCAGCCTATTCCTGACTTTCCAATATAAGGGAAAGGAGCAAAAGATTCATGGAAAACATCAATGAACAGGATAGAATGATAGAGGAAAAGCATCTTGAAGCCATTCTATCTGTCCTGAACACCCGGTTATCCGCTGCAAAGACTGAAAGTGAAAACCAGCGGGAAGGCCTGAATGATATTCGGCGGGATGAATTTCAGGAACGAAGCGAACCTGTTTTAAGAAATTTGTGGGCCGCGCATCGGTTTGAGGATTTGGTGCATCTCAGCCAGGAGTTTCAAAATGCTGCGGAGGAAGAAAAGGATCATGCTTCCATGCTCCGCCTGATTTCCACGCTTCAAAAAATGATTGGGAGTCCCTATTTCGCGCGGGTGGATTTAGCGTTTGATGAAGATGAACCGGCGGAAGAAATCTATATCGGCCGTCAATCGCTGTGGGATGATGAAAAGGAAAATCTGCTCGTATATGATTGGCGCTCCCCCATTGCAAGCGTTTTTTATCGTTATGGCACTGGACCGGCGGCTTATATGGCCCCTGTGGGAAAGATATCATGCCGGATGCTGCTGAAGCGACAGTATGAGATTCAAAAAGGGCAGTTGATCGGTTATTTCGATGCGGATACGGTGATCCAGGATTCTTTTCTCCGGCGTATGCTTGCTCAAAATGCATCGTCGAAAATGAAGGCCATCGTTGAAACCATTCAAAAAGATCAGGATGCAGCCATTCGCGATGAGGAGCATGATTTGCTGATGGTGCAGGGAGCGGCGGGCAGCGGAAAAACATCAATTGCCATGCATCGGGTGGCATATCTGATGTACGAAGGGCTGAAAAACCCGCTGAAGCCTCATCATATTCTGATTCTTTCTCCCAACACAGTATTTGAAAAATATATCAGCGGCGTTTTGCCTGAATTAGGAGAAAGCAGCGTCGCCACTTCCACGCTGGAAGGATTATTGGAAGAAAAAATCGGAATCCCCGTTCAGTCCCGACTGGAAAGATGGGAACTGCTTTGCGCTGAAGACGCGCATGCAGCAGCACGGCGGGAGGCGTTGGAATTCAAATCCTCCCCGGCATTTATTGCCCTGCTGGACCGGCTGGCTGAAGATGTGCCCAATATCCTTCCTTATCAGGATCTGTCGTATGCCGGCAGAGTGATAGCGTCCAGGGAAGAAATTGCGCAGCAGCTTTCCGCACGCAGCAGTAAATTTCCATTGGCTGTGCGCATGCGCCGCATGGAAGATGCCCTTTGGCAGCGTGTTCACGCGCTTCGCCCTGCCAGGCTGGATGAATTGCGGATGATGGCTTTCAGAATGGGCCGCGGAGAGGAGTTTGCCCGAGGCTGTTCCATTTGGGAAAGCGGGGTGCTGGCCAAAGCCATTCATTCGGTTACCCGGATGGACTTTACAGCGCTGTATCAAAACTGCATGAATGATCCTGTTTATTTAAAGCGGCTTGGATACGGTCTGTCTTTGCCGCAGGAGCTCAGCCTGCTGCGTTTTGATCCCCAGGAACAGCTTGCTTTGGAGGATGCCGCCGCCATTGCTTACCTGCAGATGAAGCTGACCTTCGGCGAATCATCCTCTGAAATCCGTCAGGTTGTGGTGGATGAAGCGCAGGATTACAGCGCCGTAGATTATGCCGTGCTGAACCGGATGTATCCAAAGGCGAGCTTTACCGTTGTGGGAGACGTTCATCAGCGCTTGGGCGGTACGGCAGATTTGCGTTTTTACGATATGATCAGCGGCATTCTTTCCCGAAGGGCTCCCGTGCTGCTGACCTTGAACAAATCCTTCCGCTGTACCAGGGAGATTCTCGATTTCAGCCTGCAGTTTCTTCCCGATGTGCAAATTGAAAGCCTGAATCGTTCCGGCGCCGTGCCTAAGATTCTGCATTCCAGCCAGCTCGGAGAGGAAATAGCGGCATGCCGTGCTTTGGGCTATGAGTCCGTTGCGCTGATCACAAAAACAGCGCATGACGCAGAAGAATGGCTGAAAAAGATGAATCCTTCCTGGAATGTTCGATTGATGGGCCGTCACGCGCAGCCAGGCGATGTTTTTCTTGTTCCTTTGCCCTTGTCCAAAGGGCTGGAATTTGACGCGGTGCTGCTGCTGGATTGCGACGAAAGCCATTACGGAACTGAAGAAGCCAGGAATTTTCTTTATATTGCCTGCACCCGCGCCCTGCACAGGCTTGCGCTTTTCTGTGACGGAGAAATAAGCCCGCTGATTCGTTCGGAGGTGTAAAATGCGAAAAATATATCAGGCAGTCAGCCAGATCTTGGGTGAAATCATGGCAATACAGCCGGAAGAAGTGGTCCCCGGAACCCCTCTTGACACTCTGCGTTATCAGGAATTGGCCTCCGCAGTTATTGCCTGCGAAAAAACATTTCACATTGCGATGGAAGATGAACGGATCAAGGATTTAAAAAATGTCGAGGATTGGGTTTCCTATGTAAAAGAAAGAATCGCAGAGGAAAAAGAAAACACCGGACCCGCTTCTCAAAAAGAACGCGAAAACTGGTATTATTCATAATAATACGCTGCATGACGAGCCTTGTTTCCGGGCATCCTTCTGCTATCAAGCATAAGGAGGTTTTCGCTGTGATCGAACAGGATACGGTACGTTTGCTTCGCGAATGTGATTCCGGAGCGCAAATGGGGTTGGACGCTATATGCGGCATACTGGATCGGGTGAAAAGCAATTCTATGAAAGGACTGCTGAACGAATCCCAGAAGCATCATGAGAGAATTTCAAATGAGATTCGTCATGAGCTGGATCGTTTTAAGGATGAAGGCAAAAATCCTTCTCCAGTGGCATCGGTCATGTCCTGGATGAAAACCCACGCGGAATTGGCTGCAAACGAATCTGACCAAACCATTGCCGATTTGATGACAGACGGCTGCAATATGGGTGTCAAATCACTCAGCCGCTATTTGAATCAATATCGTGCAGCGGATGAAAAATCGAAGGATATTGCCAAGCGGCTCATCAGAATGGAAGAAATGCTGGCGGTTCATCTTCGCCCTTATTTATAAAGAAAATGCTGCAAAGAAAAAGAAAATACCAAATATGACATATCAGCGGCCACATTGAACATGAAGAGCCATTTGTATCCAAAAACTTTTGGATCAAATGGCTTGTATTTTACCCAAATATCTGATAAAATAGAAAAGGTTTGTGATTCAGAATGCTTTATGCGTTATAAAGAATCAAATGAAATTTATAGGGGGAACCGACATGGCAGATTACAAAACCGAGAACATCCGCAATATTACCCTGATCGGTCACGGAAGCAATGGTAAAACCACTTTGACCGAAGCCATGCTTTACGCTGCGGGTCATGTGGACCGCCAGGGCAAAGTAGAAGACGGCGCGGCGACCACTGACTTTGATCCCGAAGAAACCAAACGCCATATTTCCATCAGCGCTGCGGTAGCTCCTGTTGAATGGAAGAACACCAAGATCAACGTCATTGACGTGCCTGGTTATTTTGATTTCATCGGCGAAATGATGGGCCCCCTCCGCGTGGTTGAAACCGCCGGTATCGTTGTAGGCGCCGTCAGCGGCCTGGACGTGGGCGCTGAAAAGGCCTGGGATTATTCCAAGAAGAACAATGTTTGCCGCATGTTCATTATCAACCGTATGGACGCTGAAAACGCCAACTATATGAAGGTTGTGGATCAGCTGCGCGGTAAGTTCGGCTCCTCTGTTGTGCCCATGCTGCTGCCCATCGGCGAAGGCACTTCGTTTAAGGGCGTTGTAAACGTTCTGGAAAACAAGGCTTATGAAGGCACCGGCAAGGGCCTCAAGGAAGTGCCTGTGCCCGCCAATATGGCTTCCGCCATCGAAACCGCCATGGAAGAAATCACCGAAGCTTCCGCCGGCGCTGATGACGAACTGATGATGAAGTATCTGGAAGGCGAAGAGCTGACCCATGACGAAATCCTGTCCGGTTTCCGGGCCGGCATGGCGAATGGCACCATCGTTCCCGTTGTTGCCGTTTCCGCCGTTACCGGTGTTGGCGTTGCCAAGATGCTGGATGTGATGAGCGTTTATCTGCATTCTCCCCATGGCTCCAAGGCTGAGGGTGAAAATCCCAAGACCGGCGACAAGACTGAACGCACCTGCGATAACGGCGAGCCCTTCTCCGCTTTCGTGTATAAGACGGTCGCTGACCCCTTCGTGGGTAAGCTGTCTTTGTTCCGCGTTATGTCCGGCTCCATTACGCCCGCGACCGCGCTGTACAACGCCAATGCTGATAAGGCTGAAAAGGCTGGCGGCCTGTTCATGATGCGCGGCAAGAAGCAGACCAACGTAAACGTGCTGAACGCTGGCGATCTGGGCGCCCTGTCCAAGCTGCAATTCACCAATTCCGGCGACACGCTGTGCGACGCCGCTTCTCCCATCAAGTATGCCCCCATCGCCTTCCCCGCCCCCTGCATTTCCAAGGCTATTTCCGCCGCCAAGCAGGGCGAAGAAGACAAGGTGTTCTCCGGTCTGGCCCGTCTGCAGGAAGAAGATCCCTCCATCAAAGTGGAAAAGAATACCGAAACCACCGAAACTCTGCTGTCTGGCCAGGGCGAACTGCATCTGGACGTGATCCGCAACAAGCTGGCTTCCAAGTTCGGCGCTCAGGCGAACCTGAACGATCCCAAGATTCCCTATCGTGAAACCATCCGCAAGAAGGTTGCCTGCCAGGGCCGTCACAAGAAACAGTCCGGTGGTCACGGTCAATTCGGTGATGTGTGGATCGAGTTCTCCCCCATCGGCGATACCAATATCGACTTCGAGTTTGAAGATGCCGTGGTCGGCGGCGCCGTACCCCGCAATTTCATTCCCGC